>Ga0189288_10276_pt1 | contig 25984 bp, 20 predicted proteins | sample UW105minimetaG_FD_130316 | JGI IMG/M metagenome (GOLD analysis project Ga0189288, IMG submission 130316) | Marine microbial communities from the Costa Rica Dome - UW105 mini metaG | ecosystem: Environmental > Aquatic > Marine > Oceanic > Photic zone | place: Costa Rica: the Eastern Pacific... | reverse complement strand
ATCAAAGCAGGTCAAACAAATTTAAGTCCTGATTTTATTCAAGTATATGTTACAGGCCGTGTCCGCGATCCAGGCTCAAAAATATTACCACAGGGAGCCAGCCTTGACCAAGCTCTTGCATCTGCTGGTGGCCAAAAAGTCTTACGCGGCCAGGTAGAGTTTATTCGTTTTAATCGTGACGGCAGCACCGACAAGCGTAGTTTTTTTGTAGGAGGCACAACTTCTGCAGGTTCCTATAAAAATCCAATATTGATGGCAGGCGATGTGGTGCGTGTTAACGAATCCCCACTTTCGGCAACCTTAAGTGTTCTCAACGAAATCACTTCGCCTGCACTGGGAGTCTATTCCATCTACAGCATCTTCAAATAAGCTGATCCAGCCATGACAACATCCCAATCCCCCTCGGACAAAAGAGTTCAACAACTTGCCAGAACTGATGATGAGATAAATTTGCAAAATGCTGCTGCTGCAATGCTGCGACGCAAATATTGGATTCTGGGTGGTGGCGTTTTAGGGCTAATGATATCTAGCCTCTACTTGATTAGTTCCAAACCGGTTTATCAAGGTGAATTCAAAATAGTGCTAGCTGGGGAGTCAGCCGGAAGCGGCGTTGCCTCCTTACTCGCCTCTAATCCAACAATCGCAGCTATTGCTGGACTAAATGATAGTAGCAACGATTCGATAGGGACCGAAGTAGAGATCCTCAATAGTCCCTCAGTTCTTCTACCTGTATTTGAGGCTGTTAAAGCAAGCAAATCATCTGAAGATGCCAAAGGAATGCGCTTTCATAAATGGTCAAAATCTGCTATAACTGTCAAAGAAGAAAAAGGAACTACTGTTCTTAGCGTTGAATTTAGAGACCATAATAAAGAGTTAGTGCTTCCGATTACCAAAATGATCTCTGAAGCCTATCAGAGCTACTCCAACCGAGGTCGAGCACGCGAACTTAACAACCTAATTATCTATCTGAAAGAACAGATCTCGCTAATTAAACCAAAAGCAGATGCAAGTTCTCAGGCTGCTCTTGATTATGGCTATGAAAATGGCCTTGGAATAATTGATGGTCTACCTCTTGCTGGCAATGTTTCAGGTGCTGGCGCAACAGAAGGTTCAGGAGAAAAAGTTACCGGCAATGGCGGCAGCATCGAAGCTGAGCGCACCGCCACTCAGCAGAAAGTAAAAGCACTAGAAATCCAAATCCAGCAAGCCTCCAAAGCAGGAGGCGGGTCTCTTTATTTTGCCTCTCAACTAGCATCACTTACAGATAAATCGTCAACCTTCGACCAGCTCACAACTGTTGAAACTAAACTCGCCGAATACCGTTCACGGTTCAATGAAAATGATCCCTTAGTGCAGAAGTTAAATCGCGAGCGGAAAAGCCTAATCAGATACATCAATCAGCAAACTATTGCACTACTAAATGGTGAGCTGGATCTTGAAAGAGCTAATCTCACTGCACTCAACCGCCCCAAGCATGTTGTAGCCCGCCATCGCGAACTCACTCAACAGGCCCTTCGAGATGAGGCAACGATGGTAACTCTGCAAAACCAACTCAAACAGTTTGAGCTCGAGCAAGCCCGTTCAACAAGTCCCTGGGAGTTGATCTCCACACCCACACTCCTCGACAATCCGGTAAGTCCACGAAAACGTCGCAACCTTGCTTTTGGCTTATTGACAGGCCTGTTTCTCGGCAGTGGAGTTGCTCTGATGGTAGATCGTAAAAGCGGCAGGGTTTACAGCCTTGACGAACTGAAGCGCGATTTACCCGGTCCCTTACTTGAACGCCTTCCCTATCACAATGGGATTTCCGGTGACTCCTGGGCTTCTGAGATCCAATTGCTTGTTGAGGGCCCCCTAATTGGCAGTGGATCAGTCGCCTTGATTCCGGTTGGAGACATCGAAACGTCTGTGCTCGATTACTTTGCATCAAAACTGAACTTCTCTCTTGGCCTTGAACGTGACTTAATCGTGAGTCGGGATCTGCTCACCACGCGAAATGCCAATACCCAGCTGCTGCTGACCGCGCCCGGAGCTGCCAAACGCGAACAACTGCGTCAGCTGAGTGAACAGCTGGCTCTCCAGGGTAGGCCCTTGGCTGGATGGGTTCTCCTGGACCCTGAGCTTGAGGCTTGATACTTCCATGGCCCATGTTCTTATCACCGGCGGTGCCGGATTCATCGGCAGCCACTCCTGCGTGGTACTCCTTGAGAATGGACACGACCTTCTCGTTCTCGACAACTTCTCCAACAGCTCTCCCGTGGCGCTTAAACGCGTGCAAGAGCTGACCGGACGGTCGCTGGAGTGTGTGAAAGGTGATCTGCGCGATCCCGCATTACTTCAGAAGCTATTCGCCGATGCAAAAGCTGCGGGAGCACCGATCGAGGCTGTGATCCACTTCGCCGGCCTCAAGGCCGTGGCTGAATCTGTTGCCGATCCACTGCGCTACTGGGATGTGAACGTGGGGGGCTCGTGCGCCCTGCTCGCTTCCATGGACGCTCACGACTGCCGCACCTTGGTATTCAGTAGCACCAGCACTGTTTACGGAGAGTCAGAAACGTTTCCTCTCACCGAAACGACCCCCACGAACCCCATTCACCCCTACGCCCAGACCAAGAGGGCCGTAGAACAGATGCTGACTGCTCTCGCCCAAACGGGCACATGGCGCGTAGCGTCCCTGCGCTACTTCAATCCAGTGGGTGCCCATCCCTCCGGGCGCATTGGTGAAGACCCCCTTGGGATCCCAAACAATCTCTTCCCATTCATCACCCAGATCGCTGCAGGTCGAATGGACAAACTGAGGGTCTTCGGTAACGAGTACCCCACCCCCGACGGCACCGGCATCCGTGATTATCTGCATGTGATGGATCTGGCAGAAGCGCATGCAGCTGCCATCAATCATCTGCTGCAATCAGATGCCCCCCTTAGCCTCACCGTCAACCTCGGTACTGGCAAGGGATTGAGTGTGCTGGATGTGGTGCATGGCTTTGAGAAAGCCACAGGCATCACCATCCCTTACGAGGTGGTGAAACGCCGCCCCGGCGATGTGCCCAAGCTGGAGGCCTGCCCAAAGAAAGCCGCCAACGTGCTCGGTTGGAGAGCCAAACGGTCCCTCGCCGACATGTGCCGCGACGGCTGGGCCTGGCAATCGGCCAATCCCCATGGCTACCGGAAGGCGTCATGATTTCGCTTCACCCCATCTCAAATCCCAAGCGCCTATGGCTGCTCGCCGGCCTAGCGCCTCTCGTAATCGCAGCGCCATTGCATGGGCAGGCACAAGACCAAGTAATTTGGCAACCAGTCAGCGAAGAGCAGGCAGATCAGCTTCAGATCCTGGTGCCCTCAGACGATGGTGGAGCTAACAGCATCCAGCCCAGTCCCTCTGAATCGCAAGAAGCACCACAGCCCAGTGCACCCCAACCGATTATTTGGGAGGTGGTGCCAGATGCAGAGTCTTCAGATCCCTCCACCACCAACCCATCGCGCTCAACAGAGGTGGTGTGGGAGCAACTACCCAAGAACCCATCCGTCGCAGCTGATGGAGCCAACAACGGCCCAACCAGCTCCATCGTCTGGGAGGTGCTGCCAGACACGATTGCTCCAATCGCGCCTGAAGCAGCAGACACGATCGCTGGAGTTGAAAGTGTTGAGCCGCCAGGCGACTCCACCGCTAGCGCAAGCGAAGGGCCACCATCGGAGGTGATCGCGCAGGAAGCTGCCATGCCAGCCCGCATGGTGCCGGGCCCACCACCGCCGGCTCCCCTTCAAGCGCTCAACCGTTCGATTGCCTATGGCGATGGCTTAGTTGGACCTGACATCAGCCTGCGCATTCCCAACGGCTTCCGCTGGAGCCAGCGCTGGTTTGGCGATGTGTCGGTGCTGGGCTACGACTATCAAAATGGTCGCAACCCTGGTGATCCGTTTATCCCAGCCAGAGATTCTGGCAATCTTGATGGTTGGGCCATTATTCACGCCAATATCCTTCAAACCAAGAACTGGAGTGTTGCCCTCAACACCTCCTTCCGCAGCCTCCAGAACAACCCAGACATTCCCGGCGGCAGCACTGGCATTGAAGATGGCGTCAGCTCAGGATTTCGCATCGCCCGCTCCATCGGTGATACCAGTGGGATCGCTTTCGGTGGCGAACAAGTGATTCAGTGGGATGACAACACCGACACTGGCCGCAACCTCTATCTGATGGCCTCCAAAGGTTGGTGGCTTGGCCATAACGGCAAGGACTATCCCCTCTTCATCGCCAACGGCGGATTCGGAACCGGTCGTTTCGCCAGTCTGACTGACAAAGATGAATTCTTCAATTTCACTTGTATGCCGGTGGAACAGAACCGCAAAGTGGCTCAGATTGATGAAAACCTCTGCTGGGGTCCCATCGGATCTGTGAGCTTGGTCGTCAATGAATGGTGGGGAACTTTTGTCGAATATGCCATTGGCAGGGCAACATTTGGGGTGTCCAGCAACATCACAGGCGAAATTCCATTGCGCTTAACCGCCGGAGTTCACTTCGTTGAAAATGATGAGGTTGTAAGTTTCGACGAACTGCGCTGGATTGCACAGTTCAGCCTTGGCTTCTGACCATTTAATTCTGGCTGGCGGTGGCCACAGCCATGCCCTGCTGCTGAAACGCTGGGCCATGCAGCCACTTAAGCGACCTAAGGGACTGATCACTCTGGTCAGCAGCTCCAGTGCCTCGCTTTATTCAGGCTTGGTGCCGGCATACATCGCTGGCCTCAACACTCTTAACGGCATCAGCATCGACATTCGCTGGCTGGCACAACAGGCAGGAGTCGCCTTCATTCAAGCCAAGATCACCGGGCTGAATCCTGACGGGACACTCCTCCTACTCAATCGCCCGGCCCTGCCCTTTGATCGACTCAGCCTGAATGTGGGCGCGATCACCAATCCGCAAGGGTTCCGGCACGCCATCCCAATCAAACCTCTTCAACCAGCTTTAGAAGCCATCGCCATCGCCGATGCTGAGGCCAATAACGCGGCTGCAGATCCCTTCCAAATTGTCGGGGCTGGCCTCGCTGCTGTGGAAGTAGCCCTGTCGTTGCGACGCCGCTGGCCCGGTCGTCGCCTGCACTTGTACATCGGAGAGCATCAGCTTCGCCCCTCCATGGGGCAACGCCTGGACGAGGCCGGCATCGTGATCAAACGCACCACAGCTCCTGACACAAGCAGCACACTGCTATGCACCGGTAGCCATGCACCCCATTGGCTGGCAGCGAGCGGGCTCCCCTGCGACGCCCGAGGGAGGGTCCGCACCCATGCCAGCCTTCAGGTCGTAGGCCACCCCCAGCTGCTAGCTGCCGGTGATTCCGCCGTGATCGACGGAAACCAACGACCGCCATCGGGGGTGTGGGCTGTGCGCGCAGCCAAGCCCCTAGCTCGCAACCTCGAACGACTCAGCCACAACCAACGGCCCTTGTCGTGGACACCCCAGCGCCGGGCACTCCAGCTCCTGGGGTGTGCCGTTGATCGGAGACGCCCCTCCGCCTGGATGCTTTGGGGGCCATTCCTGTTCGGGCCCCATCCCTGGCTGTGGCGATGGAAACGCCATCTCGACCATCGCTTCCTGAAACGACTGCAACCTGATGCTTCCATGGCAGCGCACAGTCGCAACACAACCCAAAACGCAGCCATGGCGTGCCGGGGTTGTGCCGCCAAATTGCCCGCAGCCCCGCTTGAGCAAGCCCTACAATGCTCCGGTGTAGGCCAGCTGAGCCAACAACCGGAAGACGCCCAGACCCTGGGAACCACAGCAACCAACACCACGCTGCTCAGCTCCGTGGATGGATTCCCTGCGCTGATTGCCGATCCTTGGCTCAACGGGCGCCTCACAACCCTTCATGCCTGCTCCGATCTCTGGGCCTCTGGGGCTCGAGTGTCCACAGCCCAAGCCATCGTGACCGTGCCTGCCGTGGACAGTAGTCAGCAGGTGACCCTGCTCAGCCAAACCCTGGAAGGGATCCAATCAGCCCTAGCAGAGCAAGGAGCGACCCTGATTGGCGGCCACACCATGGAGTCTCGCCAAGCCTCCAATCCTCCAATGGCGCTGGATCTACAGCTCAGCCTCAGCGTCAGCGGCTGCACCGCTTCAGGCCAGGTCCCCTGGCGCAAAGGGCCGATCCAGCGTGGCGATCTGCTGTTGCTCAGCCGCAGCTTGGGCAGTGGCGTTCTATTTGCAGCAGCCATGCAAGGCCGCTGCGCACCCCATCATCTTGATTCCGCCCTGCAACAACTGAGCTGCAGCCAGCATCCCCGGCTCAACGAGCTACTAGCCCTCAGCCAACAGCAGCCAGAAGCCGTTCACTCCTGCACAGATGTGACCGGCTTCGGATTGCTGGGCCATCTCAATGAAATGGTGGCTGCCAGTGAGGCCATCAGCGTGAACCTCTTGGTGGATCAGATACCGAGTTTCGCCGGCGCCCTTGAATGCCTTGCGCAAGGGATCACCAGCACCCTGGCCCCCGCCAACCGCCGAGCCTTAGCCAGCTTGGGTACAAGCGTTCGCGTGCTGCGCGAGGGTCAAGACATCAGCCACAACCTCGAACCAGCGATCCAAGATTTACTGATCGATCCCCAAACCTGCGGCCCCCTGCTGGTGAGTTGCTCTGCCTCAGCGGCAGCGACGCTGCAAGACCTGGGATGGACAGCGATCGCCCGGGCTTAGCGACACGCCCGGGGATGGCAGGCCAGAAGGCGATTTTTCAGTTGCGCCTGCAGCAAGGGCCTCCCCGCCAGACGGGTGTATGGGATGCCAATACGTTGGAACCAATCCGGCGAGTGCTGCACACATTCCGCCAGAATTGTTTCTTCATCGTGGCCATAGGGCATGAGTGCAGCCCGTTCCGCCATGACGTTGAACAATTTCTGCAGAGCACTCCAACGCAGCCTGGGGCCAGAAAGGTACGACGCATTTAAAGGCAGGTGGCGGCCATATCGCCGCATCTCACTGCCGTAATGGCAAAAGCGATCAGGGTGATCAGCACTCAACCAAAAACGCCAATTCGATCGCCGCCCATTGAAACGCGCAATGGTGGCGTCAATCCACACCAAGTGGTCGTGGTCGACCTCTGAGGCCAGCGCTGTGATCAGATCAATCTTGCTGAGCCATACGGTGAGCATCTGGCGGAGAACCTCCGCACCGGCGCCCTTGTAATCGCGCCAGTAATGAATCACAGCTTTTTCGGCCCCAAACGCTGCAGGCTTCTCCAACAGATCCAGTTGCATGGCCCGACAGCCCTGCATCAGACGCTCCGCCAACGACCAAGCAGGAAGGCTGTGCAATGACCGCAGCTCCGCCTGCAACACAATCCCGTGCTGACGACACAGCTGTTCCACCAGACTGAGGATCTCTTCAGACGAGGAGTAGAACACCAACTGCTCGCCTTGAATCAGCCGCAGGGTCTGGGGAAGCAGAGTGGTGTAGTGAGAACCCGAGCGCTTTTGGTTACCCCGAACAGGCCAGTACCCAGAGGCGTACAGCTTGCTGCTCAAGGCCATCAAAACGCAGGGTTTGAGCGGAGCCTATTCCCCCTTCGACGAGGGAGCCAACGCCGTGCCTAGAAGCCATCACCGCCCGCGAAAGCCCCATTTCATCCTTGGGGTGGGGGCACAAAAAGCGGGCACGAGCTGGCTGCACAAGGAACTGAGCCGTTGCAAAGAGATCAATTTCGGATTTTGCAAGGAGTACAAAGCCTTCCCAAACCTCCAAGCCGCTCGCTCAACGTCCGCACCTGGATGGTTCAACCGCCAAAGCCAGTTCGACACCACGACATTCGAGCAACTCACCGATATCGAGAAGCTGCAGAGCATGAGGGAAGATCCGCGGTGTTACCTCCACTACTTCCGTGGCCTGATCGCCGATGATCCCACACTGCAGGCCACTGGCGATCTCTCCCCCCATTACGCAGAGCTCAACAGCCGGCAATTTCGGCAGGTGCGCCGCTTGCTCGAAGCTGGCGGGTTCGAAGTGAAAGTGATTCTGCTGCTGCGCGATCCGGTAGAGCGCATCTGGTCACAGCTACGCATGCTGCGGCGACAGAACCGCTTCCCTCAGCTCTGTGGTTACCGCCATGAAGAAACGGCTTTGGCCGTGCTCCATCACCACCCCCGTTTTGCCGCCAAAACGCAATACCACCAAACCCTCAAGGCACTGGAGCAGAGCTTTACCAGCGACCGCATTCACGTGGAGTTCTACGAACAGCTCTTCACCACCGAAGCACACATCCGACTGCGGAAATTTCTGAATCTTGAATTACCACCCGCCCAATTCAAGACACGGGTCAACGCCTCCCCGAAGCAGGCCAATCTGTGCCCAATGCTGGAGCAGACAGTGGCCCTCGCCTACCGGGATGTGTACGAAGCGATGATCGATCGCTTCGGGAACACAGTGCTCGACCTCTGGCCCCACGCCCGCTGGCTGCAAGCCAACACCTGCCGCTGAGACGACTAACCCGGCTGCCCCTCCTCCAACGCGTCAAGACTGGGCAAAAGTTTCGCCAACACCAATAACGACGTTGCGGGGTAAACGGGCAACTGGGGCAAAGAGGAGCGCAACAGCTCCCGATAGCGATTAAAAAGCGCTCGGCACAACTGTTCCTGCTGCAGTGAAATCCACCGTCGCAAGATCAGCTCTTCCAGATCGCCCTCCACCTGGCCAGCCACACCATCAAGCACCGGTAGATACCCCTGCTGCAACGAGAGGTAAGCCAACAGGCGCAAACGAATTGGCAATTCACCCGCATTGATCAATGCCAGTGCCCGATCGCAATCGGCACTTTTGGCATCCTCAAACCGGTTAAAGAGTGTTTTGAGCAAACAATCGCGAAAACTACGGGCCCAGCGATGGGTCAATGCCAAACCAAACAGGCCCACAGGCGCAGAAGCCTGACGATGGCTGGCCTGAGGATCATCCACGGCAAATCCGTGATCGAAAGCAATCGAGGCCATCCGGTTTGAACGCACCAGGGGCTTGCCGATATGTCCCCAAAAACCCAGCCGCTGAGCATCGGCAGCATCAACCAACGGGTGCATCAACCAAGGCAAAAACAGCTGGGCCACATCTGGGAACAAGGCAAACAACTGCTCGATCGACACATCGGTGCGCAAAGGTTGCAGATACTCATCAGCATCCACCAGCAAGGTGAACGGTGCCCGAGAGGCCAACAACTGCAGATCCAGGGTTTTCAATGCAGCCGCGGGAGTCAAGCTGGCGGGAAACCGATGCACCTCACAGATCAACCCATCCGGGGTGGGCATGTGTCGCAGCACCTGCTCATCTGCTTCGCTCTGAACACACACATGCATGAGGCGCACGCCAAGTGATGCGTAATGGCGAAGGAAAGCGGCCCAATAGGGCTGCTCGATGCAGCAGTAACGGGTAATCAGCTGCACATCCCGCAACAGATCGGTGCAAGAAGCCGCGGCAACACCCAAGGGTTGCTGGGAGCGCAACAGCTTCTGACCGCCGAAACCATTGCCGCCGTCGACCCCGACCCAGGGGTCTTTGCAACACAGCTCTTCAGGTGCTGGGCGACGGCCAAGTAGGCGACCGATCATCCGCCCCATCACCCCGCGCCGTGCCATTGGCTTCTCCCTAAATCGGCTCAATCGGAGCCAAACGCGGATCAAGAATTTTGGGCCCCATCCCTGGGAACTTCACCGCAATCGATACCTTTTCACCGCTGCCAAAGGTGTGGGTGATCTCGCCGACGCCAAAACTGGCATGGCTCACCTGATCGCCCACAGCCCAGCTCTTACCAGGGGCAGGACCGGCCTGTCGGCGCCGCACTGCATTGGCAGGCGCACTACCCGGTTTGGACCGATCAACGCGGGTCAGCCGCTCCAAGCGCTGCTCCCGCCGGATCGCCGCTCCACCGGACCGAGGGAGGTCTCCCTGCACCAGCGCTTCTGGCAACTCAGATAGAAAGACACTCGGCACAGCTGGTTCGCGCATCCCACCCCAGAGGCGCCGTTCGCTGGCGTGCGACAGGAATAGGCGCTCCTTGGCACGGGTGATACCCACATAACAAAGGCGACGTTCCTCTTCAAGCGAGGCGGGGTCATCAAGGGAGCGATAGCTGGGGAAGAGGCCCTGCTCCAACCCCACCAGGCACACCACCGGAAACTCCAGGCCCTTGCTGCTGTGCAAGGTCATCAAGGTGACGCGATCGGCCTCGGTGTCCTTGCTGTCAGCATCACTGGCTAAGGCAGCAGAAGCGAGAAAGCCCTCGAGATCACCCTCGTCGTTTTCTTCCTGGTATTGGAGAGCGGCATTCACCAGTTCCTGCAAGTTGCGGCGGCGTTCTTCAGCCTCATCGGTGCCCTCGGCAATCAACTCACTCACGTAGCCGCTCTTCTCAAGCACCTGTTGGATCAGCTCCGACGGCATCGTGTCGTGGATGTGCTGCTTGAGATCGTTGATCAGCTCACAAAACTGAAGCAGCCCTCGAGCAGAGCGACCACCAAGCGAACGTGCTGCTTCCGGATCACTGACCACATCCCAAAGGGGAATGCCCAGCTGATTGGCAGCATCAGTGCAGCGCTGGATCGTGGTCTTGCCAATGCCTCGCTTGGGCACGTTGATCACCCTCAGCAGGCTGACGGTATCGGCCGGGTTGATCAGCAGGCGCAGGTAACCGAGCACATCCTTGATCTCGCGCCGGTCATAGAAGCGCAGACCACCCACCACCACGTAGGGAATCCGCCAGCGCACCAGCGATTCCTCGATCGCCCGAGACTGGGCATTGGTGCGATAGAGGACGGCCATGTCGCCCCAGCGCAAGTCGGGGTTGGCTGCCTCCATCATTCTGAGCCGGTGTACGACCGCTTCGGCTTCGGCGATCTCATCATCACAGCGAGTGAGGGTGATCAGCTCGCCCTCGCCACGGGTAGGCCGCAAGACCTTGTCGATCCGCTCACTGTTATTAGCTATGAGGGTGTTGGCCGCCTCCAGAATCGTGGCGGTGGAGCGATAGTTCTCCTCCAGCTTCACCATCGTGCGCGTGGCGTCATCAGGCGCCTTGTCACCAAAGTCGTCCTGGAAACCCATCAGGATCGTGAAATCTGCAGCTCGGAAGCTGTAAATGCTCTGGTCGGCATCACCCACCACAAACACTGAGCGTCCCGCCCAGTTGTCGTAGACCTGGGGATCCTTTCCATCGGTGACCAGCAGCTTGATCAGGTCGTACTGAGTGCGGTTGGTGTCCTGATACTCATCCACCAACACATGGGCAAAGCGACGGTGCCAATAGGCGCGCACTTGCTCGTTCTGCTGCAACAGCTGCACCGGCAACAGCAAAAGATCATCGAAATCGAGGGCATTGTTGGCGGCGAGGGCCTTGCGGTAGCGACGGTAGACATCGGCAGTGAGTTTGCCGCGCTGCCCCTCAGCATTGGCCTCCAACTGATCCGGCAGCCAGCCCTGGTTCTTGGCATTACTAATCGCCCAGCGCACTTTCTTGGGTTCGACGCGCTTGGGATCGAGCTGCAGCTCTTGGGTGACGATCTCCTTCACCAGACTCTGGGCATCGGCCTCGTCGTAGATCGAAAACTGCTTGGTCCAGCTCAGCCCCTCGACATCCTTGAATTTGTCGATGTCGAAGCGGAGCATGCGCGCGAAGAGGGCATGGAAGGTGCCGATCCACAGCTCCTTGGTCACCTCCCTGTAGATACGGGAGCGCAGCTGGCGCTGCTCAACTGGCGGCAGGGTGCTCCAGGGCTGCCCAAATTGACTCTGGGCCAAACGCTGGGCCAGCAAGAGCTCCAGCCTCTCCTTCATCTCCCGGGCCGCCTTATTCGTAAAGGTGACTGCCAGGATCTGAGCCGGATCGGCGCCATGCTCGCCAATCAGGTGGGCAATGCGATGGGTAAGGGCCCGCGTCTTGCCACTACCAGCTCCCGCCACCACGAGCAGCGGCCCCTCGTGATGATCGACCGCCCGGCGCTGGGCATCATTGAGGCCGGCGAGAAAACTCATGGCATGAGGCTATCGCTCATGCCCCGCAGTGGAACCCGGCGTAGCCTCCTGCTCACCCAGGCTGCACGAAAGGGCTTTCTGTGCACATTCCTCCTTCGCTGCAACCACCGCAATCCATGCGCTGGCTGGTGGTGAGCTGCGGGCTGATTGGTTTGACCGCCATTGCCATCACGGTTGGGCTGATGGTTGGCTTCAGCGCGCTTCCCTCACCGACTTCCTCGGCAGGTCAACAGCTGCTGCGCAACTACAACAACCTCTCCCATGGAGTGGTATTTGCCAGCGTCGGTCTAGGCCTGATGGGTCTTTTAGTATGGGCACTGAGCCAACCAGCAGACAGCGCACATCAGCCATCTCAGGAACACAAGCCGCTGGGCACACAAGCCATGCGCTGGTGTCGCCACCACCCGCTGCTGCTGATCGTGTTCATCGCCTACGGGGTGGTGATGGTGCAACACACCTCTGGCTTCTACCCGGAATTGCAGGGCTGGCTGAGAGACATCCACAACGGCCAACTGATCAACCCCTTCCAGCTACGCGATGGCTTGATCAATGAAACGATGCGGGCCAATAGCTTTCGCTTCTTTCCGCTCGCCCACCAGGACCTGCACTTCCTCAGTTGGCTCACGCCCTACGTGAAGGTATGGAGCCTGGTGAGCGTCCTGGAACTGGTGGCGATCGCGCTGCTGGCCAACCGAGCGGTGACCACACTGAGCGGAGGGAGCGAATCGCCTGGACAGCTTTGGCTGATCAGCTTGCTGCTGCTGTTCCATCCCGCCACCGGCTGGGCCTTTTTCCAACTGATCTACAGCGAACGGTTGCTCACCCTGTTGTTCAGCCTGTTCATCTGCGCGGTCCTGGAGCATCAACGCACTGAAAGTCGCCACTCTTTCGCGCTTGCTTTTGGCTGTGCGCTCGTGGGGCTGTTCGTCAAAGACATCGCCGTCATTCTGTTCGTAGCGCCTGCGATCTTCACGCTGATGCTGGCTGCCAGCGGGCGAGATACTGGGAAGCGACAGTCTTACTCCCTGGAGTGGTGGCTGTGTGGTCTCAGCGTCGTGACCATCGCCGCCTACCTGGTGCTCAGCCTGCTGCCAAGCCTGTATGGAGGAAGCCATGGCTTTGCCAACAGCGATCGCTTAACGCTGATCGCTGATTGGCGCCTACTGGCGCTGACCCTGTTCAGCCTCACTCGCTGGCTGCTGATCGTGCGTGACCGCTGCAAGGCCAACTTGCTTGATGCACTCAACCTCGGAGCTCTGGCTTACGCCGCCGCGCTATTCATCAGTGTGGGCTACCCCTACGAGAGCTTCTGGACCCTGCCAGTGCAGCTGGTCACCGTGCTGGATCTGGCTTTGATCTGGAGCCGATGGGCTGCACCGGCGCTGCACCGCAAAACCACACCAGCCTTCGTGGGTGCTTTTGGCATCGCCCTCAGTGCCGGGGTGCTGGCGCTGGAGAGCGGGCAAGCGCAAACCTTCAGCAAACGGATCGGCAAGATTCAGGTGAACCAGCAGAAATGGCGCACCACCTGCGAAGAGCTGGAAGCGCTCCTCAACGAACGGCGCAGAGCCGGAGAACCGCGCAACCTGATCTTCATGCAAACCTGGTTCGGACGTGCCGAATATGAGCGCCTTCCCTATGAAAGGCTGATCGAACTCGACCCAGTGACCCGCACCTATTCCGTGGTGGATGGCATCGGTCGTGGAAGGCGATACCGACCCCAGCCTGGGGATCTACTGGCCAACATCGACAAACGCAAGCTCACGGTGCTGGGAGACGAAAGTAGCCGTTACGCAGAGGTTTATCGCTTCCGGCCCGGGATGAACTACGGAGCCATTTATGAACGCCAACCCTGAACAGGGCTGGTCGCTCAAGGGAAGGGAGACACCCCCGGCTTGATCCAGAGCCGCAGCCTCCGAAACAACCAGGCGGAACGGAGACGCACAGGCAACGTCCATACCAACACCCCCATTTTCTGGGAGAACGAGAGTTGCCGGCGCCAGCTCTGATCCAGCCGAATCTGATCGGAATGACCAAACCGCATGTCATTGCCGTGAATGTCACGGCGAATCCCATCGCGCCACTGGAACTGCCCCTCTTCAAGAGGAAGCCCAAGCCATTCCATCACCCGCGCCATCTCTTCACGCGGTTGTGCAGCGAGCCGCTCGTAATACACCCTGAGCGCCTGAACACCATGCAGCCTTTCACGGGTGAGAAAAAACAAGCGGGTGTAGTTGTAAGCCGCGCTCCTGAGCTGATCTCCACGTTTCCGAGCACTGTTCATCGAGCCAAAGGGACCGCGATGAAGATGCACTGGATACAAGACAAAATCAGCGCCCTGAGCGTTGGCGTCGAGCAGGCGCGACAGTCGCGGCAGCGATTTGGAGGAATCAACGATCAATCCGATACCACTCACCGCCGCGATCGCAGTGAATAACGCCTGGTTGTGGCGGAGGAATGTGGCATCATCCCCGTCATCCCCGAGCACAAGCTGATCTAAAGGACGACCCACTGCCTCGATCACGTGCTGCTGTACCTGGCTCCAAAAGGGGCACTGATCCGGCGCCAAGCGATGGCAGCTACACAAACGCCTCGTGGGATCTGGATTCGTGAGCATCTTCAGCTCACCGGCACTCACCACCTGGCTGTGACCACTCACCAGCAACGACAACAGCGTGGAACCGCTGTGGCCTCGACTCGTGATGTAAAGCACTCGAGGCTTCTGGGACTGCTGGCGCAGCGGCGGCGTCACTTCCGGCATCGTCAGCGATGCTCTGAATGTAGAGGTGTGACCAGGCGGCAACGCTGCACCTGGGCATAGGGCGAGGCACCGACGTCGGCGATCTCTGCCGTTTGGCACCGGTAGCCAGCACCTTCAGCCCGCCTGCGCAACACGGTCAGCCGCGGCCGCGCCCCCTTGGCATCTCCACTGTCTGCTAGCCAGAGGTGGTGAGGCAATGCATCTGAGGCCAGCACTTGATCCAATTCTGAAGTCCCACCCCAGGAGCGCGCGGGCTGGGCCATCCGACCAGCCGCCACCTCCATCTGGTCACTGAGGTTGAACAGCCGCTCGCGCCGGGAGAAGCGATGGGACTCTTCAGCCAAAGCACGACTGACCAGTTGAAACTGATCGGCTTCCCTCGCTCCATGGCCATTCAGCGACGGATCCAACTCAGAGAAGCTGTGCCACCACCAACTGCACAACAAGGCCCCCAGAACTACAGAGGCGCCAACGCGGCCGCGAGCGTTGAACGGCAACGCCGCCAGTCGCACCGCAAGCCAGGGCACGAACGCCGGCAACAGCACCACGAAATAACGGCTGAAAGCAAGCGGTTTCCAGAAGGAGATCATCAGCACAGCCACCACCATCAACATTGAGGGGATCAAGCCGCTGGAATCCGCTAAGTCGATCTTCTGCCCAGCGTGTTTTTCCTGCTTCGGATCAGCCAGCTCTCGCTGCAATCCACAACAGGCAACCACAGCAGCCGCAAGCACCAACAGGGCAAGTTTGGGCAGAGGCCAGAACCCGAGTGCTCGAGCCAGGGTGTCTTCCAGGAGAGCGAAATCCGGTCGACCGATCCAGGCACCTGTGCCACTGCGCATCAGATAGGTCGATGCCTGCAGCATCCAGACCAGCGCAGGAATCAGTGCCAAGGCTGCGGAGAAGGCGGCACGGGGCCGTCGCTGCCAGGCGTCCCAGCAAACGGTGGCGGCGAAGAGAAACAGACCGTAGTAGTGGGTGAGTGCCGCCAAGGCCACGCTGAGGCCATAGGCCAGCCATTGGCTGCGCTGACGCCACCACCAGGCCAGGGCCACGAGCAACACCAACAGGGCATACCCCTTGCCCTCGATTGCAAAACGCACGGGGTAAGGAGAGCAAAAAGCCATCAGAGCCGCCGCGGCCAGCGCCAACCGTGGCCTTGCCCATGCCTGCTGGCGAGCCAAGGCGCCTGCCTGGGCCGTGATCACCAAACCCCCAAACACATAGGCCAGCCAAGAAAAGAGGCGAAGCGTGACCGCTGAAGGCGGCAGCAACTGGCCCCATAACCAGATCAACGTGTAATAGAGGGGGGGATGCGTGTCCTGACGGAGCATCGCCAGCAAAGCCTCATAACTGGGCTGAAAACTCTTGCCGATGGTGTAAAGCTCGTCGCTCCACAAGCCAGTGGAATCAATCAGGGCCAGAGCTCTCAAAGCAAAGGCGCTGCCGATCAGCACCACCAAACTCGTCCCCCAACGCAGCAGACCAGGGCGCGATGGCCTCGTCATCGCATCGCCTCCAATCGCTGCAAACGAGACCGACGCAGCGCCTCCCCCAATTGAGGGCCAGGCTGCAAGCCGGATGCGATCAACTCCCGGGCCGTCTGCGGCGGTTTCACATGGCGCCAGCGCCCCCACCAACGCAGCAACGGTCGCCAGCACGTTCCAGCCCGGGCCACCTCCAAGGCAACCACCTCCGGGCTCCACGGTTTCGCCTCCAGCGCTTCGCTCCATTGCGCAGCGCTCCAGCCTTGCCAAGGCTGTTGCAACACCTCCAGCGTCAACCAGTCTTGCAAGTGCTTCAGTTGCTCGAGCCAGCGTTGCTGTTGCAGGGGCAGTTGCAGGCGCTGGGCCAGGGCCAGAGGGGTCTGGCTAGCAGCGACGAACACGCACAACAACGGCAACCCCAAACGATCGGCCCTGTGCAAACGCCGCAGTAACAAGCCGTCGCTCTGCAACTGCGAATCCAGCAAAGTCAGAGCGCCCCAGCTCTGCAAATGCATCAGCGCCTGACGCCAGGGTTCGCGGCCAAACAACACATCAAGCTCCATGCGCAGGCGCGTGCCGAGAGCCGGCGGCACAGCATCAGGCCTGTCTCCAGGGCGCCAGGACCAGGGCCACTCCGCCACGGTGCGCTGCAGCTGTTCGACCGCCTGCGGCGCCAGGCGAAAGTTGAGACGGGCGGCATAACGCGCTCCTCGGAACACCCGGGTGGGGTCGTCCTGCACACTTCCTGCATGTAGGAAGTTCAGCTGCCGGATTGCCAAGTCACTCTGACCGCCATGGAGATCAAGCAACTCCGGTTCAGCTTCTGGCAGCGGCAGCACGAGGGCCATCGCATTCACGGTGAAATCCCGGCGGGCCAGGTCATCACGCAACAGCCCGGGCTCGACCAACGGATTCTCCCCAGGCGCGGGATAGCACTCACGACGGGCACGGGCCAGATCCAATAACACTCCATCCAGCACCATCTCGACCGTGCCGAAACTGCCATGCACCCGAAGCTCCGACACCCGCGCCTCGCCGAGGCGCTGACGCAGAGAGGTCGCCAATTGCTCACTGCAGCCTTCCACCACCAGATCAAGGTCCGGGAGGCTCCGCCATGGTTCAAGGTGGTGGTGATGCAACAGAGCATCACGCACAGCGCCCCCCACTAAAGCCAGACGTAAACCACCGAGAAGACGGGCTTGCTCTTGTAAGGCGTCGAGCACGCTCTCCGGGATGCCAGGCAAATGCACAGGCGGTTGATCAGCCATCCGATCGCTCCATGCTGCCTCCTATCAAGGATTGATCACAGAGCTGGCGCAGTTGCAAAGCCAGACGCTCAAACTGAGCCGCCTCCAGAAAAGCCTGGCGTGCAGGGGAACAGACTCCACTCCCCAAGTCTGGATCGGCTTGGGCAGCCAGCAAACAGGCCTGAATCTGCTCGCACCAGAGCGGCGCCTCTGCCTTCAGTGGCAAATGCCAGATGCCATCCACACCGGACTGAAAGTCAGCGGCAAATCCTGTGGCCACTGAGAGCATCAAACATCCACTGACCAGACCCTCCAGAAAGGACACAGGCCCCCCTTCTTGGGCCGACACCGAGCAGACCAGACGGGTCTGGCGATAAACCGTGCCGTAGTCGCTGTGGGGAGCATCGATCAGCTCAAGCGCAGCAGGCAGAGGATATTCACAGGCCTGCCAACCATTACCCAGCACAGCCACACGCAGGCCCTGGTGGCTGAGCAGACCAATCAGGTCACAAAGCAGCGCATAGCGCTTGCGCTGGTGGTAGTTGCTGTTGCTGGAACCTACGTAACGACCCACAAACAGCACATCAAAGCGACGCTGGGCCAGGGGCCGGCCAGGGAAAAACAAACGGGGGTCGTAACCGGCTGGAAAGCGATGCAAGCGCTCTGACTCCACCCCTTGCATCCTGAGCAACGCCTCCTCATGGGCATTGAGCGCCAGCACCCCATGCAGACGACTGAGATCAGGCAGACCAAGACCGATCCGCACATGACTCATGTAGAGGATCACGCGCTCCGCTGGAATGCCGTCTCGCAACAAGCGCGGGAGATGCCCTTGGAACATCACCAACACGAAGGCATCCGCGCCCTCCATCATTGACGCCAGGCTGTTGCGATCCGAGGCCACCAGCAGCTCAGGGGCCTCGCCATCTCGCCAAACGCTGGTGGCGGTGAGATCACGCCAGAGGAAGTCGAGGATCCAACCCTGAGACCCTCCGGTGAGATAAGCAATCAAGCGACGGGGACCGGTGCCGGCCAATGCGCACTGCACCAGCGGTGGTCTGCGCGGCGGGGCAAGGCAGCCCAAGGCAAGCCGCAGCAGAGCACGCAATCCCATTCAGCGATGACCCCACACCCAACTGGTCCGCCCAGACTCCCTGGCCACAGACTTGAGAGCCTGGTTCACGATCACAGAGGAGCTGATCAGAAGCCTAGAGGCTGCCTCCAGGGCCCAGAATCAACGGAAGCTCCGCTGATTAGCCGTTGTCTGCCCTCACCCGCTGCCTGCAAGAGGAAGCAGCCGCTATCTCCGCCGCTGCCGATCGTCTCAGCAGTCATGAGGTGGAACAGGCGCTGAACCTTCTGGAGCAGTGCGCCGATCGCAAAGCGAAGCTGGTGATTACCGGCGTGGGCAAAAGTGGCATCGTTGCTCGAAAAATCGCCGCCACCTTCTCCTCGATCGGCCTCATGGCCCTCTATCTCAATCCCCTCGATGCCCTGCATGGGGATCTCGGGGTGGTCGCTCCTGACGATGTTTGCCTACTTCTCTCCAACAGCGGAGAAACAAGCGAGCTCCTCGAGGTCCTCCCGCATCTCAAGCGCCGAGGCACCGCCCGCATCGCTCTTGTAGGCAGGGCAGATTCCTCCCTAGCGCGTGGCAGCGATGTGGTGCTGGAGGCGGTCGTGGACCGAGAGGTCTGCCCCCTCAACCTCGCCCCAACCGCCAGCACGGCGGTTGCCATGGCGATTGGTGATGCCCTTGCGGCGGTATGGATGGAACGGCGAGGTATCTCGCCCGCCGATTTCGCCATCAACCATCCAGCGGGCTCGCTTGGCAAGAAGCTCACCATGACCGTGGCAGATCTCATGGTGCCGGCCACCAAACTTCCCGCCCTGCAACCCACAACCCCCCTACCGGAGGTGATCAGCCAGCTCACCCAGGGAGCGATTGGCAGTGGCTGGGTCGAAGATCCCACCAAGCCTGGATGTCTGGCGGGCCTGATCACGGACGGTGACCTACGCCGAGCTTTGCGAGATCACAGCAGTGATGCCTGGGCCAGCCTCAAGGCCACAGACCTGATGACAGTCGATCCGATCACGGTGACGGCCGAGTTGATGGCGGTCGAGGCCATTCAGCGGATGGAGCACAACCGCCGCAAACCGATTTCGGTGCTGCCGGTGGTGCATCCTGACGGCACGTTAGATGGATTGCTTCGCCTCCATGACCTGGTGCAGGCAGGGCTGGCCTGATGAGAGCACTGCTGCGCTCCCTTCAATGGCGACGCCAGCGCCAAGCCCTGAGCCAGATCGAACTACTGGTCATGGATGTGGACGGTGTGCTCACCGACGGCGGCCTTTGGTTTGATCCCAACGGTCTGCTGCAAAAACGCTTTGACGTGCGAGACGGGTTGGGCATCCGCCTGCTGCAACAAGCCGGGTTGCAATTGGCCTTCCTCAGTGGCGGCAAAGGCGGCGCCACGGAAGTACGAGCACGGCAGCTGGGGATCAACCACTGCATGGTGGGCATCAAAGACAAACCCGCCGCCCTCGAGCGACTACAAAAGCAGCTCAATGTCACCGCCGCGGTCACGGCCTTTATCGGAGATGACCTCAATGATCTGGCCGTTCGCCATCAAGTGGGGCTACTGCTAACCCCATCAGATGCCTGTCGCGCGGTTCAATATCAAGCCAATACTGTACTCAAGAGCCGCGGCGGCCATGGGGCCGTTCGCGAGCTGGCCGAGTACATCCTCAAGGCGAAAGGGCTCTGGAAAGAACTAAGCCACAATGGCTGGAGAGACCGCAATGACTGACGGTTGCCCACAGACACCAGGCGTCTTTCTGCTGGGGGTCGGTGCCCAGAAGGCCGGCACCTCCTGGCTGTATCAACAACTGCACAGCCGCCGTGATGCAGATTTCGGCTGCCTGAAGGAATATCACGTCCACGACGCTCGCACCGTGCCGGAACTGGCCCGATTCCGCAACATCCGGATCCAGCCCAACCAACCCAAAACCTGGATTCAGCCCCGCAGCTGGCTGCGTCAGTGGTTCATCCACAACCCCGAGCGCTACACCGACTATTTCGCCTGGCTGTTGACGCGCCCCAACCTCAGGGGAGCTCAGATCCACCTCACTGGCGACATCACCCCCTCCTATGCCCTGCTCAGCGCAGAGACCCTGCAAGAGATCAAAACCAGCTTTGAGCAGCGTGGCATTCCCGTAAAACCGGTGTTCCTGATGCGCGATCCAATCGAGCGCATCATCTCCAGTCAGCGCATGAAACTGCGCAAGCAAGGACTCCGAGATGCCGGCTTGGAAGTGGAGACCCTGCGGAAGAGAGTGGCCAAAGGGCGAGGTCTACGCAGCAACTACGGCCAGACCCTCGATGCACTCGATCAAGCCTTCGGGTTAGAGCACTGCTTCATCGGTCTCTTCGAAACCCTATTCACCCCTAAGACCTACGCCGACCTCTGCCGCTATCTGACAATCCCCTACCAGGAACCGGCGTGGACTGAGAAGGTGAATGTGAGTGCCACGGCCACGGTCATCCCCGATGACCTGCTTGCCCAGATAGGCAAGCTCCAGGCCAAGGATCTACAAAGGGCCACCAAAGTGCTTCCCGCTCTCGATTTCAATCACCTGTGGCCCACCACCAGCCGCTGGTGCAAAGGTTGAGTCCTCAGCCGTGAGCCGCCATCTGCCGGGCTTGCTCCAGCTGCTCCGCAGTATCCACCGACAGCGACGTGCCTTCCACCGAGAAGGTAGCGATCGTGTGACCTGCTTCGATCAAGCGCAACTGCTCAAGCCGCTCTAAATCCTCAAGAGGCGAGGCAGGCAACTGATCCCAAGCAGCGAGTACATCGGCGCGGAAGCCATACATGCCCACATGGCCCCAGTAGTGGGTGTGCTGATGCCAAGCGGCGGGATCAACATCGCGAACGTGAGGGATGGCGGAGCGTGAAAAGTAGAGAGCCCGACCGTCATGGGCCAATAGGGTCTTCACCACAGCTGGGTTGTGGATGGTGTCGGGTTTAAGCCGGTACACCGGTGTGACAACGGCTGGCACCGGATCGAGCCGCACAAATTCGGTCGCCATCGCACTGACCACCTCAGGATCAAGGAACGGCTGATCCCCCTGCACATTGATCACCGCCGTGCTGACCAAACGCTCAGCTCGAGTGGGGAGATCCCAGCGATCAGCCACCTCACCCCAAGCCATCGCCACCAGCTGATCAGCCACCGACGCGATCCGCTCACTGCCGGAACTGCAGTCTTCTGACGTCATCAACACAGGGAAACCCCAGCCTTCTGCCAGAGCCTGCAAACGCTGGCTATCGGTGCACAGCACCACAGCCGCAGGCCCATTGGCCTTGGCGCATTGCTCCAGCACCCGCTGAATCATCGGCTTGCCGCCGATGTCGGCTAGCACCTTGTCGGGCAGACGGGAGGAGGCCAACCGCGCCGGCACCGCGACCACAGAACGCTGAATCGTCATCAGTCCCACAGCTTCATGGCGTCATCTCTGGCGGAAAACCACTCAGCCGCCAAGGGACCTCCCATCGTGCGCTGCTCTCGGAACCAGGGTCCACCCAGAGTCCAATGCAGCATCGGCGATGCCTCCTCGGTCTCTGGTGGTGATTGCACATCAACGAGGTGATTCCAACCGCCATCAAGAGCACCGATCTCATGGTCACCTTCCAGCCAATAAAAGCGGTGCAGCTCCAGACCAGAGGCAGAATTCACATAATCAACTGTGAGCTTGGTGCAACGGCTGCAGTTGAGCAGCATCAACGAGCTCCAGTTCTTCTTGGGGTAAGCGCTCTGCACCTCCCCGAGAAATTTCACCGTCTCCCCAGGCACATGTTCGTGCTGCACACACATGGCGCCGTAGCGGTCATCCCGCTGATCCCAGAGCGCCTTGATGTCGGCGCGGCAAAGCATGTCGCAATCCATGAACAGCGCCCAGCCCTGGTAGCCCATCAGATGGGGCACCAGAAAACGGGTGAATGAAAAGGCCGTGCTCTGCTTTGGATCGCGCTCGCGCCGATACAACCCCTGGGCCTCCAGCTGCGGGGTCACCAGCGGCGTGATCGCCAGTGGCATCGAACTGTGCTGATACAGGCTGTCAATCAGCACATTGGTGGCCGCACGCTCACGCGGGTCGTATCCGATAAAAATCGGGATCGGAGCGATCGCCATTCGCCTGCACCAGGGCCAATGGAGGCAGCCTAAAGCCGCTCCAGGGGCCAGCCCTAGGCTTCAATCCACCTGAGCTCCACCCCCATGGCCGCCCGCAGCGTTGCGTTGGGCAACATCCACTTCGCCAACGATGCACCTTTCGTACTCATCGGTGGAGTCAACGTGTTGGAGTCGCGCGACTTCGCTGTTGATGTGGCCGGCCACTACAAATCGGTGTGCCAAGCCCTGGGCATTCCCCTGGTGTTCAAGGCCTCCTACGACAAAGCCAACCGCTCATCGATTCACTCCTATCGGGGCCCGGGCCTGGAGGACGGTCTCCAGATTCTCCAGGCGGTGAAAGACACCCATGGCATTCCGGTGATCACTGATGTGCACAGCCCAGAGGAAGCAGCGCCAGCCGCTGAAATCTGCGACATCATCCAGCTGCCTGCCTTCCTCGCTCGCCAAACCGATCTGGTGGAGGCAATGGCCCGCACCGGCGCAGTGATCAACATCAAGAAACCCCAGTTCCTCAGCCCATCGCAGATGGCGAACATGGTTGAGAAGTTTCGGGAATGCGGCAACGAGCAGCTGCTGATCTGCGAGCGAGGCAGCAACTTCGGCTATGACAACCTCGTCGTCGACATGCTCGGCTTCGGGGTGATGAAGCGGTGCTGCAGCAACCTGCCGCTGATCTTCGACGTGACCCATGCCTTGCAGTGCCGCGACCCAGGTGGTGCCGCCTCAAGTGGCAGACGCAGCCAAATCATGGACTTGGCCAGAGCGGGCATGGCCGTGGGCCTGGCGGGGTTGTTCCTGGAATCCCATCCCAATCCAGACAAAGCTCGCTGCGATGGCCCCAGTGCCCTGCCCCTGGAGCAATTGGAGGCCTTCCTAACCCAGGTGAAAGCCATCGATGACGTGGTGAAAGCAATGCCCGCGCTTGAGATCAACTGAACCATCGATGAACACTGACGACAGCCGTCGGCCGCTGCCCCTTCTGGCCTGGATCAATACCATCGCCAGCGTGCTGATCGGCCTAGGGCTCGGCGGCTGGCTGTGGCTGATGCAACACCGCAATCTCTTGCCCTCACCAGAGGTGAGCGCGGGTAAAACGCTGCTCAAGCAATACCAAGCCACCTCCCACGACCTGTTTCTGGCGCTGCTGGCCCTCAGTGTGCTCACGCTGGTGGTGCTGATCCGCCGTGCCCAGCATCAGCAAGAGCATTCCCTAGGAACAACCGACCAAACATCGCGGCCCAACCAGCTACTGCGCTTCACCCGTCAGCACCCCCTGGTGCTCGCTCTGTTCGCCGGCTACACGGTGGCGATGGTGCATGGCACCACCTGGATGTATCCCGAACTGGTGGGCTGGTTCAAGGACATCCCCGAAGAGCATCTCCTCAACAACTTCTCGTTCCGCCACGACTTCCTGCGCGAAACGATGCGACGCGACGACTACCGCTTCTTCCCGCTCGCCCATCAAGATCTGCACATCCTCAGCTGGTTCACCGGTTACGTGAAGATGTGGATGCTGGTGAGCGCCGCTGAGCTGTTCACCATCGTGGTGGTGAGTGCCCGGTTTGTACGCAGGCTCAGTGGACGTACCCAGATTCCGGCGCTGCTGCTGATCACCAGCTTGCTGCTGTTATTCCATCCCGCCACCGGGATGGCCTTCTTTCAGTTCTCCTATTGCGAACGCTTCCTCACGTTCATCCTTGCCCTCTACTGCGGCGCCTATCTGCACCATCACCAGCACCGCGACAAGGCTTCGTTTTATGCCGCCCTACTTTTCGGTCTCATTGGCATCTTCATCAAAGACATCGCCGTGGTGCTGTTCGTGGTGCCGCCCGCGGTGATGCTGATCGCTGGCAGCCTGGGGTTGGTGGAGGGCCGTCCCAGCTGGACCAGCAGCTCACGAGCGAAATGGGTAGAGGCCTATCGCCTCGAGCTCTGGCTTTGCTCCCTGGCTCTGATCTTTCTGCTGGCCTATGTGGTGCTCTCCCTGCTGCCCAGCGCCTTTGCCAACAAGGGCTCCTACAACAAAAACAAGGGCTTCCTGTTCGCCCCCGACTGGCGCTTCTGGTGTCTGATCGGCTTTTGCCTGGTTCGCGCCGCGTCCATCAGCCTGGGGCGCAGCCGCGTCACCCTTCTGGATGGTCTCAACCTGGCAGCTCTGAGTTATGGCGCCGGCTTACTGGTGTTGATCGGCTTTGAGTCGCACAAGTACCTCAGCCTGCCCGTGCAATGGGTGACGGTGCTGGATCTTTGCTTCATCTGGACCTGTTGGATCAGCCCTGCACTTGAGCGTCGCAGCTCAGCAAGGCTGGCTGGTGCTGTCGGATCGGCGGTCGTGCTGGGAAGCATCGGTCTCGACCACCTCCAGCCACCAAACGTCGCGGCCAGCGTGAGCACCATCAAGGTGCGTCAACAGTCGTGGCTGGAGGCATACCAAGCCATTGATGCCACCACTGCTCCGATCCGCACCCGGGGCGAAGCCATCAACCTGATCTACAGCAAACAATCGTGGTTCTCGGCCAAACGCCACCTTGGCCGCCTTCGCTTTGATCGCCTGATCGAATTCGACCCGCAGCGCAACCGCTTCAGCGTCGAGGAAGGCACGGGCAAAGGCGAGCCCTACACACCCCAAGTGGGCGATCTGCTGTTCACGATCGACAAAGACGCCAGCACGCTTCAACCGCTGCTCGAACGCTGGCCCACCCAACTGCTCTACCAAGACAACAACGGCCAGAAGAACGGCCGCATTTTCCGGATTCAGCCATGACGATGGCCATGGTGAACCGGCTGATGCTTTGGCTGGCGGGGATCTCCGGCGGAGTTCTGCTGATCGGGCTTGGCTTGTGCAGTTGGCTCGTGCAACACCGTCTGCAACTCCCTGATCCCCTGCTCCCCGAAGGATCTGCACTACTGGAGAACTACAACGGCCTGGCCCACGAACTCTGGCTGGTGGTGCTGCTGCTTCTGATCGGCCTCCTGATTCTGGCCATCAATCAAGCTCCTGCTCCAGCACAGGCATCGAGCCATCCCAACAGCCTGCTCAGCCAGGCCTGGAGGTTCATCCTTCGCCACCCGATCGCCTGCGGTCTGCTGACCGTCTACGCGCTGCTGATGGTGAGCGAGAGCAGCTGGTTTTACAAGGAGATCGTCACCTGGTTCGACGACATCCATAACGGGCTGCTGATCGACAACTTCGGCCCACGGCCCAGCTTCATCGGTGAAGCGATGGGCCGCAACGACTTCCGCTTCTTTCCCCTCTCCCACCAGGACCTGCACATCCTCAGTTGGTTCACGCCCT
>Ga0189288_10269_pt1 | contig 27119 bp, 27 predicted proteins | sample UW105minimetaG_FD_130316 | JGI IMG/M metagenome (GOLD analysis project Ga0189288, IMG submission 130316) | Marine microbial communities from the Costa Rica Dome - UW105 mini metaG | ecosystem: Environmental > Aquatic > Marine > Oceanic > Photic zone | place: Costa Rica: the Eastern Pacific... | reverse complement strand
GATTAAGAATCCCCTCCATCAGCCTAGTGTCAAGTTGTACTTTTAGTACAAACTTAGGTTTAGATTCATGGTTAATAACCAACTTATAAATAAATTTATCATCATTTGAGTAAAAATCAACCTCCCAATCAAGGATGCTTGATTTGTCGTACCATCCAATATTTTGAAGACGCTGAATTAATCGAGCCTCAGCTTTCTTTGCCTTACTACGTAAATCGATTAATGAAGGAAAATCTCTACATTCGTAGGGGTATTTAACGTTCGTAAGATCATTGCCACGCTTGAAAGCCTCTTCAATGCTATAACATCTTCCCTGCCTACTCATGGCTAAAGTCTTTGCATCGAAAATACCTCCACTTCCCGGGTTTATTGCGTTATATTTGTTTTTAACTAATATTTCGGCTGCAATTGTTGGAGTAGAGACTGGAAGATATTTGTTGAGCGAAGAATTTTTACCTTGCAAAATATAATCACCAGCAAAAGGTACTATGATCGTTTCCTCATCTACTGAGCTAAGGACATCAAGCATAGACTTGATGCAGTTGGATATAAGAGATGACTTGAGTGAAATTTTTTCTTCATGCGTTAGATCTTGGTCACATTGCGGATAAAAACCTGCACTGTTATAAAGTATAGTAATTAGACTAATCTTGCCAAGTTCTTTTTGAAGAGCCAATAGTGATTCCTTGGTTGGGAAGTTGTCGTTTGTATTTAGCATTGTGAAGTTGCCATTCTGTATTGCAATGGCAGAATCAATAACATTCTCAGTGTCGAGTATCTCTTTATCGAAGCGGGGGCTTTCAAATGGAAGATACATTGTTAACTTAAAACCATTGATATTGAGGTTTTCGCGATCTTTCAGTCTAATTACATTTGAAAATTTATTTGTTAATAATGCCCTGTACAGAATAGGGATTTTTTCGTGGGGTATGATTATGGGTATATCCTTCGGTTGATGGCACAAAAATTCTAAATCATAATGGTCCGGATGTATGTGTGATACATATATGCAATCGAAATCTATTCCGTAGATAGGTGTTCTGTGCGGCTTTTGCGGAAGAGCCCATGATCCAATAAAAGCACCATCATTAAACCACGGGTCGCAAAGAATACCGGAACCTTCGTTGCCTTGGAATAGACAACAAGCATTTTGGAAAAATTCTATGTGCGGCAATTAAGACAAGAGCAAAGGGATCAGTATAATGGGTTTTTATTTGTATTAATTAGTGTCGCAACCAACTCTAGCCTAATTGCTGTTCAGGTTTCGTCTATTGCACTCAAGAGACTCTTTTCTTCTAATAAGCAGTTTCAACGTGCCTTGTCACCTGCAAATAATTACCCAAAAAGTAAATTTTTCTAACTGACATCACCTGGCTTATTGATAACATCAATATAATATCAAAATAGACTCCTCTTCGCAGATGTGTTGACTAATTAAATCAACTGTTGAAGAACATTGATGGCTCAACACAGAGTAAGTCTAATGATTTGAGTTGGCCAAAAAATTTTCCATGGACGTTCGCTTAAGTATACAAATAAATTAGCCTGATAAATATTGATCTATATAGGACTTCCATTATTCTGTAGTCCGTATTGATTAGATTCTGATCACGAACTCTCTGAGTTTGGTCCTTTCCATAGTCATGTTAATTCCTGAGTGCCATAATATAAACAACGGTCTTTTTACGGTTAAGAACCACTACAACATGCTGTTCAAACAGGTATTGCCTGTACTTGGTACTGACCCTCTCGTAAGCCGCTTGGAGTGGATCAATGCTGATAAGCAGCATATCTTTTCTTGTTTCTCAGGGGACCCATTGTTGGTAGGCAGGGTAGGTAGGGTAGGTAGAGACTCTTCTGTAAAAATTTCTGAGGGGGATGTCCAGTGATTAGAATCTTTGACAGCACATGGATTTACTCTTGACAATAGATCAATTAATCACAATTTACACATAATTGTCATTCTCAATGCTCAAACCCAACTTGCTATATCAAGACTACACAAGAGCATCCTCTTATGGTAATTAAATACTGCACTTATACCGAATATTCTTTTTTATTCACAGGTGTAGGCCAAACTTTGGATGATGATTTCCTAAGTATTTTCCAGTCTCTTGACACTTTTGTGAATTTATTCCAAGCAAGTACAGATACGCTTGGTGATCGGAATAAAAATATTATTTCTTTCTTGGTTAGTTCTAATCAAGATCCTGCCTATAAGCTTCAGCTAGAAACAATTATCAGTAAATATCATATAACAGACATAATCCCTATGATTGATTCTGAGGTTTGCTATTTGCACGACAACAAATTATTCTTTGAGCATTTAGGTGTCCGTCTTTGGATTAATCGATTTGAAAACCCTTCTAGATACTCAATCAAGTCTAATGTTTATAAATTATCACCTAATTTATCCCCCCAATACAGTGTTGCCAACAGTTCCGATGATTTACTTCGAGTTGCATCAGAACTAAATTACCCGAAGCAAAAAATAGCGGTTAGACCTAACGAAGGCGTCAACGGTAGTGGTAAGGGTTTTCGGGTTATTGATGCAAGTTCTGATTTTTGTGTCAATACATTTATATCAGAGCCTTCACGTCATATGAGCATTGAGAGATATTATCAAGATGCATTAATTGCGGAAAAGCTGAATCAATTACCCCCGCTGCTGCTTTGTGAGTATCTTCCTGGAGTTGAATACAGCTGCTATGTATTAGCGGACAGAGGTAATCTGATCGCCTGTTCAATCCACGAAAAGCAAAGTAACCTAGGGAGCACTACTAACTCTGCTAGTGCTGATCATGTATATAGTGAATCAATATTGTCCATCTGTAAAACCATTTGTAAAGAGCAGTCTCTAGATCTTTTGAATAATATTCAACTTAAAGAGGATTCAGAAGGATTGCATAAGCTGATTGAAATTAATCCACGTATCGCTGGCACCCAATTGTTGCCAGAATATGTAGGTTGTAATTTGCTTAAATCATGTTTTGATCTTCTAAATGGCAAAGAGCCTCCTCTCTCACTAGCTCCTCTTGTTCCTCATAAAATAGAACGTTCCATCAAATCTAATTTTTATTCATCATTGTATAGTATTCCCTGTAACCTGTCATCTAAGTCTAATGATTATAAAATTGACGTATCACACTCTGACTTATATGGTTTACTGCTAAAGTATGATCTGGTTATTTTTGACCTTGATAATACTCTAATCGATGAATTATTTTATTTGAAATCATCAGTTCTTCAGCTTTTGAGCGAGATCGGCTACCCCAAAGTTGATATTCAACCATTGCTTCTAGAGCTAGAAGTTTGGTACAAAATAAATGGTAATTATCTTATTTATGATGCTGTTCTTGAAAAGCATATCGGAAAAAATCTTATTCAACGTTTTTTAGAAATTCTCCGCTCTGATTCATCAGAATTGTCTGTTCGTTATCTCCCTAATAGGGAAATTTTGCTAAAAAATCTGAAACCAAGTTGCGAATTATATGTACTTACCGATGGAAACAAAATCCAACAAAAGCGAAAAATTGCATTAGCCAATTTGGATTCATACATCTGCACTGAAAATATTTATTTTGCTGTTGATTCAGGAGGCAAGCCTTCCCCTAAATGTGCAAAATTATTTGCGAATTGTGACTTTAAGAGTATTGTCATGGTAGGCGATAGTAAGGTAGATTTTGATATGGCACAACAAATGAATGTTGATTTTGTTAAAGTAATTAATTAGAAAAGCTATTTGTGTTTTTGTTCTTAAGCATCTTCGCAAACGGATTTAATAAATGACTTTCAAGCGATTCCTTCGTATTTGCCTTTTTCGGTATCAAGTTTGCTCTACAAAAATATTGCTGTTTGCATTAAAACCATTTTCTCATTATTTTTTGGCGATATTTGCCGATAAAACTGTTATTGGCTTTTATGAACACTGTAGCAACATACTATCGATCTCATCTTCTGTTCAAAATTCAATACCAATAGCCTTTAATAAGGAATCTGCAGACTTAAAGGCTCATCCGCAAAAGTATATCTTTGGAAATGCCATACTACGTTTTGGTTATTCCCTCCATCTTTTGCGGCCTTTATGGCTAGCTTGCATTTTAATAGGTCGCCCTAAATGCATTCTCTACTTTTCAAGAAGTTCCATACTTTTGGATTCTGTCGATTTCAGAAGCTGGGAGTTTAAAATTGTTAGCCGGTTTAGAATTCCTATTATTTGTCAGTTCACTGGCAATGATATAAGGTCTATAGAAATGCAAAAGAATAAATTCCCTGACCTTCGACTAATCAATTCCTATATGGGTTGGACTGTTAAAATAGCCCGCCAAGAGAACTATGAGCAAATTCTCAAACAGTACGCGAAAATATCTGAAAAATATGCCAGCTTGATCATAAATGATGACTTTTGCCAGATATCTTATTTTTCAAAACCCTCACTTCCCGTAAGATTTTTTCTAGAAGATTATGTATACATACCAATTGAAAAAAGTATGTCCCACTTCTATTCAAAGGAGTTAATATTGCTACATTGTCCACGTGATCCCATCTCTAAAGGCACTCAAGTCATTCACTCAGTCATTGACAGATTAAGAATTGAAGGGTTTTTATTTGAATATATTGAGCTTGTAGATCTTTCACGCGAAGAAGTATTGAGGGCTTTGCGCTCTTCTCATATCGTCATTAATGAACTTTATTCAATGGCTCCTGGATTGTTTGCTTATGAAGCTTTGGCTAACCATAACGCCCTCATAACATCCGCTGATCCAGAAAGGAATACTTCTATCTCATGTGAAAAGGGTCTATGGGTAACTGCTTATAATCATAATCTATATTGCAAATTGAGAGATTTATTGTGTGATCGCTCACTTATATATAAATATGCAGATCTAGGGCTTCAATACACTAAAAAATACATGAACTCACGAAAAGCAGAGCAATATTATAATAATCTTTTTTCGTCTATATCTAACAAGAAGGACATCCTTGGTTGAATCGCTAATTGGCTTAAGCATAGTTTATTGATTTGCTTAATCCTGAGGCTCTAATTATATTCTTTGCTGCATATCTGCCTAGTCTTGATTCTTTTTGCGTCCGTTTCTCTTGAAGTCGATAAATCATTCTGCTGCCTGATTTATCGGCTCAAGATTACCCTTTTTATTTGTATTTTGAAGGCTTTTCAGTTTTGAAATATTATATTGTATCCGTACGGCCTATATTTTGTTGCTTCTTATTTTGTGCACTTCTTGTATTTTGCTTAGTCCGGTCTGGAAACATAATGGAAGTTATAGACTCAACTCTTTTCTCTATGTCTCTTGGCATTGAGATATGGAAACCTTGTTTTCATGTGATAATCTACCCCTGCAGGCCATGAAATCTGCTGAGGAAGAACTGAAGGCTGATATTTTGTGCAAAGTATTAAGCCAATTATCAATTCAATGGCCTAAGTTGGGCAGCTTTCGTATAAAAAGTTGAGCAAATTCAACTCGTTGCCTGGATTTCTGTACCAGTTAATTGACTGAATTCTGTAAACATTCCATCCAATCCTCGCTAGAATTTGCTGGCACAAATGGCCACGAGACATTAGAACCTGAACGGCCTGGGACGGCACACAACAGCTTTAGTAGAATCTTCCTTGTTTCTTCAGGAGCAAATCCCAGCACCTCTTGACCTGACGTCAGTGGGATTGCTCGCACTCCATGCCCGACAAGGATCCCATGTATCCCAACTTGATCAGGTGGGCGTTGATCGATGAAGGGTTCATGTAGGGGTGCTTCCCCGTTCTGCCTGTGAAGAACGCATAGTCCTGATGACCGTTCAGCGTCCTGAGGTCCTCGAGGACATCAAGGATCTGATTGGTCAGTGGGACGTGATGGTCCTTGTTGTTCTTCATCCGTGAAGCAGGGACAGTCCAGATCCCTTTCTTCTCATCCAATTCATCCCACCTCAGACCTGCCAAGGAGTTCACCCTCAGGAAAGTGAGGAACAAGACCTTGACCGCTGACACCACAACGAACGAACCCTTTGGATCGTTCCTCTGCAGAGCGTCAAAGAAGTCAGGCAACTGGTTCCACTCCAGCGTTGGGTGGTGCTTGGGTTCGTGCATCGACTTGGCACCCTTCGACCCCAGTGCTGGCTTCGGTGGTTGCATCCACCCGTTGTCGATGGCTTGCTCAAACATCGACCTCATCACCATGAGGCACTTGTCGGACTGATAGAGCGACCCTCTTGCCTCTATCCCCTTCTTCAGATCCAGGACTTTCTGCCTGCCGCCTTTGTCCCACTAAAAGCGGTTCACAGGTGACTCCTCACCCAGAACAGGCAACACCTGGTTGAACAGCATGTTGCGGTAGTCGTTCACGGTTGATTGGCGATTCCGTGAACGCTCCAGGTAGTCCTCAGCGACCGCCTTGATGTTGGGAACAACTGCTTGCTTCTCTACTGCTCTCTTGGCATCTTCCTTTACTGCCCTGGGGTCTTGCCCTTCCTTCCTCTGAAGGTCCAGACGATCCTTCTCATCCAGTGCTGTCCTGCACCGTCTATTGCTTGTGGTAGGTAAAAAGGTAGGTAATTTCAAGCGATATCGCCCTGAAGTTGTCCAGGACTGTGTGAGAGCGCCCAAAAATTGGTGAATTGGACTTTCACCCTCTCCGTTTTGAATTTGTTTCTGGACTGATCAGACAAAGAGAATGATCGATGTCTATGCAATAGATCTTTCTCTTGGTCTTGATTCAGTGGATTTCGGTGCAGAACACGTTGTCACCCCGATTCGGTGAATTGAATTATTGGCGGTAATGTCCGTGATCTTGTTGCTAAAAAATGCTTGTGGTCGAAGATCAAGATGCCCCTCTAGGAACGTCAAACCGACGGTGCTAGAAGAGCAATCATTTGTGGATCAAAGCCGACTCACTCCTGAGAAGGCATGATTCAAAAATCTGACACTTCAGTTCAATATCTTGCAGATAATTGTTGCTTTTCAACCAGACGGGCAAACACTTGTTGGCATGTCCAGCGGAGAGGTTGCCAATAGGCTGAATTGGCTAGCTCATAGATGATCTCCATCTGGTCATCAAGGCCAAGTTCAAGGCAAGCCCAGGCTGCCGCGATCCTTGACTTTGAATATTGGGGAGTTGTTTCTGAAAGAGCTGAACGGACTAAATCACTTTTTTGCTGGAATTTACGTAATCCTATGATGCATGTCAGGTAATAATGAGTGACATAGTCAGACCAGAGCCTTTCTTGCATGCTTTCGATCAAGTTCAAGCAGCTGTCTTGATCAATCGCCATCAGGCTTAAGGCAGCCCCATACTGACGCGCCTCATCTCGATGGCTCAGATTTCGCTCGATCTCCGCTGCGTCAAGGTCACATTTCCATTCATCTCGAATGGCGAGATGCTCTGGATTATCCGTCAAAAGCTGTTCAAGTAGGGATTGATTCTTTGAGCTTGAAATCGAGCCATTGTAATCAACAATCTCAAAAAAACTTTTTGCTCTTAAAGACATCGAAACTGGTGCACGAACTAATCCTTCAAGTCTGCTTTCGTCTCCAGCATCACCGAGATCAATAACTGCGGAGCGCCTTTTGCCTGCAATCAGGTCTGTAAGTTGTGGAATTAAAGGGTCTAGAAGGTGAGTGTTTCCATAAACCTTGGCTTGATATGCCCTTGCTGCCCCTGCCACTAAAGCACTCTCATGCTGGCAAAGTGTATTGATCACAGTGCTAGATTTTGAATTTTTTATCTTCAGTCTTGTATGGGCTTGAATGACAGCACGAATCTTTGTCACCTCACCATCAAGTAACGATACAAGTATCTCTTGCTCAGCTAGTGTTGGCTCCCAACTGATTCTAACAAGGGCAGAAATCGCATTAATAACAGCCTCTGTATCTGTACATGTTAATACTTTTACTAGGGAAGGTATTGCTCGTTTGTCTTTGCGTCTGCCCAGTGCTTCAATGGATTTACGACGGGTTATTCTGTCATATAATTCGTCTATACTAAGGTTATTGGTGGCTTGAAGTAGAGCATCTAGTGACTCTTCTGTTTGACTAAGACCAAGTCTTGTTGCTGCAAAATATCGATCGGCGGGTCTTTGAACGTTTGACGTTTTTTCAAGTAAAAGTGTCAATGCATCGTTCTCACTCATGCCCTCAACAAGAACATCAAATCTCTCAGCCATCGGAACTAATTGATTATTTTTTTATTCTATCTAGAATAGGATTCAATATTTAAATTTATGTATTTCATATCTCCTGTCTAGCGCTTTCCTTATTTGCGAGGGAATGTAAACCATAAATTCAATATTTCCATATGCGTACAAAAGCATTTTTGCTCTGCATCAACGCATGATTGACATCTGACGCAATTGTGCAAATGTGTTTCCTCATGTGATCACGGCGAAGAGGGAGCCAGTGGCAAGCCCAAGCAGACGCATTAATCACAAGGCGGATTCGCATAATCATCTCAGCAATGATTGCGATCTACCTGTTGAAATCGATGTCGGTTTTAATGGATTTAGTTCTTCTGAATATGTATTCTAGAAGACTATTTTGAACGGTTGTCAATCAATTCAATTAAATGTGCATCATGCTTGACGCAAAAGTCGGAAACGCACTGCCTTAAGATATGTCCGATTGAAACTGATTCTGTATAGCAAAGTAGCTTTAGCTTTTTGTGCAGCTCGTCACTTAGCTCAAAAGTTACCCTTTTCATTCTTGACTGAGCAATAAACGCAGGTGTTAATGGCACTCGAAAGAGCCATGTTTTAACTATTTTACTCTTTTTGATAAGAAATGGATACGCCCTTGTCAAGCTTCACTAATTGTTGCAATTGCCCTCGCGTTGGGGCGGATGTGTCGTAGCAGGCCCTCTCAGCATCCTGTCTTTGGCTGCAAAAAGATGATTTCTTTAGTCATCAAGTGTTTGACTCGGTAATTCACCAAAGGCTGTGAAATATCTCCTCGAAAATCTGCCTTGATGCTTAAAGCCAAAACGGATTGCTATTTCACGTATCACACTAGTAGTATTAGGCATATTGACCTTTTGATATAACATTTCTCTTCTAGCCTCCTCCAGTCGTACCTGGGTCATCATTTCTATGACTCCCATACCAAAATGATCCTGACACACTCTGTATAGAGAGGCCTGACCAGCATTTAACTGCTGACAAACATCCGATAATGTCATTGGAGTTTTCATCTTATTGATATCATGTGAAAGGTTGACAATTTCACCGAGTAAGCGTTGATTTTTAGCCTCTCCCTTCTTGTACAACCTTTTTCCACCTTCTTCCAGGCAAGCAATCATCAGATCATAATATTTAGATGGGTTAGAGATGCCTTTGATAAGGTCTCTGCGTGTTAGCCGTCTTAATTGTGAGAATGCTTCGGTATTGACATCAATCCCTCTGGATTTGCTTAGATTTTCGATGGCTGTTTTGGCATGACACTTTTTGAGAGCGTCTAATAATATTTGCTTATTAAGCATGCAAGCAGTAGAGGAGCACGCCCCTGAGTATTTACCCCAAGAGCCACCTGGCATTGTATTCAGAGTATTCAATCCTCCGATACTATTCGGACTCATTTCATAGCCTTCACAGTAGCCAAAGGGTGTACTTGATTTATGTTTCGGAGTAATCCAATTGAAATCAACTGACCAATCCGTACCCCAGCCCTCATATAACAACGGTTTGGTCGCGCTGATCTCTGCGATCGCAATGCCAGATGATCTTTTGTGGGCCATTGTATATTGACCCTCTCCATTTTCAAGCTGTGTAATTCTGGTGACTTGACCAAGTTCCTGCAGAGTTTCAGAAAGTTGCAGTGGATCTTCGTAGGCGAGTGATATTTTCATGCCCTACTCCCTCTAAATAGGTCAGAAATTAAGACATTGATCTTACTCGCCTTCTCAATTGTCTCTTCTGGACTTTCTTGATATGTCTTATAATAAAGACGTTGAAATGAGTTCCAATTTTTAAATCCATAGTATAAAGCATTATGCTGCTTGGTAAATTGCTTTAGACCTTTAGGTACGTGTGGATTCAAATATGATTTTTTGACTTGTTCTAGCCTGATGCTTTTTATTAAATCAAGGATATTCATATTGAAGTTCGTTCTGCAAGCTTGACCAAGCGAATCCTTTTCAGAATTTAGGTATTTGCTGATTTGCCCCACTGTCAATGGTGGCAAGCCTTCCCTGTCTTCATGCAATAACTTCACTAGGTCTTCAATCAGTTCAGTGGTTTCTGATCTCTCAGTTAACTGGTTTTGCTTTTCACAAGGTTCTTCTAGTGTTGCTATTGCTAAATCATAAAAATCATCGGATCTTCTCACTCCCTTTGTAAAATGCGTTTGGAATAGCATTTTAAGTTGTTTGCTCGCATTGCTGTTTGAGTCAATCCCGATACATTCTTCAAGCCGAGCATAGGCATTGTAAGCATTCATGTTGTCTATCTTTTCTTTCATCTTTTCCCACTTCAGGCTCATGCAGCACAGCAGAGTATTGGCTCCAACAATATCCCATATATTCCCACCTGTTTTGTTGATGCGATTGAAGCCAGCAATGCTTAAATCTTTCATTTTATGGCCACTTATAATTGTATTGCTCCCGAGGCTTTCCCCTTGGTTATTTATCCAGCAAAATGCAACAGAGTTTTGATTTGCCTCTTCTTCGTAGAGTAATGTTTGATTTGACTTGAAAATTTCAAGATGCACATTGTTGATTGGTGCGCAGATTGAACTCGTTAGCAGCTCACCTTTGCTGAGCTGCGTGATATTGCATGAAAAATTTGACTTGGAATAGTATTCATTGTAGTGATTCTTGCAATATGACTCCATTCCAAGTAAATCGCTGAAGATATATTCTTTTGCTTTTCTTGCTTTCATCTTTGCTGTCCCCTAAAGAGTTGGTTGAGCATTTCTATAGGTTTTTATATATTAGCCTCTTTTTTGACTGTTTTCAGTTGCGTGAACTTCTTTGACTGTTGCGCTTTCCGGCCAGGCGAGCTCCCGAATGCTCCATGTTGCGTTATGTTGTGTTGCTGGGGATCCAGCCATGCCCTGTGCAATGACGCAAGTGTGCATTGACGCTCCTCTTATTTTCTAAATTGCGTCCTTCTTAGGTGCGTTGATGATTCACTATTAAAAACAGTACTTCTATTTGGGCTCCCATTTCTGACTGGTTCGGTGTATGAATGACCTAGAGGTGCAAATGCCATGTCTAAAGAACAGTTGCATGCATTTATTGACAGGGCACGCGCTGATGAAAACTTTCGTTCTCAGCTTGCCACGCTAGATCCTCAGCAAATCATCGACTTTGCTGCTCAAAATGGCTTTGATTTTTCGGATGAAATCAAAGGGAGATTTATTAATCGGTGGAAAGGTGTTTATTTTTGCCCACAGGCCATTGAGGTTGGCCAACTGTGTCCGGGATTGGTGCCAGAAGGTTATAAAAATCTGATTCACTATGCGCAAACCACCTGTAGTTCTTCCACTCTCAAGGAAGAGGAGAATGATTTTCGATCAGGTCAGCGATATTAGTGGTTTTGTGTAGAAAATAATTTTAGGATTGCAAGTGGGATTGCTAGAGCTGCAGAGCAGTCTGTTGATTCGAGCATCACAGGTGGTGCCATTCCGTCACGCCTTGCTTGATCCCATCGTGACGAGCATAAACACCAATGATCACCAGGTTTGAGTCCTGGAAAATCGAGGAATGGGATCGGATCAATGAGATTATTGCCCTGAGAATACGTGTAGGAAAGAAAGTTTTCAGTCATGATGCAACACACTGAATGGTTGCCTAAGTCTGAGGGGTCTGTTCTGCAGTAACCATCCAAGTACCACCCCGTTATTGGCTTGCAGCCACATTCGAGCAATGGTTCTCCGAATACATTTAATAGCATCTCTCAGTCGCTTAAGGCCCTGTACCTAAGGCTCATATGATCCCTTGAATTGTAAATTTAGGCCCTTAAGTTGTTCAATCAGCACTAATGCTCACAGTGGCTTGTTGCACTGCTGTTGTGTTTTGCTGCACTTGCATTCTTTCTTTCCTGGACTGTTTCATGGCTCTGTCTGAACGTCCTGATGCTTTTCGTTGGATTGACCATGCTGTTCGCTGCAGTTTTGGTTGGTTGCTAACGACATGATTGGCTTGTTTTTCTGCCGCTTCATCGCATGCCCAGCTCTTGCCTCGGGATCAATGCTTTTATTCATATGATCTTCTTCCTGTGGTCTAGATGTTCGTGGTGATCATGTCTATGAATTTCGTCTTGATTGTTTGGTGTTTCTAAGTTTTTCTTTCCCACTCCCCCTTTGGAAATGGTGGTATTGCTTGAGATGCCTATTTTTACTCTCGTTAGTTGCGGCAGCAGCTCAAGGCAATGGAGCGGTAATTGAAGTAATCGTTGTTGATGATGAAATCAACATCGCCTGAAACGAATTCCTCAGACTGAATGCCGAACAAACGGAATTGGAAGCTTTCCTGTGGAGCGATCACTTTGTTGATCGTGTATGAAATTGTGTTGTCGATTGGGGTGAAGCTGCCGCGTGCTCCATCGGCTGTCTGTAGCTGTAGGGCGTTGTGCAGGCGTTGATCGACATCGAGATCATTGAAGGTTTTGGGTTCAGCTGAGAAATTGCTGACTTCTGCGATCAACTCCAGTTGGCGGCTGCCTCGCTCTTCGATGGATGCTTTGAAGCTCATCTCACGTGTGGGGTCGCTGCACGCTGTTAGCACGACCGCTAGTGCGCTGGCACCAACTGCCAGGCGACCTGGAGCAAAGACCATTATGTTTCCTCCAGCACTCCGAAAGTGTGGTTTGATCTAAGCATCCTAATCATTGGTTTTCAGTAAGGATCGGATTTGCTGTTGTGATTTGCATTTGTTTGTATGGAGTCGCTTGGGCTCTTGGTTTTGCTTGGGCTCTCATTTCCGGCTTGGGCTCACTTCAAGGCTTAATTCATCTCGTGGTTGGCTTTGCTTTTTTGGGACTTTCCGGTATTGGCGATCTTCGTGATGTGGATGGTTGGCTCCCTTTTTCTTCTCTATCCTTCGCATAGATCATTTCACAGCATTGCTGGCGAGTAATGGCGTTTCAACTTCAGGATTTCTTTGCTCCGTGGTTGAACAGCACGCCAGAGCGGCGTGCACTCTTCCTTTCGGATCCTCGCCGTGCCATGGAAGAAATCGTGGGTGTGCCGGAAGACATTCCAGTGCGCGTTGAGCACTTGAGCGGACAGGTTTGGTTCCAGGCTTCGATTCCCAAGCTTCCGATGGAGGGTGAGGGGTCATTGTTGGCCATGCGCCAGAGCAATGAACGAATCAATCGCTGTCCTGTACTCAGGGTGTCAGGCCGTGAATTTATCAAGAATCATGTTCAGATCCTCGCTGAGTATGGGATCAAAGTGCCTGAAGATGTGATTGTTCGGATTGATGATCGACCGGATGGATATCTTCATTTTCGAGTGCGTCTTGACACCCTTTATCAGGCTTGAGTCTTTCTTAGGAATGAAAGAGTAGAACCAGTCCCTGGGTGACCTGATGGAATTCTCTCTCTTCCCTGCTTAGATCTAGGCCCACTTCCAATCCTTCTTTCAGGGCATGATCAAAAGGTGGGGTTGAAGGCGTGCTGCCATTGCTCCAAAGAGCTGCAATTCCTACTGGTGTGGCATGCCAACTAAAACAATCGGTCGTTCCGATTGCTGGTTCGCTGAGGGAATCCTCCAGCAATGCGTTGATCGGCAGTGGTTTGGTCGCCATGTCCCATAGCTTCGGGATTCGCTCTTGCCTGTGCAATCAGCTGAGAGACTTCGTGATGTAGATGTTTGCGGTGGCATGACCGTCCAGCCCTCCATGGACTTGCCGCAGCGCATTGCTTTGGTACATGAGTGGTTCACCCCCCGTTCTGTTGGTGGTGCAGAGCAGGTTGTCGAAGCGATCGATCGCTTGCTCATTGCCCAAGGCCGAAGGCCTGACCTGGCGGCACTCGTTGATGGAGAAAGCAACCTTTCCCACAGTCCATGGAGTGGTCGCCGCATCCTGACCAGTCCCATTCAACATTTGCCCTGGGGAGTGAGTCATGTGCAGCAATACCTGCCTCTGCTCCCCTTGGCGATTGAGCAGATCGATCTCACTGACTACCCCCTGGTGATCAGCAGCAGCCACCTCGTCGCCAAAGGGGTGCTCACCTCCCCGGATCAGTTGCACGTCAGTTATGTCCACACCCCAGTCCGTTACGCCTGGGATCAGATGCATGCCTACCTGCGTCGTTCCGCCCTGGCGCGTCGTGGCCTCGGCCCGCTGATCCGCTGGCAATTGCATGCCTTGCGCCAATGGGACCAGCTCAGTGCGGCCAGGGTGGATGTTCTTGTTGCTAACTCTCGATTCACGGCAAGACGGATCCGTCAGTTCTGGCGCCGTGAGGCTCAGGTGCTTCATCCGCCTGTGCAGGTCGATCGTTTCCGTTGGGATCAGCCCCGGGATGAGGTTTACCTCTGCGTTTGCCGTCTTGTCCCCTACAAGCGTGTGGATGTGGTTGTCGAGGCTTTCAATCGGATGCGCCTTCCGCTTCTGGTGGTGGGCGACGGTCCTGAACGCAGTCGACTGGAACGTTGTGCCGGCCCCACAGTGCAGATCCTTGGTCGCCAGAGTCCAGCGCAGGTCGAGGCTCTGATGGCGCGCTGTCGGGCTTTTGTGTATGCAGGTCTTGAGGATTTCGGCATCGCTCCTGTTGAGGCGATGGCTTCTGGTGCGCCGGTGATTGGTCTGGCGCGTGGCGGGCTGCTCGATAGTGTGCGTTGTGCCGCTGCAGGTGTGAAGCAGCCAACTGGGGTGCTTTTCCCACACCAGACTGCTGAGTCTGTTGTTGACGCCGTTGAGTGGTTTGAGCAGGCCAGGCTTTGGCGTGAACTGGTGCCTGAGCAGATGCGGCAATGGGCGGAACGGTTCAGACCGGAGGCATTCGCATCGCGTTTTGAGACGTTGTTAAGACGGGCCTGGGAAGATCACTCCCAGGCCTATGCCGTTGCCGCGAGTGACCCTGCAGCGCTGCTGGGTTTGAGCGACTGCGATTGAGTAGGGTGAGACGCATGGGAGACAGGATGGCCAATGCCCCGCGTCGCATTGTGTTTCCTGGCCGTGGTGCGTCCCTGAAGCGAAGGGCCAGCCGTCGTCATCTCGCTCTGCTTGCAGCACCTCCTTCGACCCTCACTGCCAGGGCTCTCGTCCGTCGCCAGAGCACCACAGGTCGCAGCCTCAAGCGCACCGGTGACGTGCTGTTCGCTCTGAGCATGCTCATTCTTGGCTCGCCGCTCTTTCTTGCCCTGGCCTTGCTCGTGAAGGTGAGTTCACCAGGTCCGGTCTTCTATGTGCAGCGCCGGGTGGGCCGTGGTTATCGCCATTTCGGATGCATCAAGTTCCGAACCATGCGTTCGGATGCCGATCGCGTGCTCGCCAGCGTGCTGGCTGAATCAGCCGAGATGCGGGCTGAATTTGAAAGGGATTTCAAGCTGCGCCAAGATCCTCGGATCACCAGGATCGGTCGTTTCTTACGCCGTTCGAGCTTGGATGAACTGCCCCAGTTCCTCAATGTGCTTCTGGGTGAGATGAGTGTGGTCGGTCCACGTCCCATCGTCGACAAGGAGATCGAGCGTTATGGCCCTTACATGCAGGAAGTGTTGGCTGTTCGGCCTGGTCTCACAGGGCTGTGGCAGGTGAGCGGGCGCAATAACCTCAGCTATGCCAAGCGGGTGCGCCTCGATGTGGCCTATGCCCGCGGCCGCTCTTTCCTGCTCGATTTCGCCATCATCCTCCGGACCTTCGGGGTGCTTCTGTTGCCAATGGATCGCGGTGCCTATTGAGGCCACAGTCCAGCGCTTAACAGGCCAATGCCAAGGGGAACCAGCAGCCATAACCCTTCCAGCCGCATGCTGAAGTTCAGGATTCGTCGTACCCCAGCAGCATCGGCATCGGGGAAGCCTTCTGCCAGCAAGGGTTTGTTCACCCAGTGGTCTTGGTAACGGTTGCGTCCACCAAGGCACAGTCCGGCGCAGTGGGCGTAGATCGCTTCGGCCCTGCCTGCATTGGGAGATGGGTCTGGCTTCCCGTCCCGTTCGGCGGCGGTCACGAGGTCCCACCATTGCCTCCAGGAGCGTGTGGTGAGGGGCAGGCTCAGCATCACAAGCCGGCACGGTACCCACACCATCAGGTCGTCCAGGCGGGCGCCGGCACTTCCTAGCCAGCGCAGACGTTCTCGGCGGTATCCCAGCATGGAATCCAGGGTGCTGGCGGCCTTGAAGGCCCAGGCCAGGGCCAAAGGACCTGGCCACGCATCGTTGATGAGCCAGACCATCAATCCCATCACCATCCAGAACAACGGTGCAAACAGACCGTCGACGGCATTTTCGGCTGCTGTTTCGGCTGCCGCACGCAGCATTTCGTTGGCTTCCAGCTTGCTGGTGTCTCGGCCCACGATCCATTGGAGGCGAGTACGGGCTTTGGCGAGGTCATCGTGCTCGAGGGCAGTGAGGACCGCCAGAACGGCTTGCTCCAGGCTGCGCCCGGCGAGGGCACTGGCCAGTCCGATCACCGTTAGCGTCATCGCCGAGATGGCCACCCAATCGAGATGGCCGAGCCAACGACCCAAGCTCAGTTGTTCCAGGAGCCAACCGCTAAGCCCGCTCACACCCACCATTGACACGGTGATCACCAGGCCGGAGAGTTTTAGCTGCTTCGGGTTGTCTCCGGCCCAGGCTTCCGCTCGCTGGCGCATCTGGGAGATCCACCAACCCATGACCATCACGGGATGGGGCCATCCGAGCGGATCGCCGATGCAGCGATCGATCAGAGCTGCCACCAGGATGGCTTCGGCTGCCAAGGCAGCTGAGGACAGCATCATGGCTGCAGCGATGCCGTTGCTCGCGCCTGGGTTATGGCTAGCAGGATGAAGCCCGCTGCGACGAGAGGCAGGGCCACATCCAGAGACATCAGCTGGCAGATCAAGCCGAGGCCGATACTGCCGACCAGACCGCCCACGGCACCGGAGCGCACCAGCACCTGCCAGCGCAGGGGGGCATCCCCAAGTGGTGTGAGCTGATCGACGAGGGCGGCATCACTTGCAGCGGCCATGGCCCCAATCGGGATGAACAGCATCACAGCCAACCAGGCCGGCACACTCCACTGGCTCAAGACAAGCAGTGCACAGATCAGTAGATAGCGCAGAGACCGGTGCATGCTTGGCGTCCAGCGGACGAGAGCACGACCCAGTCCATAGGCCGCCAGCACCATGGCGAAATCGAAGCATTTGCCTCCATCCACCTCACGCACCCAGAGAGCCAGAAGGGCAAACAGACCACCCATCACCATGCCTTGCAGTGCGCAGGAGCGGCTCCAGGGCAGCGTGATTGCAGCCGTACCGGTGCCTGGTGATGGTCTGTCAGAGGTGTCTCTTCGTGCGGCCACAACGGCCAGAGGTAGCAGCAGGATCAGAGCTGGGAGGAACTGGCGGAGCGCAGGAAACAGCATCGCTGCGAGCAGATTGCCGATCAGGGCACCGATCTCCTGACCACTGCGCAACCGTTGCATCGAGCCTCCGGCGTGGCTGATCAAGTGCCGCTGCAGCGGCAGGATCGAGATTTCTTGGCCAAGAGCAAACAGCAGCACTGCTAGATAGCTGCCCAGCAGCAGGAGGGAGGGCTGGCTGGCCATGGGCTTCATGGCCAGGCTGATCCCGATCAAGGCCAACACCGCCAGAAGCTGAAGGCCATAACCGCGGGAATGACGCTTGAGCTGCAGCAGCAGAGGCAGGGCCCCCAGGGCAGGTAGCAGGCTGTTGAGGAGAGGAGAGGCGGTCAGTCCGCTCACCATCCAGACCGTTGCCGCCAGTGTGAGATTGACTCCGGCCTGGGCTGAGGCCTGGAGCAACATGGGCGTTGGACGCAATCGATCTGCCATCGCCGCAGGGAGTGTGGGGTGATTGCTTGCTCTTTCACCTTGCCTGTTCTCGAGCCCCGGTGCATCGGATGCAAAAGCTCGAATCGGGCGCGCGCTGCCTCGACAGATCCAGGGGTGGGGCCTCAGGCTCCACCCCTGGAGAGATCACTCGTTCAATCAGTCTGCTTTGAGCCAGCTGAACATTGAACGCAGGCCTTTGCCCACCTTCTCGATCGGATGTTGGGCATCGCGATCCCGGATCTTCTTCATCTCAGGCTTGCCAGCCGCGCACTCTGCAACGAAGTTGCGAGCAAAGGTGCCGTTCTGGATATCGGCCAGAACGCGCTTCATCTCCTCTTTGGTGTCGGCCGTGATCAGACGAGGGCCACTGACGTAGTCACCGTATTCAGCGGTGTTGGAGATGGAGTCGCGCATGGCGGTGAGGCCACCCTTCACCATCAGGTCCACGATCAGCTTCACTTCGTGCATGCACTCGAAGTAGGCCAGCTCGGGCTGATAACCGGCTTCCACCAGGGTCTCGAAGCCGGCCTTCACCAGTTCGGAGAGACCTCCGCAGAGCACGGCCTGCTCGCCGAACAGGTCGGTCTCGGTTTCTTCCTTAAAGTTGGTTTCCAGGATGCCAGCACGGGTGCCGCCGATCCCCTTGGCGTAGGCCATGGCAAGACCACGGGCATTGCCGGAGGCGTCCTGCTCGATCGCAAACAGGGCGGGCACACCCTGGCCATTCTGGTATTCCCAACGCACTGTGTGACCGGGGCCCTTGGGGGCGATCATCACCACATCGACATCTGCAGGAGGCTTGATCAGCTCGAAGCGGATGTTGAAGCCGTGGGCAAAGCTCAGCACCTTGCCGGCGCTCAGATGTGGGGCGATCTCTTTGTCGTAGACGTCCTTCTGGAATTCATCGGGCAGCAGCACCATGATCCAGTCGGCCTTGGCGCAGGCATCGGCCACGCTCAACACCTCGAGGCCATCAGCCTTGGCCTTGTCGGCTGAGCGGCTGCCTTCGTAGAGGCCCACCACGACGTTGACGCCGCTGTCTTTCAGGTTCAGGGCGTGGGCATGGCCCTGGGAGCCATAGCCGATGATCGCCACGGTCTTGCCGTTGAGCAGACCGAGATCGGCGTCGGAGTCGTAGAAGAGCTGGGCCATCCGGGCTGGATCGTTGAGCGGAGTAACGCTCGAGCTTACGCAAGCGGCGGCGTTCGCCTCAGCCTCAACCGTTCATCACTGCGGTCTTGATTGTGATGAGTGCTTTCACCAGGTTTTTTTCTCTGGCCAAGGCTGTGGACCGCTTGGTCCAATCCCCAGCCAATGATGCCTCGGTCGACGCCTGTCAGTGGGTGGGAATCAGGCGTCGTTGGGATGGGCGATGACGCGATCGATCAGGCCGTAGTTTTTCGCTTCTTCCGCGCTGAGGAAGTAGTCGCGATCGGTGTCCTTTTCGATCTTCTCGAAGCTCTGGCCTGTCATGTCGGCCATCGAGCGGTTCAGCATTTCTTTCATTCGAAGGATTTCGCGGGCTTCGATCTCGATATCGCTTGCCTGGCGCTGCGCTGTTCCTCCCAGGGGTTGGTGGATCATGATCCGGCTATGGGGCAATGCCAGGCGTTTGCCTTTGGTGCCTGCACCCAGCAGGAATGCGCCCATGGAGGCCGCGAGGCCAACGCAGATCGTTACCACGTCACTTTTGACGTATTGCATGGTGTCGTAAATCGCCAGGCCGGCGGTCACCGATCCGCCTGGAGAGTTGATGTAGAGATAGATCGGCTTGCTGCTGTCTTCGGAGTCGAGGTAGAGCATCTGGGCAACCAGGCTGTTGGCGATGCCGTCATTCACCTCCTGGCCAAGGAAGAGGATGCGTTCGACGCCGAGGCGGGTGTAGATGTCGACCCAGCGCTCCATCTGGCTGCCGGGCAGGCGGTAGGGGACGCTGGGGGTACCGATCGGCATGGGTCCGTTGGGTGGGTTGAAAGGAAGCGGAAGAGGTTGAGGCTGCTGAGGGGTGGGCTGCGGGTCAGACCGTTGGGCTAGGCAACTCCTTGCGGCTGCTGAGCACACGATCGATCAGGCCGAATTCAACGGCTTGTTCGGGAGTGAGATAGCTCATCCGATCGGAATCCTGGGCCAGCTGTTCAATGCTTCGCCCCGTGTTGTTCGACAGGATTTCCAGCATCGAACGCTTGTTCTGAAGCACTTCCTTGGCACGGATCTGGATGTCTGTGGCCTGGCCGCGCGCACCGCTCCTGGGCTGGTGCAGCACGATCGAGGAATGGGGCAGCGCAGCCCGTTGGCCTTTGGTGCCGGCAGAGAGGATCACCGCGGCGGTGCCCATGGCTTGGCCAATGCAGATGGTATGCACCGGGGGCTTGACGTAGCGGAGGGTGTCGCAGATGGCGAAGGCTTCGGTTTCAAAGCCGATCGCGTCGCCGGAGTACCAGCTGGTGCCCGTGGAGTTGATATAGAAGTAAATCGGCTTCTCGGGGTTGTCGAACTCGAGATAGAGAAGCTGGGCGATGATCAGTTCGGTGACATCCAGTCCGAGCTGACGCTTGGTGTTGTCATCAGAGAACAGTGGCAGACCGAGGTAGACGATCCGTTCCTTGAGCATCAGCGACGGCAAGTCCGGAGGTGGCGTCCGCAACACCGTGGAGTCTCCGTAGTAAGGAGCTGAGGTGGTCATTCGTGGCGCGTCCCCTGGCGTGGTGGGAGCCTAGCGGGGGCCTGCGGTGTCGCGCTCGTTCGGATTGTTCGGTTTGGACGATTTGCCCTTTCCGCTGCGGGAGGGTTTGCCCGATTTTGCTGTTTTCGCCGATGTGCCCTCATCCAGACGGGCAAAAACCATGCGGCCGGTCGGGGTTTGCAGAGCTCCAGTGACCACCACGGGGTGGCGGCTGCCAATCAGTGCTCGAGCATCGTCGACAACCACCATCGTGCCGTCTTCCAAATAGCCCACCCCTTGGCTTTCTTCTTTGCCTTCGCGCACGATTTTGAGCTTCAGTTCATCGCCGGGCTGCACCTCCGGTCGCAGAGCGATCACCAGTTCGCTCAGGTTCATCACCTTCAAGTCCTTCACCTGGGCCACCTGGGACAGGTTGAAGTCCGCTGTCACCAGAGTGCCGCCCGTGTCTTCGGTGAGCTGGAGCAACCGGTCGTCGGTGCCAGCACCGTCGTAACGGGTGGTGTTGATCACCAGCCGTCTGCCGTAGCTCTCGCGCAATTCTGTGAGCAGCTTGAGACCGCGGCGTCCCTTGGCCCGTTTTTCCAGGTTCGTGGAGTCGGCCAGCTTCTGCATTTCATCGATCACGGTCTCGGCCACAATCACCTGCCCTTCCAGTAGGCCACAGGCGAGCATGCCGCGGATGCGGCCGTCGATGATCACGCTCGTGTCGAGAATTTTGGCGGTTGCCGGCGTGAGGACGCCGTCGGCCACCAGGAGTGCTTCGGTGGAGGTGGGATTGAACAACCGCAGCAGGGTGCGGCCATGCACCTCGGCAAGGTTGTACCCCAGAACCCCAAAGAAAACGTTGCTGATCACAGCCACCAAAGGCTTCACAAGGGCGGAGCTGCCCGCTAAGGGCAGCAAGAGCACTGGTGCCAGCAGCAGGTTGGCCACAAGTAGCCCAAGGATCAGGCCAACGGCACGACTCACCAGCAGGTCGGTGGGCATCGTGCGCACTTGGCGCATGAGCTGTAGCCGCAAGCGACGGAACACCAGCCCGGCGACAAGACCGATCACGGCACCACCAGAGGTGAGGCCCCATCGCACCAGCTCCACATCGGTGCCCGCAGCCAAGAGCTCCTGCGGCAGCAGATGAACTCCCATCCATCCGGTAGCCGCACCGGAGATCACGAACAGAATCAGGATGAGCAGTTCAACCATGGTTCGGTTAGTGGCGGCTCAGTCCATCTGCAGGCAGCATGCACCATCTTCCGACGGATGGCCTGGGCAGATGTCCGCACCGCGCACCGCTTATGTGCATATCCCCTTCTGCCATCGGCGCTGTTTCTATTGCGATTTCGCTGTCGTGCCCCTGGGGGATAAGGCCGGAGGGGGAGGAGGTCCCGGCAGTGCCTCAATCGATTCTTACCTGGAACAGTTGCATGCTGAGATCGCCCTTTCCCCAAAAGGCCCTCCGCTGGCCACCGTTTATATCGGCGGGGGAACTCCGTCGCTTCTGACGCCTGAGCAGATCCATGCCTTGCTCAACCGGTTGTGTCGGCAGTTTGGCGTTCAGGCCGGAGCGGAGATCACCCTGGAGATGGATCCAGCCAGCTTTGATCAGCATGATCTTCAGGCCTTGATCGCTGCCGGCATCAATCGGGTCAGTCTCGGTGGCCAAAGTTTCGATGATGGTGTGCTCGAGACCCTCGGCCGTCGTCACCGCTCCGATGCCTTGATGCAGTGCTGTCGCTGGCTGGCGCAGGCTTGTCACGAAGGAGAGCTGCGCAGCTGGAGTCTGGATTTGATCCGTAACCTGCCGAACCAAACCCTCGAGGGGTGGTGCGAACAACTTGAGCAGGCCCTGGCGGTTGCGGCTCCCCACTTGTCGATTTACGACCTGCAGGTCGAGCCAGGCACGGTGTTTGCCTGGCGGCAACAACGCGGTGAGCTGCCACTGCCCGATGACGATTTGGCGGCTGATCTGATGGCCAGCACCAGTCAGCGGCTCCGCCGTGCTGGCTTCTGTCGCTACGAAATCTCGAACTACGCCAGGCCTGGCCATGCTTCCCGTCACAACCGCGTCTACTGGAGCGGTGCGGGTTGGTGGGGGTTTGGTCTCGGTGCCACGAGTGCCCCCTGGGGAGAGCGGCTTGCTCGCCCCAGGACTCGGGAGGCTTACGGCTTGTGGCTGACGGATCAGCATCAAGCGGTGCATCCCTCCCTGCATCGGCAGTCAGCCGCAGCACTGCCCCTGGATGACCGTCTGCTGGTGGGTCTCCGTCGTCATGAGGGGGTTCACCTGCTCGATCAGGCCCGAGCCTGTGGCTGGGATGAGCGCAGTTGCAATCGCTATCTCCCGGCTCTCGAGCGTCGTTGGACCAAGGCCCTGCAGCAGCGATTGCTGCTGCAGGAGGGGGGGCGTTGGCGTCTGAGCGACCCCGAGGGGATGGCCCTCAGCAACCAGGTGCTTGTGGAGCTGATGTGCTGGTGGGAGTCGCTGCCTGCTGACGTTGTTCGCTCACCCAGCCCCTGAGAGCCTCTAAGCACAGCTGTCGGCCTGGGATCAGGGCCGGGCTGAACGGGGGCTGCTTGGCGGTGAGGCCCAGAAGATCAGCTGTGACCCGAACCTGGCCATCACAGCCGTCCCCGGCTCCGATGCCGATCACGGCAATGGAAAGCAGTTGTTGCAGTTCAGAGGCAAGGTTTGTAGGGATGTGCTCCAAGACCAAGGAGCAGCAGCCAGCCGCTTCCAGGGCAAGGGCCTGTCGTTTGAGTTTGTCTTGGCTGTTGGGGTCCTGGGCCTGGCGGCGGTAGCCGAGACGATGCACGGCCTGTGGAGTGAGGCCTAGATGCCCCATCACTGGAATGCCCATTCGCACGAGCCGGTCGATCACGGTGAGCACCTCTGGCTCTGCTCCTTCCAGCTTCACGGCCGCGGCTCCTGACTGTTTCAGCAACGTGCCAGCGGCCGCCACGGCTCGATCGGCACCGCACTGGTAGCTGAGGAACGGGAGATCGACGACCACCAGCGGCTGTTCACTGATTGGGCCCATCAAGCCGCGGCACACCGCTTGGCTATGCAGCAACATCTGCTCCAGGGTCACTGGAAGGGTGGTGGCATGGCCTAAAACGACCATGGCAAGCGAATCTCCCACCAGCACCACATCGGCTCCAGCTTCTTGCACTAGAGACGCGGAGAGGCTGTCCCAGGCGGTGAGCACGGTGATCGCACGACCGGACTGCTTGAAGCGGCTGAGATCACCAGGGCGCATCCGCCTCTCCAGGCCTGCGGAGGTCCATTGCTAGCATTACGAGGACTCGGACCCATGCGGTCCAGACGCCCAAACCTGGTCAGGACCGGAAGGGAGCAGCCACACGGGATGCTCTGGGCAGGCGTGGACTCCGGGTCACCATTTTTCTGGACCCAGTGGTTTCATCAGTGCATCAAAAAAGCCCTGTGATCGACAGGGCCTTCTTGATGATTGATCAGAAGAAGGATCAGCCTTCGCCTGAATCGGAACGCATCTGACGCTGACGCAGAAATTCGGGAATGCGGGCACCGGATTCTGTTGGGTCTGGTGCGGCGAACGACATGGCGCTTGGCCGACTTTTGGCGCGCTCATTGCGATAGGGCTGGCCGTTTTCGAAGCCTGTCGCGATCACGGTGACGTGGATTTCGCCCTCGAGACGTTCATCAACCACCGCTCCGACAATGATGTTGGCCTCGGGGTCCACGACGTCGTAAATCACTTCGGACGCAGACGTCATGTCCTCGAGGGTCATGTCTCTGCCGCCGCTGATATTGATCACACAGCCCTTGGCCCCATCGATTTGGGCCGCCTCGAGCAGGGGGCTGTTGATCGCGCTTTGGGCCGCTTCGATGGCGCGGGAACGGCCGGATCCCACACCGATGCCGAGCAGAGCCGTGCCGGCTTCTGTCATCACCGAGCGCACATCGGCGAAGTCCACATTCACAAGGCCGGGGCAGGTAATGATGTCGCTGATGCCCTTCACGCCCATGCGCAACACATCATCGGCGCTGCGGAAGGCTTCCTGAAGCGGAGCACTGCCGATGGCGTCACGCAGTCGATCGTTGGGGATCACAATCAAGGTGTCGACATGCTCAGCCAGCCTGGCAATGCCCTCATCGGCCTGACGCATGCGTCGGCGACCCTCAAAGCTGAAGGGTTTGGTGACGATGCCTACGGTGAGAGCTCCGCTTTCCTTGGCCACTTCTGCGACCACTGGTGCGGCACCGGTCCCGGTGCCGCCGCCCATCCCGGCGGCGATGAACACCAGATCGGTTCCCTGTAGAGCTTGCTGAAGGTCAGCACGTGATTCCTCAGCGGCTTTCTGGCCGATGCTGGGATTGCCACCGGCGCCAAGACCGCGGGTGAGGGTCTGACCGAGTTGCACGCGGTTTTGCGAGGCCGATTGAAGTAACGCTTGGGCGTCGGTGTTGAGAACGCTGTATCCGACTCCTTCTAGATCGCTTTGGATCATTCGGTTTACAGCGTTGCTGCCACCCCCTCCGACCCCGATCACCTCGATACGCGCCGATTGACTGGGAAGGATGCCACTGGTCTCAGGACCCTCTGATTGGTGGTGGGGCATCATCTCCATCGTTGAGGCTTGGCCGTTGAGCTGTGGATGCATTATGTCGTTGCGGACGGCATCCGCCTTTAAATCTGGTCAGCCTTGTGGATTCGAGCTAAATCCGCAACACAGCGTCAGGGTTCGCTTGTTTTTGCCTTGGCGGGCTTCGCTTGGGCAGGTAGCTGCAGTTCTGGTTGACGAGGGTCACTCAAGTCGATGCTGCTCCCGGCCTGACGGCGGAGCTCCGGCGGCAGGCTGCGGCTCAGCTGGCTCAGCGTGATCAACTGCTGCTCGAGGAGGCGAGGATCGTTGCCCAGTTGCACCAGGCCAAGGGCGGCTGTGCGCAGGCTGAGGGAGCCGTCTGCTCCGATCTCGATGCTCTCAAGGGGGCTGCCGAGCTGATCCCTCTGTTCCAGTAATCGGGCCACCGAGCCCCGTTGCGCCGGTGTCCAGCCCCTCACTTCAATCGTGGTTTCGGGCTCTTCGCCGTGGTCTGACGCGGTGCGTGCCATCCACTGTCCACGCCGATCGACCATGCCGCGGAGCAGGCCTTTCTCGCCTTGACGGGTGGCTGCTGCCAGCGGACGACGATCCTCGAGTTCAACCGTCAACCCAGGTGGCAGCAGCCGTCGTTCCACCGCAACGGCCTGGACCGGCAGTTTCTTGAGTAGCTCAGCCTCCACCTCACCAGGACGCAGGCTCAGCAGAGGCAGGGGAAAGCTGAGAGCCGCCGCTTCGATCACTGCGTCACGGCCCAGGCGCTGGCTGCCGCTCACCTGCACTTGGTCTTGATGACGGAGGGTCCAGCCATGGGTGAGCAGGACCCAGCCCAACCCGGTGGCTGCTGAAGCCAGGAACGTGAGCCGCCAGCATTGAATCCATCGTTCTCGCCTGCGCTCCTGACGCAGCCTGCGGCGCCTCTCAACGCCAGGAGGCAGGGGGGAGTTGGAGGAGCTATCGCCGCTCACAGATCGCAGCGAGCAGTGCTCATCAACTGGTCAATCCAACGACGGGCTCGATCGGCATCGGAGAAGGGAACATCCATCTGGGCTCCACCGCCGATCAGTCTCAGCCGACAGCGTCCTTGGGATTCATTCGCTAGCGGTGCTTCTCCAGATGCAAGGGCCATTAGTTCGACGACCTCAAGGCTTTTGATCTCGAACCGTCCCTGCTGTTCAAATTTGCCTGCGGAAAAGCGGCTCCAGGTGAGTTGGCCATCCTTCACGCAGGCCGCACAGCACCCATCCAGTTTTGCTAATTCAGATCCTTCTGACCAGGCCAAGAAGAGGTTCTGACGCCGCCGTTCCAGCCATCCCAGAGATGCCAGCAAAACAAATACCAGCAGGAGTGGGAACCAGAGCAGACCGTGAAGCATGAATCGTGTCGGAGCAAGCCTGCTGTAGGGCCCCTCATTCTCGCGCGCTGTCGACCAACTGTGCCACCAGTTGCTCCAGCTGGATGCCACTGGCTTCCCAGAGCATCGGATACATGCTCAAGGAGGTGAAGCCAGGCAAGGTGTTGATCTCGTTGATCCAGAGGCAGTCGGTGCTGTCGTCGTAGAAGAAATCAACCCGTGCCATGCCCTCAACGCATAACGCCCGACAGGCATCAAGGGCCATCGTCTGCACTTGCTCTTGAAGGGTTGGCTCAATCGGAGCCGGGATCAGGGTGTGGCTCAGCCCATCGCTGTATTTGGTTGTGTAGTCATACCAATCGGCATCGAAACGGATCTCGCCCACAACCGAGGCTTTGAGCTGGCGTTTTCCTAAAACGGCACATTCCAGCTCCCTGGCATTCACGCCTTGCTCGACAACGATGCGGGGATCAAGCTGTGCAGCTTGTTCAAGGCCCTCGAGGAGTTGGTCACGGTCTCTTGCCTTGCTGATGCCAACGGAGGAGCCAAGATTCGCCGGTTT
>Ga0189288_10264_pt1 | contig 28303 bp, 25 predicted proteins | sample UW105minimetaG_FD_130316 | JGI IMG/M metagenome (GOLD analysis project Ga0189288, IMG submission 130316) | Marine microbial communities from the Costa Rica Dome - UW105 mini metaG | ecosystem: Environmental > Aquatic > Marine > Oceanic > Photic zone | place: Costa Rica: the Eastern Pacific... | reverse complement strand
TTAGGCGGGCCATATTCCTTGGGTGCATCTCGCCATCGCAAGCCATTGCGATTGACGAAGATAATGCCACTCAAGACGCGCCTGTCATCAACGCGGGGCTTGCCGTGGGACTTCGGGAAGTAGGGTTCAAGACGCGCCATCTGCACGTCGGTCAGCCAAAAAAGGTCGCTCATATCAACGCTCGTTTTGAGCACCCTGAATCACGAGGCCAAGCGGAAATCAATGGGTCCTGAGCCTAGGCTTTTGATCAAAAAAAATCCGAAGCCGACAGCGACATAAAATGGCTCGCTTACTGTTTGATCCGCTCTGGAGAGCTTTTAAGGTGTATTTAGACCAACCATTTAATGTTAACTTATTTGGCCATGGTGATGGAGGCTTTCAGTATCACTCCATTGATTATCAGGTCTAACGTTTCCCCATCGCTGGAGAGGGGTAAAAACAGTTCTTCAGTGATCTTAATGCCAGGGATATCGCCTACGTAGGGCAGGCTGACCCGTAGAGGAATGCCTCGATCACAGATCGCCTGATAGGCTGCCCACATTTGAGAACCTGGGCCTTTGCCCGGAAGCCTGCTAAGTCGGTAACCACGCACTGGCTCGCAGATTTGTTTCTCGTTGGCGGTTGCGACAAAAAGAAATCGAAAATCTTCGATCTGTCCTAACACATCTCTTAGAACTTCGGTAACCACGAGGCGGTCGAGCTCCCGTTGTACCAAACTAAGATCAATGTTCATCAGTTTTGGCAGATTACTTTTTTGCTGAGCAACCCCCCAGTGAAAATACAAACACCGTAGGCCTGAGGTCAGGTTGGGAACCGAAAAATTGGCGCAATGCATACTGTTACTTCGCAACTTAGGCTTATTATGGAGGCTGTTGAAACGAGCGCTTTGCACACATGCACTGGTCCGATCCTTCCCCCCCAAACAGTGCGCAATGGTGTCACTCTTGCGTCTGGGTTCGTGCCTCGGAATTTGAACTGATGTTCGAAGTTTAGCGAGCGCAGTTGGAACTAATCAAGCCTCTGTTTTGAGACAGTTTGTTCGGATACCTAGGTGGAAATTCTCTGCTTTTGCTTCCACGTCACACCTGTTCCTGCAGATCGCCTTTCCGAACGCGGCTGGATGAAGACAACGAGAGGGTGAACAGATCAGAGATGATGGGCAAGGCCTGCGCCATATTCGAGTACGGGCCCTGTGATGTTCTCGAGAGTGTCTTCAGGGTGTGTGCGAGGCGCTAAGTTCTGTAGCACTGTTCCCGAGGTCGGAGAAGTCTAGGTTGAGATTTCCGGGTACCGCGCGCGGATGGATTGTACTGTTTGGAATTTTAGTGTGGGGTCGGCGCCTGTGCAGAAAAAACTCCAATACGCTACGTTTGTGGCCTTGGCTGCGATAGAAAATTCGCAGGGGGTGATCTCAACTGAAAATTCGGTATTTCCAAGACTTACGTGCTTCGTTTTCGAAGCAATTTGTCGGACAAAATCGGGCCCCGCCCTGGTTTGGACCAGGGGCAAACGGCTATGCAGATGCCGCAGCCATAAGTTTCGGCAAAATATGGAAAACACCTATCAAAATTGACGTACCACTTGTCCGCCCCACGCACGGTTTGGGTTTCATGCTGGATGGCTTCGGGAGGGCAAGCGTTGACGCAGATCTTGCAGTTTGCACAGAAATCCTGCGCTGCAATGTCAACGGGTGAAGATTCAATCAATGGCAGATCTGTAAACACAGCGGCCAGTCGGAAAGACGATCCATAGTCTCTATTGATGATTGAGCCATGTTTCCCAAGTTCACCGAACCCTGCTTTCAGAGCTGCGGGTATCATGGTGATGGGGCCGGCTTCAGGTCCCGCGTGGGCCGAGGCGCGCCACCCCAAGGATTGTATCCAGTTAGCAACTGGCCGTGAGACCACCCAACCTTGGGTGTATTTGTCTACAACCTCAATGGCTGAAATGACTTCGGGCGCTGTTGAAAGTTTGTCATGATCCATTGCGATCCCAAGGATCACGACGAAAGGAAAATCGCATTCATACCCTTCAAAGACCCAGAGCGGATCAACCTTCGCAATGCCAACGATGTTTGCTCCCGAATGGGCGGCGATCTCATGAACCCGTGCGGTTGCCTCCTCGGGCGACGTGGTGACCTGGTTTTTTGAAAGAGGGGCAACTGGCTCATCAATAATGCGCTGGCGCTTTTGACGAAGTACATAGAGCGAAGGCTCCTTTTTTCCTTGGGCCCAAAACCAGTCCTGAACATCACCATGCACCAGCATGTCCGAGTCATGCCACATAATCGGTGTCGGGTTGCGAGGCGTGCTTTCATTTAAGCCGTTTACCGTATTGCCCGAGGTATCCGGCCAATGTTTCATCTGTTCTTTTGAGGGTATAAATGGGCGTTGTGGCTTTTGAGGCATCTAGTATCTCATTGGCTGATTTGTGAAAGACAGACTAGACCGCAGAGCTCCGCGCGGCATCGAGAAAGCGGGCGCGCAAATTGCCCGCCATGGCACCGGGCACCGCCTGCGCGACAGGCACCTCGTCAATTGTGGTCACCGGCAGCACATAAAGCGGCGAGGCGGTCATAAAGACCTCATCGGCGGACTGGGCTTCTTCAAGGGTAAAGGGCCGGGTCTCCAGCGGAATGTCCAGATCCTCGGCCAGCGCGAGAATGGCGCGCCGCGTGACGCCATGCAAAATGTCGCGCGTGCCGGGATGAGTGATCAACCAGCCATCCTTTACAATAAACAGATTGGCCGACGTGGCTTCGGTCACATAGCCGTCTTTGACAAAAATCGCATCATGGGCCCCGCGTTGCAGGGCCTGTGTTTTCACCATCGACGTATACAAAAGCTGGGTGGTTTTGATATCCGGCCGCGCCCATCGCCCATCTTCGACACTGATCACCTTTAGGCCCGAGTGCATGGCCGGATGATCAAGAAAATTCAGCCTCTGGGTAAAGGCCATGACCGTTGGCTCACAGGACTGCGGAAACACAAAATCCCGGTCGGCCACCCCCCGCGACACCTGAAGATAGACGCCGCCCACATCAATCGCGTTGCGGGAAATCAAGCTTCGATGCATTGCCAAAAGCGCCTCCCGATCAACCTGCATGTCGATCTGCAGCTCATCAAGCGACCGCTGAAGGCGCGCGATATGGGCGTCAAACTCAAGCAGCTTGCCATCAATCACAGCCGTATACTCATAAACGGCATCCGCCATCAGGTACCCCCGATCAAAAATCGAAACCTTGGCCTCAGCTTCGGGCAGATACGCGCCATTGAGATAGACGATGCGGGACGGGTCAGATGTCACAGGAGCCTCATGGATCTGGTTCAGGAAAAGACACCCCCCGGCCATCCCGGGGGGCAAACGGCCAATGTCTCAGGCCGGCTTAGCGGTATTTGACCGTGGTGATGGCCCCATCCTGGATCTGGATTTGACGATAGCTTCCCGCGCTTTCACCCGATCCAAACAACTCGACATCCGTGCTCCCGACATAATCCACGGCGCCCCCGTCCGCGAGGATCTGCAGCGCCTTGTCCAGCTCGCCTGGGAAAATCTGTTCGCCGGGGGCATTGGCCACCGTCATCACGTGGTCTTTGTAGACCTGCGGATCGGAGGACCCCGCCGCCTGCATCGCCAAAAGCATCAGCGCCGCCGCATCATATCCCTCCGGGCTGAAGGGCGAGGTGACGTCAAACGCACCATCAACCAGATCCGCATACAGTTTGCTGCCGGGGCTGTCTGTGCCGGGCAACTGACCGGTCGATCCCTCAAGATCGGCACCGAAATCCGCCTCAAGTTTGCTGGCCAGCATGCCATCCGCAAAATGGAATTGATCAAAGGCGCCTGTGTCCAGAGCCGCGCGCAAGACCCCCGCGCCCCCCTGATCGACAAACCCCAAAAGCACCAGACGGTCGCCACCGGCCGAAGCCAACGCGCCAACCTCAGCGGTGTAATCCGCCTTGCCGTCCTCATGCGCCGCCGAAAGCGTGATAGAGCCCCCAGCCTTGGCAAAGGCGGTTTCGAAACTGTCGGCCAACCCTTTGCCATAGTCGTTGTTGGTATAGGTGACGGCCACCTCACGCACACCGTCTTCCAGCAAAACCTCCGCCATCACCTGCCCCTGTCGCGCATCAGAGGGCGCTGTGCGGAAGAAAAGCCCGTCATCTTCTGTTTCGGACAGGGCTGGAGAGGTGGCCGAGGGGGAGATCATGACAACCCCATGCGGGATGGCGACATTGATCAGAACCGATCCGGTCGCCCCGGAACAGGTGGCACCAATGATGCCTTTGACCTGATCAGAGGTCACCAACCGTTCGCCCGCCGCCGTGGCCGCCGAGGAATCGACACAGGTGGAATCGGCGCGAATGGGCACAACCTTGGCCCCGCCCAGCAATTTTCCGCTTTGGGTGACCTCCTGCATCGCCATTTCCGCACCGCCCGCAATTTGCGGGGCCATGGATTCAATCGGGCCGGTAAAGCCCATCAACACGCCCAGTTTGATCTCTTCAGCCTGTGCCATACCCGCGGTGAGCAGGGCCAAAGAGGCGGCGGTAACGGTGTTTTTCATAACTATCCTCCCAGATGCTGCGGCGCTGACCCTGAAACGAGCTTTTGAAATGCGAAGGGCTTCGAAATCTGCCGGTCCCCGACGAATTCGATTCGCATTGCCGCCGATATCTGGTAGCAATTTTCCAATACGAAAAACTAGCAAAATTTTCGGATTGGAAAATTTGATGGCAAATCCACGCCCCGATCTCTCTCCGTCACCCACCCGATCTGAACAGAATCTGGGCCAGCGCGTGCGTGACATTCGCAAGGCGCGTGGCTGGACCTTGCAAGACCTTGGTGACAAGACCGGCCTGGCGGTTTCAACGATCTCCAAGATGGAACGAGGCGATATTTCCCTGACATATGATCGCTTTATGCGGTTGGCTCAGGGATTGGGCCTTGATGTGGGTGAGCTGTTCGACACCACCCCGGACAGTTTTGAGCAAGGGTCCGTCTCGGTCACCCGCGCGGGAACAGGCCCGCGCCATGACACCGAAACCTATCGCTATGAGATGATCGCCGCAGACCTGAGCGGCAAACACATGGTTCCGATGACCGGCAAGGTCAAAGCCAAATCTGTCACCCAGTTTGATGCTTTAGTCTCCCATGTCGGTGAAGAGTTTCTGTACCTGCTCAGCGGGTCACTCACCGTGCATATTGCCGGACGCGACACCATCTCGCTTGCACCCGGAGACAGTCTCTATTTCGACTCAAGCATGGGCCATGCCTATCTCTCTGCGGAAGAAGAGGATGCTTGCATCTTGGTCGTGTGCTGGAAACCGGGATAGCGAACCGCAACCAAATTTGGGCTGTGGACCAACGCGATCCGGCACCTGCAAAACCTAAAGCAGGGGAAATGAGGGGTGCGGTAGTTGCTTAGAGCTCTATTGCGCCTGTTTAACTAGCCTGAAAACTTGTCTTTTCGCTCAAAAGATCCCGTATCTCAGTTTAACTGGATAGTCTTTCGCTTGCAGGTCCAGTGACTTTTGCCACCTAGCGACGATTTGACTGTCGCGCGCCCGCCGAAAGCGGATGCGGGCCTTGGACATCAAAATCCGCGTGGCGGCTATCATGCGCAAGATTTCAAACGGCTTTCTCAGACTCTCGTCTAGAGTTTCAGTCAAATCGACACTTTGAGGCAGAAACAATGGTCTCATTCTCGGACAAACCCGGGACGGCTTTGTCAGCTTTGCAGTCCCGATAGATTTCGACCGCGACAGCCCGGCTCAGGTCAGGTTCTGGGCTGGGCTGGGTGAGTGTTAGGCGGGGAGAACCACGTCAACTTCGTCAAAGATCAATGCATTGGATCCCAGCACGGGGAACGGCGCCATAATTTCATGCTCTGGAGGGAGAGCACGGGTTGTGCCACCTGCCTCTTTGATCAAGCAATAAGCGGCTGCGCAATCCCAGATAGACATCAACGGCTCGACATATCCCACCAGCCGACCCGCGGCGACCCAAGCGAGCATCAAAGCACCGGAGCCATAGCGCACCCAGCTTGTGCCAGCGGCCATTAATGTCTGAAACATTTCTGCGGTTACTTCAGGTGAAATCCGATCGTTGGCGCCTACACCTAACAAACCTGACTGCAAGGTCTGATCGGAAACGCGCACTTGGGTTCCATTGAGGAAAGTCCCACAGCCTCGCATCGCGACGATCATTTCGTCCAGAACCGGGGCAAAGATAACCCCGGCAACAATTTCCTGTCCTTGCATGACAGCAATTGAAACGCACCACCCGGGCATACCATTGAGAAATGGAGCGGTGCCATCAATGGGATCAATCACCCAAGAATAGCCCGTATCCCCTTTGGTCTGGCCGAACTCTTCACCGATTTGGCCGTCGTTTGGAAAATCCGCCGCGATCATTTGGCGAATTTTCTGCTCTACAGCTTTGTCAGCTTCTGAGACCAAATCCTGAGGGTGACGTTTTTCTTCGATGATAAGTTTATCACGATTGTTGAAATAGTCCTGGGCCAAAAGCCCAGCTGCACGGGCGATGACCTGTGCAAGCTGGTATCTTTCGGTAAGCGTATCTGTCGACGATGAAACCGTTGTCATGCGCCGGCTCCGATCAGAGCAAGGCCTACTGTGTCAAACTTGACGGAGACCTCTGCCCCAGACGCAAAGGTTTGCTCGGTGTTCGAAGACGTTGCAAAGATCTCAGTGTCTTTGTGCTGCAAGATGTATTCCATCTTGTCGCCGAGATATGCGGCGGATTTAACAGTGGCCTGCATCCTGCTCTCAGCTGGGGGCGCCAGACGCACCGCGTTTGCGCGGACTGCGATCCGGGCGGTCCCAATCTCACTTCGCTTGGTGTCGAGTACGTAAGTTTCCCCACCGATCACGACATGGGCCTGTCCCACGTCAAAGGAGGTTACTTCACAATCAAGGACATTTGCTTCGCCAATGAAGTCAGCAATAAACTCGCTTGCTGGCGTGCGGTACAGCTCATTGGGCGTGCCGTCCTGTTCAACTTCTCCACCGCGCATAACAATAATGCGGTCAGAGACAGCAAGGGCCTCTTCCTGATCGTGGGTTACATAGACCGCAGTAAATCCAAGCTCTTGCTGAAGCTGGCGAATTTCGGTCCGAACCGAGCGTCGCAACCGGGCGTCGAGGTTTGACAGGGGTTCATCCAGAAGCAGCACCTCAGGTTCAAGCACCAGTGCACGCGCGACGGCCACGCGCTGCTGTTGGCCTCCAGACAGTTCAGATGGATACCGGTCTGCAAGCGCTCCAAGCCCGACCAGATCGAGGCCATCAAGCGCCAGGCGGTCGGCATTGTCGCGACCAACGGATTCCAATCCATATTTGACGTTGTCGCGGACTGTCATATGCGGAAACAAGGCATAGGACTGAAACACCATCGCAACATCACGTTGGTTTGGGGGCAGGCGGGTGACGTCCTTGTCCCCGATGAAAATCTGCCCATTGGTTGGCGTTTCCAACCCCGCCAGCATGCGTAATGTCGTGGTCTTCCCGCACCCGGACGGCCCAAGGAGGGTGACAAGCTCACCCGGATTGAGATCAAGGTTGAGGTTGGGGATGGCGGTGAAATCGCCAAATGTTTTTTGGATGTTCTTGAACGAAACAGAGCCGACTTTGGAAGAGGTCATGCCGCTACCTTTCGCGTTTTTCTTTTGGATTTTGAGGCTGCGCTGACATCTGCTCGTCTCAGGCGACGTTCACCCACAAGCAGTTGGAAAACAACGATGACGCAGACCATGACAACAATCAGGACCGAACTATAGGCAATGGCCACGCCAAATTCGCCATTTTCGACCAGACCGACGATATAGGAGGTGGCCATGTTGTACTTGGCGCTGACGAGGAAGATGACTGCCGAAACCGAGGTGATCGCCCGCACAAAGCTATAGACCAGTGCCGCTGTGACCGCCGGCCGCAGCAAAGGCAAGATCACCTTGCGCAGCGTCCGCCCACTGTTGGCACCCAGCGTAAGCGAGGCTTCGTCCAGATTTTTGTCGAGCTGCGCCATGGCGGCGATGCCACCGCGCACACCAACCGGCATATTTCTGAAGACAAAGCAGAAAATCAGGATTAGCGCTGTGCCGGTCATCTGAACCGGTGGCAGGTTGAAGGCAAGAATATAGCTGATGCCGATTACCGTTCCCGGGATGGCAAAGCTCATCATCAGGCCAAACTCAAACGCAGACTTTCCGGGGAAATCCTGACGCACAATCAACCAAGCGGCCAGAATACCTACAGCTGCAGTCAGAGGCGCTGCAATCAGGGCGATCCCCATTGTTGTCCAGAAGCTATCCCAGGCGACACCTGTGAAGGCAAACCCATCAGAGAACGAAACCGAAAAGGCCGTCGCGTAGTGGGACAGGGTCAACGTATGATCCAGACCCCAGACTTTTACAAAGCCTCCAAATAGGATCAGACCGTAAACCGCAAGGGTGAACAGGCTCCAGATCGCAACAACCGAACAGACCGGAATGGCAAGAGCTTTGGGCATCGGAATGTTCCGACCGCCATCTGCCTTGCCGGTGACTGTGGCAAAGTTGCGTTTGCCCAACCAGACCCGCTGCATAAAGAAGGCTGTCAAAGTGAAACACAGCAAGATGATCGCAAGCACAGCCGCGCGCGACGGATCGCTTTGTGCGCCGACCACGGCAAAGAAAATCTCGGTCGAGAGAACGCCGCCGTTGCCACCAAGAACAAGTGGGTTCCCAAAATCCGCCATGGACTCGATGAAGCCGATCAGGAATGCGTTTGCCAGACCAGGTGCCATCAATGGCAGAGAAACCTTTCGAAACGTCCGCCAACGCCCGGCGCGCATGGTTTGGCTGGCTTCTTCAAGCGAGGGGCTGATGCCTTCAACAACGCCAACAAGCACCAGAAATGCAATGGGAGTAAAGCTAAGCGTCTGAGCAACCCAGATGCCCGGTAGGCCATAGATCCAGCGGCCAAGTTCTACACCGGTGATTGCGGCGATGGCTTCGGTCACAAACCCTGTGCGCCCAAGCATCAAGATCAACGCAAGGCCAATCACAAAGGGTGGTGTGATGATTGGCAAAATACTCAGGATACGGAGCGTTTTACGGAAGGGCAAAGATGTTCGTGTGAGAACAAGCGCGAAGGCCAAGCCGAGCAACGTGGTACTTGTCGCAGTACTCAGCGCCAAGATGACGGTCTGCCATGCAATGCCGCAGCGTCCCCCGGTCAGGCAATCCAGTCGCCAGATTGCGGGGTCTTGTATGTTTCGAACAAATCCTGCGGACGAGAAATTGCCGCGGAAGTCCTGAAAGGATCCCATCAACATGGAGAGCAGTGGATAGAAGATGAATGTGACAACCAACAGGATGAGCGCGCTGATTGCCGTCAACACCATTGCGTCCCCTTTAAGGGCACCACCTTCGGCAAGTCCAAAGGCAATAAAGCAAGTGAAAACAATCAGGAGCGAGATTGCCCCGGCGCCAAAGGCAGGTTGACCACCGTGATCTCCCAATGCAAGCTCAAGAAAGCCAAGGCTCCAACCCCGAAGTCCAATCGTCAGACCTTGGGTGACCAACCACAGGATCCCCAAAGCCCCAAGCCAGGCAAGATATTTGCCGCGTTTTGGCGAAGGGGCCGCCTGTCGCAGAAACACAGCGACAGCGAGAGCAACCGCCACCGGAAAAATCTGCCAATGTCCTAGAAAGACCTGGATCACACCGGGCCATGTCCGATCATCCGTGGCCAGATCTCCGATCCATTGACCGCGGAAGAACCCCGACCGGATGTGAAACCAAGGTAAGATGCAAAAGCCTAATAGGCCAAACAATATGACACCGTTCAGGCGTCGGTTCTCGATTGCCATGCCGCAACTTTCAGATTGTCGTGAATACGCGTTGGTTGGGTGGGCACTCTGCGCCCACCCCAAGGAGCGAGATTACTTCAGTGCCCCAACTTCGCGATCCCAGCGTGCCAGTAGACCGCTGCGGCGCTCAGAGCTGCCGTATTGTGCGAAGTCATAATCGATCAAGTTGATGTCGCCCAGTTTCGGGGCGGCCTCTGGAAGGATCGAAGACTTGTTCGAGGGGATTTGGAACGCGCCAGCGCCGGGCATAATATTCTGGGCTTCTGGTGTCAGAACCCAGTCGTAGAATACCTTTGCCGCCTCTGGGTTCGGACCATCGGCAATGATCGACATCGATCCAATCTCATAGCCAGTGCCTTCGCAGGGCGCGACAACTTCGATCGGGAAACCAGACTCGGCCTGTTTGACAGCATCGTGCATGAACACAATACCCAGACCCGCTTCGCCACGCGCGGCCGATTTCACCGGGGCCGAACCAGATTTGGTATATTGTGAAACGTTGTCGCCGAGCTTGATCAGGTACTCAAAGGCTTCTTCTTCACCCATCAGCTGAACAAGAGTGGCGAGAACGGTGTAAGCCGTGCCCGAGGAGTTCGGATCTGCCACTTGAATTTCGTCAGCCAGTGCTGGGTTCAGGAGATCTGCCCAGCATTTGGGGCCTTCGATACCTTTGGCTGCGAAAATTTCCGCGTTGTATCCCCAACCAAGGGCACCCGAGTAGACACCGACGGTGCGATAGCCCGAGGTTTCTGCTTGAGAAACAGCCCAGGGCTGAAGCTCTGCAAGCATATCCGATTTGTACTCTGCGGTCAGTTCATCTGCAGCCGCCTGCAAGTGTGGGTCACCTGTGCCGCCCCACCACAGGTCCATCTGTGGGTTGCGGGCTTCGGCGCGGATTTTTGCATAGGCCTCGCCGGACGACAGGCGGATCATATTTACATCAATGTCCCCCTTGCTTTCGAACTTCGCAACCAGTGCCTCACAAACGGCATTGTCCGCTGAGCAAACGAGATTCAGCTCGTCTGCCTGCGCAGCCAGACCCGAAGCAACCAGCGCGGAGCCTGCCAGTAGGGCAAATTTTGTCGACATTTCTCTCTCCTCCAAGATTGAGCACGCATCCATCAAAATGTACACGTGTGCATTATTTAGATCAACTGTTTCAGATTCTGTCAAGAAACCTTCATAAAGTCATTGTATATTGCAAATCTTGAACATGTGCGTCACTGTACGCGCGTGCAAAAATAGATAACGGCAGTTGAGAATGAAACGGAATCAGGTCACCGCACAGGATGTTGCCAGACATGCAGGAGTGTCCCGAGTTTCCGTATCAAGGACCTTCACCCCGGGTGCCAGCGTGTCTGCTAAGACACGGGAACTGGTGCTGAAATCAGCCGCCGAACTGGGATATCAGGTCAATCATCTGGCGCGTAGCCTACACAGTGCAAACAGCGGCATTGTAGCCTTGATCGCCTCCGAGGTTGAAACGCCTCACCGTGCTGAAATGCTCTCGGTCATGACCGAAGTGTTTCAATCTGCGGGCAAAGTGACACTGCTGATCAATACAAACGGGTCGGATGCTTCGGTAAAAGATGCCCTGATGCAGGCCATCCGGTTCCGCACTGAAACCGCTGTCGTTTTGTCTGGAACTCCGGACCAATCCATCGCTGAAGCCTGTCAGAGCAATGGCATCAAACTTGTGCTGATCAACAGAGCCGACGAAATCGACAATGCGCTACATATTTTGCCTGACAACGATTCCGTTGGAGAAATTGCGCTTAACGCCCTCCTGAACGCCGGATGCGAAACGATCGCTTTAGCGAACTCGGACACCCAAACCGCAAGTATCTTGGCACGTGAGCGGTCATTTCTCAAAGCGGCGCAAGCCCGAGGCATTGCGGTTCGGCGGTGCACATCCGGGCTGACGACCTACGCGTCTGGTCTGGAAATCGGCACCGACCTATTCAGCAGAGGAGTGCGACCAGATGGGGTGTTCTGCACCACGGATCTCATCGCCTGCGGCGTGATGGATGTGGCGCGACAGAGATTTGGCATGCAAATCCCTCAAGACCTATCGGTCATCGGGTTTGATGACATTGCTCAGGCTGGTTGGGAAGCGTATCAGCTCACAACGTTCCGGCAGCCGATCGAAAAAATTTCGCAGGCCTGTCTCGATTGGTCATTAGAAAGCGGTGAGGAGGGCGGAAAAATCACCGTGCCTGTACGATTGGTCCTGCGTGAGAGTTTACGTCGACCGGCATCCTAGCTTCATTACATAGCGTCTAATTTTTTGGGGCACATGGCTGCCCGGCCTGAGTGGCAGCGCTGATTGGTTCAGACGGATGGGCTGTCTTGCACGGCAGCCCATCGCGTGCTGGCCCGCTTGCACGGGTCAGGTTTCAACTGCGGCCAAAGTGTCAAACAGCTCTCGATCCAAAGACAGGCCCGCGTTAGGCGTCGTCAAAAGCACATCCCCATAGAAAATCGAGTTTGCTCCGGCGGTGAAGCATAGGATCTGATCTGCGATGGAAAACCCAGCACGCCCCGCCGAAAGCCGGATGCGAGCCGTGGGCATCAACACGCGCGCGGCGGCAACCATGCGTAAGATTTCAACCGGCTTCACCCGCTCAAGATGTCCAAGCGGCGTACCTTTAACTGGGATGAGTGCATTGATGGGTACGCTGTCTGGATGCGGATCAAACCCTGCCAGCACAGCCAGCATTTCGGCGCGATCGCGCAGGCTTTCCCCCATGCCGATGATGCCGCCGCAACAGATGCCAATGCCCGCATCGCGCACATGGGTCAGAGTATCAAGCCGGTCACGATAGGTCCGAGTGCCGATGATGTCGGCATAGAACTCTGGTCCTGTGTCGAGGTTGTGGTTGTAGGCCGTGAGACCCACCTCTGCGAGCGCGGTCGCGTGATGTGGTTCCAGCATGCCCAGTGTGACGCAGGCCTCCATGTCGAGCGCCCGCACACCCCGGACCATGTCCAGAACGGCGTCAAATTCGGCGCCATCGCGGACCCTGTGCCAAGCCGCCCCCATGCAGAACCTCTCGGCTCCGGCGGTTTTTGCTGCTTCGGCCATGGCAAGAACTTGGGCGGGATCCAGAAAGTGTTCTTTCTGAAGCCCCACCTCTTTGTGATGGGCTGATTGCGGGCAATAGGCGCAGTCTTCCGGGCAGCCGCCGGTTTTGATGCTCAGCAAGCTGGCTTTCTGAATGTCATCGACATCGTGATGGCGTCGATGCATCTCGGCAGCTTCGTGAATGAGAGTCAGGAGAGGCAGGCGCAAAAGCGCTTCTGCCCGATCCGCCAGATCTGACGGTGCAGTGATGGAGTGATCCAGCATCTGGTCAGACTTTTGCGAAGTTGCGCAGGGCCTGCGGGGCGGCCAGCGTCAGCAGGCCGGCAAGCGCGATTTTGCACATATCTCCGAGCAAAAACGGTGTAACCCCATATGCAAGCACCTTATCCGCTGGCACAAACTGCGCCAGCCAAGCTGCGCCGAGGGCATAGACTATCCCCAGACCGACGGGCATCAGCGCAACGGCTGTGATTTTTCCAAACCGATCGCGCGCCCAGCCGACGAGTGTTGCCGCCAGCAAGAACCCCAGCAGATATCCGCCTGTGGTGCCGATCATATAGGCCAAGCCAATGCCTTTTTCTGGTGTTCCGGCGAAGACGGGCAGTCCAAGTGCTCCGGCGAACAGATAGGTCATCAGACTGGCCGAGGCGAGCCGCAGGCCGCCAACACCTGCGATGAGAAAGACGGCGGCCACCTGCATTGTCATCGGGACAGGCCAGAAGGGCATCGTTGTTTTGGCCGACAGAATGAGAAGCGCAACAGCAGCTGCGACTTTGGCGGCAGAAGTGCCAAGCGAAGGCACCGCGAGGGCAGGGGACTGGGGCATCATTTTTCCTTTTATATATAAAAACGATTCCCATATTACGATGACATCAAAAATATATATAGTAAAGAAATGGCATCACCCCCGCGATAGATGACGCAGCAAAACTCGGGATGCGGTATCGGCGTCGCCTTCGGCAATGGCATTGAGGATCGCCGCGTGGTCCCGATCCGGTCGGCTGACCCAAGTTTGGCGCCAGATTGCGTGGAAGTGCTGAGCCGACAGGCGTTGCAGGATCTCAATGTGGCGCAAAAGCCGGGGTAGGTTACAGGGCGCCAGAATGGCCATGTGGAACTCACGATTGGCTTTTTCCCAGACAATTGGGTCCTGAGCCTGATCACATGCCTCCCGACACTCCTGCGCATAGGCCATGTTTTTTGGCTGAAACCGGATCACCGCATGGCGCAGCGCGAGAGGTTCCAGCGCCAGACGCATCTCCTTGATTTCGGCATAATCACTGTCTGACAGCTCGACCACGCGCACCCCGCGGCGGGGCTCTGACGTGGCCAGTTCCACCTGAACCAGCCGTTGCAGCGCTTCACGCACGGGGACGTGGCTGCAGTTGAAATGCTCTGCAATGTGATTTTGGCCCAGACGCGCGCCGGGTTGAAATTCGCCTCGTATGATTTCTTCGGTGAGGGTTTCCGCGATGATGTCGGATTTTGTAGATAATTTTGACATCCCTCCTCTAACCAAATTTTTTGGCTCAGGCCAAGCTCTGCGTCACTCTCAGATGTCGAGGGTAGGTCATTTTGGGAACACATAAGCGGGCAGACATAGCCCCCTTCTCATATTCCCCGAAGGCAACGCGGCTTTCCGTTCTGGTTTACCCCCGGAATGACAGGGTTGGAAATCAGACTCTCAATCCCTTACAAAATTGTAAGCCTCCCACAAACAAGGTGTAAGCGCAGGCTCCCATTTTGCTTACAACGCAAGATCGGAGCCCGTCATGACCGCCCCAAAACTTTCCATTGTCATCATAACTTTGAACGAAGAATCCCGACTTCCGCGCCTGTTGGATGATCTGGCGGCGCAGACATGGGCGGATTTTGAGATCATCCATGTGGATAGCCAAAGCGAGGATGGAACGGTTGCTGTGTCGCGAGGGAATTCGGTGCGTTTCCCAGCCTATCGCATTATCGAAATGGATGGCCGAGGGGTCAGTCGCGGGCGTAATACAGGCGCATTGGCGGCACGAGGGCAACGCATTCTTTTTCTGGACGCAGATACCCGTTTACCACATGATTTCCTGCAAAATGCCATGGACGAGCTGGATCAGTCAGGGATCAGCGTGGGCATTCTTGGTATGTCGGCCGAGGGATTGCCCTGGCATTACAAGCTCGGCTTTGCCGGGTTCAACGTAGGTATTCGCCTGACCTCGTGGTTTTTCCCCACAGCAATTGGGGCCTGCCTGTTTTCCACGTCGCATATGCACCGAAAGATTGGCGGTTTCGATGAAAGCCTAAACTTGTGTGAGGATTGCAATTACGCGCTTAAGGCCTATCAGCTTGATCGGCGCTCCATTGGTGTACTGGATCAGAAATTTCTTTTTGACCCCAGGCGCTTGGAGCAGGACGGATTCGCTTCGACCGGTCTGACCTATCTGCGGGCCAACATGCGACGGTTCTTTGTAGGCGAACTGCGCAATCAAGAAATTCCCTATGAATTTGGTCACTACAAATAGAGCGCGGCGATGTTTGAGATTTTACCGAACTTAGACAGTTTCACCGGGCTGGCTCTGTTGGCCCTCATTGCGTTTTGCGACACGCTCATTGGGGTTGGATTCTTTATTTTTGGTGAGGTGGCGTTTCTGGCGGCCGGGGTCGCCTTTGCCTCCAGCGGCACGCCGTGGCCTGCGCTGATCGTGTTGGTGTTTGCTTGGCTGGGCGATATGGCCAGCTATCTGATTGGTGCGCGCTATGGGACGCGGTTGTCGCTGCCATATCTCAGGGCGCAGAAACGCCGGAGAGCATGGCGGCGGGCGAAAACCGCACTGAAGGATCGCGGGATAGTGTTTGTCGTCGTGTCGCGGCTGTTAGGTCCCGTCGCCTGGGTGACGCCATTTATGGCGGGCACCATGCGGATGCCAAGACTAAAATTTGCCCTAGCGGCGGCGCTTGGGGTGGTGCTGGGCGTTGGGCAGTTCTTGATCTATGGCGCGCTTGGACAACAGCTGTTCGATGTGGTTCTTCCCTTCATCGCCGCGCATATCTGGGCATTTGCCCTCGCAGTTTCCATTCTATTGGCCGGGATCTATGTTTGGCGTCGTAGCGAAAAACCCATCTTCAACCGGTTGATCAAAGTTGGTGTGGTGTCCGGTGTGATCTTCCTGACATCGAACGTTGTCTATTTCTTTGTGCTTAACACACACCCAATCCCAACAGAGCCGCGAACTTTGGTCGCGGATGTATGTCAGGCCCACAAAGCGCCGTTTCTGGTCACGCCGGGCGATACGGGTCTGCATTTGCCGCAGCCCGTGAATATCATGCTGATATCCGATCGATCAGGCGCGGATTTGATGAATGATCTGGGCTGGTATCAAAATGTGACCTTCTCCCGTGACAGCATCAGTTTTCCAACCTACTTAGGCCTTCTGGCTAATCAGACGCCTCCGGTGTCTGAGCTATATCTGAATGGTCAACCAGCTGACAGTGCTCACCAAATGACTGGTACACTCAAAAGCCGCGAGCACATTCGATGGTGGGATATGGGCGCAGGTGTGCAGTTCGGGGCGCTAAGTCGTGACGATGAAATTGCGATCAAATATTATGGTCATTTGCCGGTGCTTTTGCACGATATCGACCCGAAGGTAGATCTGTCGCGCGACATGTTAGCCGGGCAAGTGCGGGCAAGTGATCGGTTTGAAGTTGTCGGCATCGCGCCGTTGGCCGCGCCTGTACCCGACGACTTCGGGAGCGATTTTCAAACGGATGGCGGAGTGTTGGTACTAACGGACAGGGGCCGCACACTTCCGGATAAAGTCATGCGCTGCCTCAAACCTGCCCCGCTTACAAAACTGTAATCTACCGTGCAGGACGATGTGAATTTGTCCCCCCACATTTGCGGAAAACGCAGAACGGAGATCCAAAATGAACAAGAAACCGCTCCTGATCTCAGCCGCTTTCGTCTTGATCCACATCGCGTTTATTGCGCTGTTTGTGCCAGTGGCCAATATTCTACCCGCAGCTCTTGGTGCACTGTCGGTGTCGTCAATGGCTCTAACACTGATATTGGCGGCGCGATGGCGGATTGTGGACCGGATCATGGGAGGGCCAGATAAATCTTATGGTGCTCATCGCTGGCTGGGATTCTGCGCCCTAGTTGGAGCGCTTGGCCACTGGGCTCTTGCGTCGTCAGTGGGGGCCGGCGTGTTGCCTGTCTTGGCAGAAAGCGGTGAAGATGTGGGTAACCTGGCCGCCATCGGGTTGATCGTGTTGACAGTCGCAGCGACGGTTCGGGCCATTCCCTACCACCTGTGGAAAGCCAGCCACATGCTGATGGGACCAATTTTCCTGCTGGCAGCGTATCACACGTTTTTTGTGGCCAGCCCTCTCGCTGTAGGGGCAGCCCCCTGGGCGGTGATGGCTGTGGCCGCAGCTGTTGGTCTGTTGGCCTGGGGGCAGACATTGTTGCGCAAGGTGGCCCCGACACGGCTTTTGACAGTTGAAAGTGCTACGCCGTTTGATGGCGGTATAGACGTGACTTTTCGCAGCGATGTGCCTCTGAAACCTTTTCGTGCAGGGCAGTTCGCCACCATTGCTCACAATTGCGCGCGGGCCGAGGCGCACCCCTTCACAATTGCCGGCGGCGATGAGACATCGCGCCGTTTTGTGATCCGCTCTGCTGGCGACTGGACTACGGATTTCGTGCAGACTGTTCAGCCCGGCGATACATTTCGACTTGGGCGTGGCGTAGGGCGATTTTTGCCACAAACCGGTGTTCGGCGCCGCGAACAGCTTTGGGTTGCAGGCGGTGTTGGTATCACGCCGTTCCTTGCGGCGCTGGAACAGATGAAGCCTGACAGCGGCGCGCGGGTCACACTGATTTACTGTATCCGTTCAAGGGAATCCGCTGGAGCAATCAGCGATATCGAAGCGCATGCCACCCGTCTGCCACAGCTTGATCTGATCGTTCTGTCGGACGTCGCACAAGACCGCCTCACGCCTGCGCGCCTCGCTGACATTGTGCGCAAGATGCAAACGAATTCGGAGGTTTATCTTTGCGGGCCGGAGGGCTTGAAATCGCTCGTAACAGACGTTTGGGAAGTTGTCGGAATGTCAGGGCGCATTCATAGCGAGCGCTTTGATTTTCGGGGGGCTTACGGATTGACCGACCTGATCTATATCGGCAAGCCTGTCATGAATGCTGCGCGTCAGCTTTTGCAACGCGGAAAGGAAAACACACATGCGTTTGCTGGTTCTGGAAGATGACACAACGCTTGGCCCTTGGGTTGAACAGGGGCTGCGCGAGGCCGGGCATGTTGTTGATCTTTTCACAGACGGCAAAGATGTGCTGATTGCCGCGATGGGGCAAAGCTATGATGTGCTGGTGCTGGATCGAATGGTGCCCGGACTGGACGGGCTTTCGGTGCTCAAGGCCCTGCGACAGGCTAAAATCACCGCGCCTGCGATTTTCCTGACGGCTTTGGGTGAAGTGGATGACAGGGTTGAGGGGTTGCGGGCAGGGGGGGATGACTACCTGGCGAAACCCTTTGCCTTTAGCGAGCTTCTGGCACGGGTCGAAGTGTTATCGCGCCGTCAGGGCGCAAGCGAGGAACAGTCCTCGGCACTGACCGCTGGCGATATCACAATTGATCTGCACAAACGGACATGCATGCGTCAGGGACGGGCGATTGATCTGAACCCTAAGGAATTTCTTCTGCTGGAGGTGTTCATGCGCTCCAAAGACCGGGTGCAGACACGCACAATGCTGCTGGAGCGAGTGTGGGACATGAATTTTGATCCGACCACCAGTGTCGTCGAGACCCATATCAGCCGCTTAAGGGCCAAGATCGAAAAACCCTTTGGGGATACGCTGATCCGTACGATCCGGGGTGCAGGCTATGTTTTTGAACCAGCTTAAAAGCTTTGCCCGCCTCTCAGCCCTGCGGCAAACTCTTGCGCTACTGGGGCTGTTTGCAGGAATTTCCGTGTTGGCCTGGGGTGGTACATTCTGGCTGGTACAGCGCGAAATGACGGCGGCGGTGGATGCAAGGCTCACCACACGGATGCAGGCGGCGCTAATTGCGTTGGACGCAGGTCAGTCTTTGCCACCCGCAATTGACGGGCAAAGCGCAAAAATAACAAGCGGAGCCCGTGACGGTTTTCGCACCATTGATCCCGATTCCCACAACCTCCCTCAATATCGCTACCTGTCCCGGACCACGCCGTATGGGCAGATCACGTTGGGGGAAAACACCGAACGTCAGGAGGAATTGCGTGATCTTATGGCAGGCGGGATGCTGGTGATGTTAACCGTGACCCTCCTGAGCACGCTCTTGGCGGGGCTTTGGATGGCGAGACGCGGGCAGGCGAGGCTCGATGTGATCAACGCGGGACTGGCCGAGGTGGCAAAGGGGCGGTTGGACAGACCAATCCTATTGCATGGGCCGAGCGATGACCTAAGCCTGCTGGCGGACCGGATCAACGCCACCACAGCCCGGCTAGATCAGGTAATGGAGCAGATGCGCGTACAATCCTCGAATATTGCCCATGATCTGCGCACCCCCCTAGCGCGACTTAGGGCACAGTTGGAAACCAAACTATTTGCGCTGACCGAACAGCAACGGGCTGTCACCGCTGATGATCTTGGCGCCGCGTTGGAACAGATCGACCAGATTACCGGGACGTTCAACGCGCTGTTGCGGCTGTCTCGCATTGAAAGTGGTGCCGGGAGGGCGGGCTTTGCCCCAGTTTATCTGGGCCGGCTGGCGCAGCAGACGGTCGAGACCTTTGGCCCCGTTACCGAAGATGCTGGACATCAGCTGAAGCTGGATATGAGCACCCCGGCAACCGTGAATGGAGATCGGGATTTGCTGGTGCAGCTCTTGGCCAATCTGATCCAAAACGCGCTGCGCTATGGGGCCGAGGGGCAGACCATCACGTTACGCGTTCATGGCCCACGTATATCAATCAGCGATCAAGGGCCGGGTATTCCTTTTGCCGAACGCGACAAGGTGCTTGTACCGCTCTATCAAGGAGAAACCACACGGCAAAACGCGGGGTTTGGACTGGGGCTGGCTATGGTGAACGCGATCTGTGAATTGCACGATGCTGGCCTGTCGTTGTCAGATGCCCCCGGTGGCGGCCTGTGTGTCACGGTGCAATTTCCAACCTGACAAATTTGTAAACCTGCGGTTAGGCACGTGTCAGACCCGGTCCCTATCTGTTCAATATCGAAACAGAAAGGACACAATATGGATCGCATCAAATCTGCCGCCCTGACCGGAATTGCCGTCGTTATTTCTCTGATCAGCCTTGGATTTTTCGCAACCTTCGGTTTGGCCCTGATCGGGTTTCTCGCGTTGATGGGCGTGATTGGTGTCGTGGCGGCAGGCCTATCCACGTTGTTTTATAAAGAAACCCCCCCCGTAGGTTCACAAGTGTAAGGGGGCTCCGGAAATGCAAATGAACCGGCGGAACTTTCTTATTGGTAGCGCAGCTAGCGCGGCGGCATTGGGCAGCACAAGTTTAGCGCAGAGCGCGATGCGCCCTCTGCCGCTGATCCCAATGACCGACCTGACAGGCGGGATTGAGAGCCGCATTGCACTGGCGCTTGCACCCTCCATCCATGATTTTGGGAATGGTGCAGCAAGCGAAACATTTGGCATCAACAACAGCTATCTGGGCCCGGTGCTGCGCGTCAAACAGGGGCAAACACTGCCCTTTGACGTGACGAACCGCATCGGTGATGTGTCCACGTTGCATTGGCATGGGCTGCATATCCCCGGCGATGTTGACGGCGGCCCGCATCAGGAAATTGTGCACGGAGAAACATGGTCACCCGATGTGCCGATTGTACAGCACGCGTCGATGAACTGGTTTCACTCCCATACTCACGGCAAGACGTCTCAACAGACCTATAAGGGGCTGGCGGGAGTGATGTTGATTGAGGATGATGCGAGCCTATCCGCCGATCTTCCCAATACCTATGGTGTCGATGATTTCACCCTGATCTTGCAAGACAAAGCCTTCGATGCAGCTGGCAAGATGACTTATGCGCTGACTGGCGAAGTGTTCCAGGATGGCTTCATAGGAGGCACCTTATGCGTCAATGGTGCGATCGCCCCAGTGGCGCAAAACGTGCCGGTCGGGCTAGTGCGATTTCGCATCCTGAATGCCTGTAACGCGAGGTTTCTCACTTTGTCTATGGCGACAGGGCCCGTAACAGTTATTGCTTCGGATGGAGGGTTCCTGCCTTCAGCTGTTCAAGCTGACAACATCTTCATGTCTCCGGGCGAACGCTATGAAATCCTTGTCGACATGAATGCCGTAGAATCCAACAGCCTGATGGTTTCTTTTGGTGAGAATGAAGGTGATGGTGAAGGCCTTTTCGGATTTTTCGGTGGTTTGCTTGGTGGGGGTGGTGGCACGGCAATGACCGCTCTGACTATGACGCGCACTGCCGACAAGGGTTTTGATGGAGCCATGCCCAACAGACTTGCCAACCTAGCCCCACCTCGGCCTGAGGAGGCTGTGGTCACGCGCTCCTTCTCATTGAATATGGAGACAGGCGGTGATCTTGCCGCGCTTGCGGCCAACTGGGGCAACGTCTGCGGCGATGGTGCGATGGCGATCAATGGGCAAGCGATGAACATGGATCGCATCGACGAGAAAGTTCGCAAAGGCGACACCGAAATCTGGCGCATCAACGTCGATGAACAACGTCATCCGTTCCATATACATGGCTGCTCATTCCGTATCCTGAGCCAAGAAGGCGGCACGCCCCCAGCCTATGCACAGGGATGGAAAGATATGGTGCATGTTCAGGACGGCTGGTCAGATGTTCTGGTGCGGTTCGACCATGATGCCCCAGCGGAGACACCCTATATGTATCACTGCCACATTCTGGAACACGAGGATTGCGGCATGATGGGGCAGTTCACGGTGGGGTAATACACCTAAGGCTCAGACAGTTAGGCGAGTTAGAATTATGGTAAACTTTGGCGAACACCAAAGCTTCATTGCGCGAGGCGCCCAGTCTTTTGAGGAAGGTTAAGGCCCACTTTCGCCATTACATTCCCGTCGTTGGTCTTTTGCCAAACGGTCTCTTGACGCTAAGCGAGGTGAATTGTGGTGTGATCTGAGAGGTTGGGACCGAGCGCGTTTTCGGGCAGCTTCTCGGTGACCAACCCATCGATGTCACTGAGGGGGCCAAGTTCGACGAGCCCACGCTGGTCGAACTTGCGAGAATCTACAACCAAAAGAGAGCGGGAGGCACGCTCCATAGCAGCTTGGGCGTTGGCAACTTCCCAGTGGTTGTCATCCCCCATAATGCCATTTTCATCGATTCCAGTCACAGAGAGGATCGCGATGTCAAAGTTGAAACGCTCAATGAACCCATCGCTGAAATCCCCCATAATCGACCCGTCAAGGTGCCTGACAAATCCACCTGGAACAGCCACAAGAAAATCTTCGCAGTCTTTTAGTGAGTGCGCAGCGTTCAGATTATAGGTGACGATCCGCAGGCCTTTGTGATTTCTCAGCGCCAGTGCGATGTGCTCACAGGTGGTTCCCGCATCAAGAAAGACGCTCTCGCCATCGTTGATCAGCTCGGCGGTTTTCGCGGCCAATTTCTCCTTAATCGGGTTTGCCGCCGATCGGCGACCAAGATAATCAACGCTGCTCAGCGAGTTGAGAATCGCGACCCCACCATGCGTTCTCCTCGCCATGTTGGTGCTGTCGAGCTCAGCGATATCGCGTCGAATGGTTTGGTCTGAAACGTCCAGAAGGCTGGACAGGGTCTCGATTGTCTCGAAGCCGCTGGCTCTGACAATTTCAAGTATCTTGGTCTGTCGCTTAGCTTTTTTGCCTAAGGCCACGCCTGCTCTCCTGTAGTGGTGCAAAAATAGACGTGGTTCGCGCTCATGTTCAAGCCCTCGCGACGATACGTTATTTTTGTTGACTTTATTCCAAACTGGCAGAATTATCACCGAAAATGTAATAAAAGTTACAAAAATATCGGGTAGGGACAGTTTGATCCCACAGCCCACTCAAGGAGGAGCTTATGTCGAAAATGAAATCCCAACCGTCCCGTCGCGCGTTTCTAGGATACGCCAGCGCACTTGGTATCGCAGCGGCGCTTGGCCCTGTGAGCATGGCCGAAGCGGCAGCTAAAAAGGGCGGCACCTTCGTCATGGCCCTCAAAGGCGGTGAAAGCACAAACACGCTCGACCCAGCTCTTTCGCTGAGCCATGTGACCTATCAAGCATTGCGCGCTTACTCCGAAACCCTGCTGAACGTGACCGAGGATGGCGGCCTTGAGTATCGCCTCGCCGAAAGTGTTGAGCCTGCAAACGGCGGCCAGACATGGCACTTCAAGATCCGCTCGGGTGTGAAATTCCACAACGGTCAAGAGCTGACAGCGATGGATGTTCTCAAGACCATGGAACGTCACTCGAACGAAGACTCGAAATCGGGCGCTTTGGGTATCATGAAAGGCATCGAGAGCATGTCGGTTGATGGTGATATCTTCACCGTGAACCTGACCACGCCCAACTCGGACCTTCCCTACCTGATGACCGACTATCACCTGGCCATTCAGCCCAATGGTGGGTTTGATGATCCAGCTGCGGGTATCGGCACCGGCCCCTATAAGGTGACAGCCAACGAACCAGGTGTGCGCTATTCCTTCGAAAAATTTGCCGACTACTGGGACGACAGCCGCGGTCACTACGATGCGCATGAAATACTTGTCATCAATGATGACACATCTCGCGCAGCGGCGCTCCAGTCTGGTCAGGTTCATGCGGTCAATCTGGTGTCGCCCAAAACAGCCAAATTGTTTGCGCGTGCGCCCCACATCAAAATCGAAACCACAGACGGCAAAGGCCACTATATCTTTGTAATGCACACGGACACCGCGCCGTTTGATAACAAAGACCTGCGCTTGGCTCTGAAGTACGCCATCAACCGCGAAGAAATGGTGGACAAAGTTCTGGCGGGCTATGGCTCGGTTGGGAACGACAGCCCGATCAACGCAGCCTATCCGCTGTTCGACGATACCATCGAACAACGCCAGTTCGACTTGGATAAAGCGCGTGAGCATTATGCCAAATCGGGCCACGATGGATCACCTATCGTTCTGCATGTTTCGGATGCGGCCTTTGCGGGCGCTCTGGATGCCGCGGCTCTGTTCCAGCAAAGTGCCAAAGCTGCCGGTATACCGCTTGAGCTCAAGCGCGAACCCGCAGATGGGTACTGGTCGGAAGTGTGGAACAAGAAGCCATTTTGCGCCTCCTACTGGGGTGGTCGTCCGGTGCAGGATCAGATGTGGTCGGTTGGCTATCTCTCGACTGCGGACTGGAACGACACCAACTTTAATAGCCCCGAGTTCGACGCGATGCTTTTGGAAGCGCGCGCGGAACTGGACGAAGCCAAACGCAGAGAGACCTATGGCAAAATGGGTCGTCTGGTGCGTGAAGAAGGCGGCTTGATCAACCCGATGTTCAACCAGTTCATTGATGGCATGCAGCAGGACGTCACCGGATGGGTTTCCCACCCGAATGGCAACCTGATGAATGGTTTCATCGCCTCGAAAACCTGGTTCGAGTGATCGGGTTCCGCAGATGTCTTTTCTTGTTGTAAAACTGGTGTCCCAGCGCATTGCGCTGGGGCTTATGCTCTTGCTCGCAGCGTCGGCGTTGATTTTCGTTGGCACCCAGATGCTGCCGGGTGACGTGGCACAGACCATTTTGGGTCAAACCGCCACTCCGGAGGCTCTGGCCAATCTGCGCGCAGAACTTGGTTTGAATGAGCCGGCCCTTAGCCGGTATTTCTCATGGCTTGGTAACGCCATACAAGGCGATCTGGGCACTGCCTTGACCAACGGAAAAGACATTGCGGAGAGCCTGTCTGGCCGACTTGGGAACACCTTGTTTCTTGCGGCCTGTGCAGCAGTGGTTTCGATCCCACTCGCAATAATTCTTGGTCTGCTTGCGGTTCGGTTTCGCAATCGCTGGCCAGACAAAATGATCTCGGCTGTGACACTCGCAACGATCTCTATCCCGGAATTTATTCTTGGATATCTGGTGATGTATCTTGTTGCGGTCAAATTGCGCTGGTTGCCTTCCGTGTCCATCGTACGGCCTGAAATGGATTTCATCGATCGGATTGAAGCCATCGCGATGCCGGTGATTGTTCTGACCTTTGTGGTCCTTGCGCATATGATGCGGATGACCCGAGCGGCGATCCTAAACGTAATGGAAAGCGCCTATATCGAGACTGCCGAGTTGAAGGGGCTGTCGGCATTTCGTGTCATTGCCAGCCATGCCATGCCAAATGCGATAGCTCCGATTGTCAATGTGGTGATGCTCAACCTTGCCTACTTGATCGTCGGGGTGGTCGTGGTTGAAGTTGTCTTTGTCTATCCGGGCATGGGCCAATACCTGGTTGACCATGTTAGCAAACGCGATGTGCCGGTTGTCCAGGCCGCAGGTTTGATCTTTGCCGCAGTCTACATCGTCTTGAACACCACCGCTGATATCATTGCGATCTTAGCCAACCCACGCCTGAGGCACCCAAAATGAGCCGCATTCCGACCAGCGCCCTCATCGGGCTTGTCTTCACCTCAGCCTATTTTCTGGCTGCCTTGTTTGCACCTTTGATTGCGCCCTATGAGCTGGGTGCGATTGTTGGCGACGTTTGGGAACCCATGTCGTCAGAGCATTGGCTTGGAACAGATGGCATTGGCCGCGATCTGTTGAGCCGGATGATCCATGGGGGGCGCACAACGATCTTTGTGGCCTCCGCCGCCACGATCTTGTCCTTTACTCTCGGATCCACTTTGGCGCTTACGGCTGTCGTTGTGGGGGGCTGGGTTGATATGCTCCTGTCGCGGTTTATCGACCTCATCATGTCGATCCCAACCCTCATCTTCTCGCTTGTTGTTCTCTCGGTGGTGCCAGTCACTCTACCAGTCCTGATCCTTGTCATGGGGCTTCTTGATACCACCCGCGTTTATCGATTGGCGCGCGCCGTTGCTCAGGACGTGAACGTGATGGATTACGTTGAAGCAGCAAGGTTGCGCGGTGAAGGTACACGCTGGATTGTCTTCCGCGAAATTCTTCCGAACACTCTGTCGCCTTTGGTGGCCGAACTGGGCCTGCGCTTTATCTTTATGGTTCTATTTGTGTCGACCCTGTCTTTCCTTGGCCTCGGCATCCAGCCTCCCGCTGCGGACTGGGGGGGTATCGTGAAAGAAAACAAAGAGGGCATCGTATACGGCATTCCAGCGGCGCTGGTGCCAGCTTTCGCCATCGCGTCATTGGCGATTTCAGTCAATCTTGTGGCGGACTGGGTGCTTTCACGTACCACAAGTCTGAAAGGGGGCCGCTGATGACGGATCTTCTGAATGTTCGTAACCTGAAAATTGGCGCTCATGTGGTGCCACCTCAAGGCAAACCTTTTGATATCGAAATCGTTCATGGTGTCAGCTTTGACCTCGCCAAGGGCCGTGTGCTCGGATTGATTGGTGAATCCGGGGCCGGAAAATCGACCATTGGTCTTTCCGCATTGGCCTATGGCCGGGGTGGTGTGGAGATCACCGGTGGCGAGGTCTCAATCAACGGACGAGACATCCTCAAAGGCTCGGTAGGGGATCTTCGCAAACTACGAGGCCATGAGGTCACTTATGTCTCGCAATCGGCTGCGGCCTCGTTCAACCCGTCAAAACGGTTGATGGATCAGGTCGTTGAAACGTGTGTACGCCATAAGCTTTGCAGCAGGTCAGAGGCCGAGGCGCGGGCCGTCACCTTGTTTGAAAAGCTGGGGCTTCCTGATCCAAAAAACATCGGCAGCCGTTATCCCCATCAGGTGTCAGGGGGGCAGCTTCAACGGGTCATGACCGCCATGGCGCTCTGTCCGCAGCCAGATCTTGTGATCTTCGATGAACCGACCACGGCGCTTGATGTGACCACGCAGATTGATGTGCTTGCAGCTATCAAAGATGCGATCCATGACACGGGTGTCGCAGCTCTGTACATCACCCACGATCTGGCGGTAGTGGCGCAGGTCTCTGATGAGATTATGGTCCTGCAGCACGGCAACACGGTTGAACATGGCGAGACTGATCAGATCATCAATCGTCCAAAAGAAGACTACACGCGGGCTCTTGTTTCCGTCCGGTCTATTGAACATGAGGAAAAGGCGCCGACGGATGCTCCGGTTCTGAAGATCGAAAACATCTGTGCCCGGTATCCCGGTTTGTCGGCTGACGTCGTGAAAAACATTGATGTCGAACTTCACGCTGGCCAGACCTTGGCTGTGGTTGGGGAATCCGGTTCGGGCAAATCGACTTTGGCTCGGGTTATCACCGGATTGCTGCCGCCGCACACCGGACAAGTGATCTTTGACGGACGTCCACTTTCTGCGGAACTGGCGGTACGTACCAAGGAAGATCTCCGTGAATTGCAGATGATCTATCAGATGGCAGATGTGGCCATGAACCCGCGCCAAACTGTGGCGGGGATCATCGGGCGCCCGCTTGAGTTTTACTTCGGTTTGAAAGGTGCTGCGCGCGATAAGCGCGTGAACGAACTGTTGGAAGAAATCGAGCTTGGCCCGGAATTTCGGGATCGCTACCCGGCCGAGTTGTCCGGTGGGCAAAAGCAACGGGTTTGCATTGCACGTGCGCTTGCGGCCAAGCCAAAGCTGATCATCTGTGACGAGGTCACCAGCGCCCTTGATCCTCTGGTGGCGGATGGCATTCTCAAATTGCTGCTGAACCTTCAGAAAATCGAAGGCGTGAGTTTCTTGTTCATCACACATGACCTTGCAACGGTCAAAGCCATCTCGGATTCCATTGCCGTTATGTATCAAGGTGAGGTCGTAAGATATGGGGCGAAGTCCAAGGTTCTGGCGCCTCCATTTGATGACTATACCGATCTATTGCTGTCCTCAGTGCCGGAAATGAAACTTGGCTGGCTAGAGGACGTTCTGGCCCATCGGAAAATGGAAAGCGCAGGAAACTGAGCGATGAAAAACAAACTTCTTCTGATCGTTCTGGATGGGGTGCCATGGCGCAACTGGCCGCTGTTTGGCAATCTCGAAGGCTGGGTTGAATCCGGCGAGGCGCGCAAATGGAAGATGCGGGCAGTGCTGCCGTCGACCTCGGCAAGCTGCTATGCCTCGATCCACACCGGCGTTGCCCCGGCGGTGCATGGGGTGACCGGCAATGACAATGTGTTCCGCGTGGATATGCCTGATATCTTTAGCGAAACCCGCAAGGCCGGTGGCGTGACCGGCGCGGTGACGCATTCCTATTGGTCCGAGTTTTTCAACCGTGCACCTTTCGATCCGGTCATG
>Ga0189288_10263_pt1 | contig 28372 bp, 35 predicted proteins | sample UW105minimetaG_FD_130316 | JGI IMG/M metagenome (GOLD analysis project Ga0189288, IMG submission 130316) | Marine microbial communities from the Costa Rica Dome - UW105 mini metaG | ecosystem: Environmental > Aquatic > Marine > Oceanic > Photic zone | place: Costa Rica: the Eastern Pacific... | reverse complement strand
TATCTCTGTCACCAGGAGCAGCTGGGCTGTCATCAAAGCTCCACATGCGGATGGTATTGCCGCCGCTTGCCCTAGTGGTGTCTTTGACGGGCTCTTTCTCAAAGAGAGTGATCGGAGGCATACCACCGACTCCCCGCTTTGTTTCGTCGATATTACGAGGCCAAATCTGATTGCGGAGGTTTTTTCCAGCAAGAGAGTGATTGTCTGATCCCACATCATTCAGCAGTGCAGAGCTGCTGCACCGATTGGCGTATTGCAGGGCTGAGTACTGGTCTGGATTAGTGGTGAGATAGAAGATGTTTCCGGGGCCATTGATGGTGGTGTCGTTAAGGCGAAGATTGTTGCCGCTGATCACAGCCCAATCACTGGCACCAGCTACTTTTGAGCTGATATAAAGTGAGCGCCTTAGTAGGGCACGGGCGAGAATATTGTTGCCTCGACTGACTATGCCTTCGACGTAAAAGGTTCCTTCGCCATTGCCTGATACTGCTGTGGTGTTATAGCTTCTAAGTCGATAGCCAATCTGAATTGGCTTGACATTGCCTTGGTCATCTTCAACTCCATCTGAACGCATAGTGCCGGTGTTGATGGCCACTTCTGGTGGAGCATCATTGCTTCCTAGTGGATAGGCACTGATGTATTTTGTGACTGGTGTGCAGAGGTCGACGAGTTGGAAGCCGCTGGTGTTTGGCGTTGCCCAACCTCGTCTGCCTTCGTCATTATTGAGAGATAGCAAAAACCCTGTGTAATGGTTGCTGTCATCGCGGTTGAGGTCGCTCAAAATACGGTTGAGGCCATTCAAGGCGGCTGATTCAGCCATTTGCTGATAGCTCTCTGCCGCTCCCAACTTGCGTGCTGCTAATTGGCGAATCATCAAGCCTGTGGTTCCAGCTAGCAAGACAACACCCATAAGGAGTGCTGCGACCATGGCCATGCCTTCTTCTTGTGGATCGGCTTTGCTCGCGATTGTTTTCCAGAGCTTCTTTTGCTGGCGTTGATTCATGATTATTATGAACAGAGGTTCATCACTTCAGAGCTTGAAGAGCTTGTTGTCAGATCACTTGCTCCATTGCTGATGTCTAGGCAGGCATGAATATATTGCTGCCCGTTTGTATTTGTTGGGCTAGCTATGATTGTGAAGATTGTGCCTGTTCCGCTTGGTGGTTTGACTTCCAGCTTGTATTTTTCTCCTGGCAGTGTTATTTGGCTGAAGTCAGTTTTCAGCGCCTGTCTAGAAGTGCCGTCGCCATTTGAGGTCATGATTGCGCTTATGCTGTTTATTTCTTTCCAGCTTTTGGGTATTTTGCCTGTCTCGTCGATGTAGCTGCTTATAATTGTTTGAATTCCTGCTACTGTCGCTTTCGCTGAGCTTTGTTCGTTTGATTTAAGGGCATTGACAAAACTTGGGGTGGCCAATGTGCTCAATGTCCCGATGATCCCAACGGTTACTAGGACTTCTGTTAGTGTGAAGCCGCTTACCTGTTGTGAATGACTTTTCATTGCGCACATTGGCCTAGAGTTGTTTGTGTATTTGAAATGTTCCTGTATCGCCGATTGAGCTATTAGCTCACGGTGCCGTCGTCGTTCGCTATGTAAGTATTTGTTCCATTTGTAGAAGTGAAGGTCGCTAAGTTTGCGCAATCTGTGGTGCTGCCTTGATTTGTAAAAGCTGTTTCATTTGCTGGCCCTGGTTGAGTGCGAGAGCCCAAAGCGGCATCGCCAAAATTAGCTGCTTCATTGGTAAGTAAAAGTGTTGCGCATGCCTGTGCGTTTGCTTTGGCCCATGCATCGCCCGCAGCTGCTTCGGCTTTGTCTTGCTGGTTAAGGAAGGCCGGTAGAGCAACGGATGAGAGTATCCCAACAATCACAACAACAACAAGAAGTTCAATCAAAGTGAAGCCTTTTTCGAGTGCATTACGGCTCTTTTTGCGGTTGAGCATGGCCAGTTGGAGGCGGCTGTTGAGAGTGGTCATGGCTGGTGATTGGGTGAATGGTTGAACGGCACGTTTCGTGCTCACAGATTCACCATCTCTTGTTTGCTTGGCCGGTAGAGGAAGAAACGGCTAGAGCTCTCTAAGAACCCTCTTAGTTTTGTGCTCAGGCTTTGAAACACCAGTCACTGCCATCACTGCGGGCTTGGCTGCAGAACACCGCCCTGCTCACGGTGATCGCTGGTTACACCGTGCTCTTGGTGGTGAATGGTGCTTTGGCGGATTGGCAGCGCCGCCAGAACCATCAACGCTTGGTGGCTGCTCTGGCGCAGCAGTCGACTCTTGAGCAACTCGATTCCGTGCCGCTTCGCACGGTGGGATTGGAAGCGAGCCTTCGAAGCAAGGGGCCGGAGCAGTCTCCTCGCCTCACAGCCGGCCCCGCAGGGGAGCAGTGGCTTGAGAGCCGCAACCGCGTGTTGTTGCCCAGTGGTGACATCCGTTGGCTGGCGCTGCGCCAGAACGTTTCCGGTTCCCTGGAGCAGGAGCGCTTCAGCCAACTGCTGTTGATCGCTGCTGCTGGCGTTTCCATCCTGTTCTCCTCAGTGTTGCTCCGCCCTGTGCTGCGGCGTGGCTTGGTGGTGCCCCTGAATGAGCTTGATCAACAGCTGCAAGCGCTTGAGGCCGACAACCTCGGTGAGCATCTGCTCGATCCAGCCAGCCAACCTCAGGAACTGGAAGGGATTGCCATCGCGATCAACAACCTGCAGCAACGTTTGGCAGCTGCTTGGCAGCGGGAGCGTCAGTTTGTGGATGGTGTGGCCCACGAACTGCGCACGCCGATCACGTTGATTTCTGGCCGTTCGCAGCAATTACTGCGCAAACCCCATGCGCCAGAACAGCACCAACCGCTGCAGCAGATTGCAGAGGAGGCCTCACGCATGGCGGCGCTAATCACATCCATGTTGGAGTTGGCCCGTCGTGATTCGGGTCGTTTGCAGCTTGATCTGCAGCCTTGTGAGCCCGAGCAGGTGCTGTTGGAAGCGTTTGAACGACTGTCTTCTGTGGCCGCTGGCCGCTTGCAATTGGGGCCAGCGACAGAAACTGGCCTTCCTGCGATTGCGGCGGACCCGCAACGCTTGCAGGAATGTCTACTGGCGCTCGTCGATAACGCTCTGGCCTACAGCGACGGCTCAGTGCAACTGAGTGCCAGCAGCGAGTGCCGGGAGCAACAGCGATGGCTGGTGTTGCATGTGCTCGATCGCGGCCCTGGAATTTCGTTGGGTGAACGCAGCCAGGTGTTGCGTCGGTTCGCGCGGGGTAGCAGTTCAGTCGGAACGCGCGGTAGTGGCATCGGCCTGGCAGTGGTGCAGGAGATGATCACCGCCATGGGGGCAGAGCTGGTGATTGCCGATCGCGCCGGTGGTGGTGCAGATCTGCAGCTGGCTTTCAGGGTTTGACGTCACCGACCCGTGCCATGAAGCCCACACCGCGCACGGTGTGCAGGAGCTGCTGGAGCCCGGGTTGCTCCAGCTTTCGGCGCAGATAGCCCATGTAGACATCCAGCGTGTTGGGGTCGCCGACGAACGGATCGCCCCACACCGTGCTCAAGATTTGCTCCCGGCTCAGCACCGTGCCGGCTGCCTCCACCAAACACACGATCAGATCGAATTCCCGCTGCGACAGATTGATGGCGCTCTCGCCTCGCATCACCTGGCGGCTGATCAGATCAATCGAAAGATCGCCGAGGTCTAGTGAGCTGTTGGCCTCTCGATCGGCGGCATAACCGCCGCGGCGTAGTTGGGCCCGCACTCGCGCGTGCAGTTCCTCCAGTTCAAAGGGCTTGGTGAGGTAGTCGTCTGCACCAGCATCAAGGGCCGAAACGCGCTCCTCGAGGGCATCATGCGCGGTGAGCATCAGCACCGGAGTGGTGTCACCACTGCTGCGCAGGCGCCGGCAGATTTCGATGCCATCAAAATCTGGCAGGGTCCAGTCCAGAACGACTAGGGCAAAGTCGCCGTTGCGCAGCTGCATCAGTGCGTCTTGGCCACTGGGTACGGCAATGCATTGGTGGCCTTCCCCTTCCAGTTCCTCCTGCAGAAAATGCAGCAGTTCGGGGTCGTCATCCACCACCAGCAGCTGCGCTGTTGAATCGCTCACCCCCGTCACCACCACTCCCCGCAGGCTATCCACGCTGTTTTGCCGTGCCATGGCATCCGATCACGTCGGCTTAGGGCGCGTTCAGAGCAGGGGGAATGCTTTCGCCACTTGGTTCCTGGCCCATGCCGAACTGCCTGCTTGTTTCTGCGTCTCGCTGGCATCCCAGCCATCACTACCGCCCCAAGCCCAAGCCGGGATCGCTGCGCATCCTTCATGCCCAGCCCAACACAGGCTTTGTGCTGCCCCTGGCGCTTGGTACCTCGCTGGTGCTGTTGCTCGGCAGTGCCTCGATGCATAGCCTGGCGCTACATGGCCGTCTGCGTGCCCGCATCGACGCGCAGCAACATCAGCGCCGTGATCAGCTCCGCTCTGCCGCGATGGCGTTTGCGGCACAGGCTGCTGCGCCAGGCCAGGATTGCCTGCTGGCCTGGGGATCCAGTGACTGGGATGGCTTGAACCGTGCCTGCCCAACGGCAGACGTCAAGGCGTTGCGTGCAGGCCAGGTGGGCGAGACCCGATGGCGACTGCTGGATTGGCAGCCCAACGGTGAGCAGGCGCAGCTGCAGTTGGTGATGGTTGCGAGCGGTAGTGCTGCTCAGCTGCCGCTGCGGCGCACGGATGCGTGCTTCCAGCTGCACTCTGGTTTAGAGCTGTTGCCGGCGGTCGATGTCGCCATCGCCAGCCCCGATGAGGCGGCGCCATGACCCTCGCCGAAGTGCTTGTGGCTGGCGTCATTGTCAGCTCCAGTTGCTGCGCCTCATTGCAGGTGTGGAGTCAAACGGTCCAGACCACCCAGGCCGCCCGCGACCTGGTGCAGGCCGGAGAGCGGTTGGAGTTGCAATGGTTGCTCAGTCGTCGCTGGTTGGCGGCTGCAGAGCTGGGGTGTCCGTTGGATCCCTTCGCGCTTGAGGTGGGTCTGGATCAGGCCCTGCCGCGTGAGGCGGGGATCAGCCGTCGCTTGGCGATGGATCCCAACCGTGAGGGGGTGTGGTTAACGCTGGAGCACAACGCCACCGGTCTGCTGCGCCGCCAGTTGTTCACGGCGGCTGGTAGCGGCTGGTGCAGCTCCAGCCGCGAGACCTCGTCATGACCCATCGCTCCTGTGATGGCGGTTTCTCGTTGCTGGAATGCCTGCTCGCCATCACGCTGCTGGCCATCCTCAGCAGCGTGGTTGTTGTCCACACCGGTGGCGATCGTGCTCGCCAGCAGTTGGCTGCTGCGGCTCAACGCTTGCAGGTGGCGATCGACCGCGGCCGCCTCTCGGCAATGCATCGCCAACAGGCCTGTGCCCTTCGTCTCACTGATGTCGGTTTGCAGCCGGATGGTGCAGGGGCGCTGCCGTCTTGCCAAAGCAGCGGCGTTGACATTGTGGAGCCACTGGCCACCTCTGGAGTGAGCCTGCACACCAATGTTTCCGGCCTGCTTCGCTTCAGCACCAATGGTTTGCTGCTGGATGGCGGTTTGGTGGTGTTCAGCCATCCGGCGTCGCAGCATCGGCCTTGTGTGGTGGTGAGCCTGCCCCTCGGCGTCACCCGCCAGGGTGTCTATGGCGCTGATCCTGCGGCGCAGTTGAGTAGCAGCCACTGCCTGCCACGGTCATGACCAGTCTGCAGTCATGTCCGCGGCATCGCTCTGCTGCGGGATTCTCCCTGGTGGAACTGTTGCTGGCCGCCTCTCTCGGCACGGTGTTGTGTGGTTTGTTCGTTCAACTGTTGTTGGGAGATCTTCGCTTTACGGGGGCGATGGCTCAGCGCTTGCAAGCCCGGCGCATTCAGCAACGCACCATCGCCTTGATGCGGGCTGAGCGGGAGCTGGGGCATGCGCTGGTGACCGACCCACCGCTGTCATCCACCTGGCCCTGCAATCTGGCCGGACGGCGGCCAGTGTTGGCGCTGGCGCTCTCCGCCCATGACCCGGAGGCGCGACAGCAGGCGATCGTGTACACCGTTGGCAAGCCTCCCTCCGCTATCTGGCGTGGTGAGGTGCTGATGCGCTGCGGTCCGGCCTATGGCCTGGATGGCCAGATCAATCTGAACAGCCGCTTCCAGAATCGGGTGCTGCTGGATGGCCTGCCCGCTGGAGAAGGCAAGGGCCTGCAGGCGCTGCCCCATCCTCAGCTGCCCGTGGTGGCCATCACCCTGGAGCAAGAGCTGCCCGCGTCGGGGCGCGCTGATGGATCGACTGCCATCCATCTGAGCAGTCGCGCTGCTCTCTAAACGACGACCGCAATCGATCATGTGACGGGCTTGCGGTACGGGATTGCGGAAAGTGGTGCGCGCAGCCGTGGTGTCTTGATCGTGTTAGTCGGTCTGATCCACAACTTGGTTCGGCAAGGGCGTCGTGGCGTTGGGCTCAAGCAAGTAGTAGGCCTCCACACTCAGGGCCGCGAGGGCGAGGAAGAGGTGATCAATCCAGCCGAATTCCACCCCCATCCCTTGGGCGGCGATCTGCACATTCACCACCACCATCACGCACAGGAAGATCGCCAGCACCACCGCCGGTACTGACCGGATGGAGCTGCGATCACTCCACAGCGAGATAAGTAAGGGAAGCAGCAACACGACCGACACCGCATGCAGGGCTCGCATCGACAGCTCGTTGTGCAGGTGCGGGGTGATGGCGGCCCAGAGATTCACCGGGATCAGCAGGGAGGTGAGCAGCAGATACAGGATCATTCCGTCACGTTCCTCGCGGTGACTGCAGCACCATCGTTGCTGAGGGGCAGTCGCACAGTGAAGGTGCTGCCCTGATCCAGTTGGCTGCGCACGCTCACCGCACCCCCCATCGCCTCGACCAGCAGCTGCACAATCGAGAGTCCCAGGCCACTGCCGCTGCTCACTCTGGCATTGGCTGCACGGTGGAAGCGGTCAAACACTTTGGCCAAATCGTCTGCGGGAATGCCGATGCCTTGATCCTCCACTTCCACCACGGCCATGGCATCTTCCTGGCGCAGACGCACAGTCACAGGTGTGGCGGAAGGGGAATATTTGTGGGCGTTCTCGATCAGATCCAGGAGCACCTGACGCAGGCGATCTGGATCGGCCATGGCCACCACTGCCTGCTGATCGTGGCTGGGCTGGGGCAGCTCCAGCAGCACATCCCGCTCCAGGCTGCTGCGGGCCAGATCCACGGCTTCGTGGAGGGCAATCCCCATCGCGACGGGTTCACTGTTCACGCGCAGCTGCCCGCTGTCGCTGCGAGAAAGGTCGAGTAGGTCATCGAGCAGATGGCGCATGCGCACGCTCTCCTCTTCGGCGGTGCGCAGGCCCTTGCGCTGGCCTTCGCTGAGGTTGTCGCCGCGTTTGATCGTGCGATGCAGATAGCCCTGCACGATCGTCAGGGGGGTGCGAAGTTCGTGGCTGACTGCACTCACAAAGCGGCGCTGGTCTGCCCAAGACTTGGCGAGGCGGGCTCTGAGGTCGTTGTAGGTATTGGCCAGCTGTGTCACTTCCAGCGGCGCTCCTTCAATGGTCAGCGCTGAAGTGTTGAGGGTGTCTGCGGTGAGTTGGGCTGAGGCGTTGGTGAGCTGGCGCAGCGGGCGAATAATCCGCCGCACCAGTCCGTTCACGATCCAGAGCGACAGCAGTAAGCAGCTCCCCCAGATCACGATCATCCAATTCAGAAAGGCGCTCTGGGCGCGATTGATGTTGGTGACCTCTGCGCTGCTCCATACCCGCTGGCCTGAGGGATAGACCCGATTGAGCACAGCGATGTAATCCAACCCATTCACGCTCAGGGATTGGGTGATGCCCGGTTTATTCAGCGAGCCGTTCACGGCCTCTGCCACCGCCTTCTTCCCCGGTAGGCGGGCATCGGCTGGCAGCAGCAGCTCGCCATCGGGCTCTTCGATCCAGAGCGTGTGACGCATGGTGGAATGCCAGCGCAGCTCTTCACGGATGGCTTGCTTGCGTCGTTGTCTGGCCGTTGCACTTTCTGTTGCTGGTTTCTCCAGCAGTCGATCAGCCAGCAGGTGCGTCTCGAGTGAACGAGCATTGGCGCGCAGCTCAGTGTCTCGGGAGATGGCCTGGTTGCGCTGGGTCAGCCAGAGACCTCCGATGCTGGCTCCGCTGAACCCGAGGAACACCGCCAGGTAGGTGGCGAGCTGCAGCTGACCGGTCAAGCTGCCGAGCAGGTGGTCGCGCCAGTGAGGAGAGGTGGCCATTTCTCCATCTTCATCATCTTGGCGGGGATCTGCAGCAAGAATGCTGATAGGGCGATTGGATCGAGTCGGCGTTGAGCTTTGGTTTCTCCCCCCTGGGGCTGTCGCGCCCCAGCCTTTCGGCCCGGATGGCCCGTTGGGGTTTGGTGATCGTGGCCATCTACGCCTTGGTCGCTCTGGTCACGCCCTTGCTGCTCTGGGCCGGTTGGCTGCCGGATCCGAATGCTGGGCTCGATAACCCGATCTATGCCTCTCCCTCCTTGCAGCATTGGTGCGGAACCGATCGACTTGGTCGTGATGTGTGTGTGCGCACCCTCCAAGGCAGTGGTGTGGCCTTGCAGGTGGTGCTCTTGGCGGTGGCTCTCGCCTTAGTGATCGGCGTGCCGTTGGGCATGGTGAGCGGCTATCTCGGCGGCCCTGTGGATCGGGTCTTGGTGCTGTTGATGGACACCCTGTACACCCTGCCTGTCCTGCTTCTTTCCGTGGTGCTGGCCTTCTTGCTGGGTCGAGGCATCCCCAATGCTGCCGCTGCTCTGTGTGTGGTTTACGTCCCCCAGTACTTCCGCGTGGTCCGTAACCAGACCGCTCAAGTCAAAGCGGAGCTGTTTGTGGAGGCGGCCCGTTCGCTCGGGGCCGGGCCAGCGTGGATCCTGCGTCGGTATCTACTGCGCAATGTGATCACCTCGGTGCCGGTGCTCGTCACGCTCAACTCTGCTGATGCCGTTCTCGTGCTGGGGGGGCTTGGCTTCCTTGGGCTCGGCTTGCCAGAAACCGTGCCGGAATGGGGCAGCGACCTCAACTTGGCCCTGGCGGCGGTGCCCACCGGCATCTGGTGGACTGCCCTCTATCCAGGACTGGCGATGTTTGTGCTGGTGCTTGGCCTCTCCTTCCTTGGCGAAGGGTTGGAGGCTTGGGTGAGCAGTGGTGATGCTCCTACCGGCTGAGATGTTGCGTTTGCCTGACAGGCACTCTCAGGCCTGAATCCCGCATTCGCTCCACCTGCGCCACACTGGAAGCACTACGCATTCCGCTCCCATGCCCTGGTGGGCCACTCTGGTGCTGTTGGTCATGGGCACGTACTTGTGGCTGTCGGGGCGTTCCAACCCGGACGATGTGATCGGCCTGCTTGAGCAGATGCTGGCCATCGCCCTGGGTTTGGTGGTGCTGTTTGTCGGCCAGAACATGCTTCTGGAGTCACTGGTGTTGGTGGTGGCCCTGCGCTTGCCTGCTGCCCGTCGCAACCAGCCGGTCACTCAGCGATCCAAGGCACGCAAAGACGTGCTTATTCCTTTTTGATCTGGATCCGTCTTTGATCTGGACACGTCGTGCCTGGATCAGAACGCCAGTTGGAAGGCCACGGCAACACCCATCACGGTCAGGATTGCGTATTCGCTGAAACTGATAATTCCTAGGGGAGTTTTGCTGTTGCCTCCCACGCAGGCGCAGTTCAGCGCCAGCTTGTCGACATAAACGGCTTTGAGCACGGATGCCATGCCTGGCACACCGATGGCCAACGCCACCCAACCGGCGAGCGCGACGGGTGGGTGATGCAGAAATCCCAGACCGATCAGCAGTTCCACGCCGGGATAGAGACGAGCCCAGAGCCGAAACCGCTGGGTGATCAGATCGTATTTGCCAAAGCTGCTAGCGAACGACTCCACATCCATCAGCTTCAGCATCGCCAGAGCGCATACCGAAAAGCCCATGAAGCGCTGCAGGGTGTCTTCTCCCAGCACCAGCGCCATCAGCAGCGTGGTGCCGAACACGGCGAGTACAGGTGTGTAGGAGTAGTCGGCTGCTTCCGCCGTCTCGCCCAGTTGGGCTGCTAACTCGCTGTAGCCGCCGAGCCGCTGCTCACCCGCAAACAGCTGGGGAGTGGTGGCAACGCCGTGCTTCTGCTTGAAGCTGTCCACTTGCTCCTGGTTGATGAGCCTGTGGTCCTGGAAGGGGATGCCGTGTTGTTGCAGGAGGCTGATCGCCTTCAGGCCCCAGGGGCATTCATGGTCGGGGGTCGACATCCGGTACAGATGCACCTCGCCGAGGGAGGAGAGGGTGGTTTTGGGGCTCAACACACCGTGATCGCACCAGTGCTCTAGACCGTAGCGATGGCGAGTCGATCGGGACCCAGCCCTTAGCAGCGCAGTTTGAGCGTGCGCGGCAGTTGCTCCTGAATTTCACCTGACGCGTTCAGGGCGGGGTAAGGGCGCTTCTCCTGGCGACACCAGTCCGCCACCTCCGGGTAGGCCCACTCGAACAGCCGTTGTTCATACAGCTCTCCGGGTAGTCCCTCGCCCTTGGTGGGCAGCACTCCTGCGGCCCGGCGTTGTCTGGCTGCCTCAAACAGCAGGGTCGCCGCCGCCACAGACACGTTCAGCGACTGGACCATGCCTGTCATCGGGATCAACACCGCTTCATCCATCAGTGCCTGAGCCCGATCACTCAGTCCCCATTTCTCTGCCCCGAGCACGAAAGCTGTGGGGCCGGTGAAGTCGCAGTCGCGGTAGTCGCGGGCATTGACACCCAGATGGGTGCCGTAGAGCTTCAATCCCTGAGTCTTGAGGCTGGTGACAGCGTCTTCAATGCTGGCGTGATCGATCAGGGGAACCCATTTCTGGCTGCCCTGGGCCGTGCTGTTGAAGGTGCGCGATCGGCCACTCAGGCTGACGACGTGGGCCTCAAGGGCCCCAACGGCATCGCAGCTGCGCAGGATCGCTGAAAGGTTGTGTGGTTTCTCCACATGCTCAAGCAGCACCGTGAGATCACGCATGCGGCCATCGAGAACAGACTTCAGACGTTCAAACCGACGGGGGAGTAGGGGCATCGCGCGCTACCCCTGGATCGCTGGAAGGATCATGAACCAAGCCGTTGCGGCGAGCAGCAAAGAGAGCACGCCCCAAGGCATCAGCAGGGTCAGCCCAAGGCCAACCACGAACAACAGCAAGGCCCTAAGCAGTGTCATGAAGCTGTTTCATCAAGCAGTGTCATGGCTTGATCACGCCATGCCTCGAGCGAAGCATGGCGGCTGAATCCCTGTGATGGTGTGATCAGCGGGCGCCGGAGCGTTTGCGAACAACCCGGGGCGCATTGCGGGATTCATCGACGCTGGCTTTTGTGTCGCTCATGCTTGCGTCGCTGACGGTGGAATCGTCACCGCTCTCCTTGCTCTCGCCTGCGGGTTCGTCATCGGGCTCCTGGTCCGCAATGATCCCGAGAATCATTCCGGCCTGCAGTTGGTCCTGGAGGTCGCCGATGGTCATCAGCGCCTTGAGGACCAATTGGGAGCGCACGATCTTGGGCAGGCCAGGGCGGAGCTTCTTGGTGGTGTCCCACAGCTCCTGAGCCACCTCTTTGATCAGCTCCTTGTCAGCCGTCATTGCGTTCTTTCTGAGTCCGAGCACACCAGCATCCCACCACGCCGTTCCCGCAGTGGTCCTCACCCCTGCCAGCCTGGAGTGCAGAGGCTTCTGCGGGCATGGCTGCATTACCCCTTGCTGCGTCAAGCCTGGCTGCTCAGCGCGGCGGTTTTGACCAGCGGGTGCTTGAGGTGGTGGCAGCGATTCCCCGCGGCCGTCTGGTCACCTATGGCCAGGTGGCTGACTGGATCGGTGCCTACGGTTGTGCACGCCAGGTGGGCTGGGCCCTGCGCCGGCTGTCGTTGCCGTCCGAGCTGCCTTGGCATCGGGTAGTGAATGCCCGCGGCTGTATCGCCATGAGCCTCAGCCGTGAGGGGTCCGACTGGATGCAGCGAGACCTGCTGCTTGCGGAAGGCATCCCCGTGGATGGGGATGGTCGTCTTTCCCTGCAGCGCTTCCTTTGGCGCCCAGCCCAACCTCCCGGTCTGTCTGCGCTGGAGGATGTGGGTGTGATGCCTGCTGCCCGTGAGTGATCCATCCGCCCGGAGCGCGTCGCCGGCCGCTGGCGTGGCCCCACGTCACATCGCTTGGGAGGTCTTGGAAGCGGTGGCTGCTGGTGCCTATGCCGATGTGGCGCTGGAGCGAGCCCTGCGCGGAAAGAACCTTGCCTCGGTCGATCGCGGCTTGGTTACTGAACTCGCCTATGGCGCCATCCGTCAGCGGCGATGGCTGGATGGCTGGTTGGATCGCCTCGGTCGTGTTCCTGCCCGTAAACAGCCTCCTCGGCTGCGTTGGCTGCTGCATCTCGGGCTTTACCAACTTCTCTTCATGCAGCGGATTCCGGCCGCGGCAGCCGTGAACACGAGTGTGGAGCTGGCCAAACAGCACGGGCTGGCCCGTCTGGCCCCGGTGGTGAATGGTCTGCTCCGGGCTGCCTTGCGGGCCCGGGACCTGGGGGAGGAGCTTGAGCTCCCGCTTGATCCGGCCCTGCGCCTGGCCCTGCAGCAGTCGCTGCCGGACTGGTTCTGCCAGGAGTTGCAGCAATGGTGCAGTCCTGAGCAAGCAGAGCGGGTGGCTCGGGCATGCAATCAGGTGCCGCCCCTTGATCTGCGGGTCAATCGCCTGCGCAGCAGCCCCGCTGAGGTCCGCGCTGCTCTTGAGCAGGCGGGGTTGGAGGTCGTGCCGATTTCGGAGTGTCCCGATGGTCTGCAAGTGTTGAGCAGTGGTGGCGATTTACGTCGCTGGCCTGGCTACGACGAGGGCCATTGGTGCGTGCAGGATCGCGCCGCCCAATGGGTGTCGCCTTTGTTGGATCCTCAGCCGGGGGACCGGGTGCTCGATGCCTGCGCGGCCCCAGGGGGTAAGGCCACCCACATCGCCGAGCTGATGGGTGATCGGGGTGAGGTGTGGGCTGTGGATCGTTCGGCGGGGCGTCTGCAGCGGGTTGCTGCCAATGCCGCCCGCCTCGGCACTGGCTGTCTGCAGGCCATGACCGCTGATGCCGCCGAACTTCTGGAGCACAAGCCCCAGTGGCGCTCTTCCTTTCAGCGCATCTTGCTGGATGCACCCTGTTCAGGCCTTGGCACCTTGGCCCGCCATGCGGATGCCCGTTGGCGCGTCACTGCGGCCACAGTGGCGGAGTTGCTGCCTTTGCAGACGCGATTGTTGGAGGCGATGCTGCCTCTGCTAGCCCCGGGAGGCACCCTGGTCTATGCCACCTGCACGATTCATCCATCCGAGAATGGCGATCGGATCAAGGCCTTCCTCGCAGCACATCCAGAGCTGACACTCACCCAGCAGCAGCAGCGCTGGCCCGATCCTGATGGTGGAGATGGCTTCTATGCCGCTGTGATCGAAGGACCGGCTACTGCACCGGCATTGGCCTGAAGAATTCGTCCACCGGGGGGCCGCCTGGAGGCACCACATTCCGCTGCGGTGCTGTGGCATTGGGGTCCGCTGGGGTGCTCGTGTCCCAGCTGGTGTCGGGTTTGGTGGGATCGTCGGGCTTTTTGGTGGGATCGTTGTTGCGTTCGGGCAGGGCACGCTTGGTGCCTCGGTTATCCCGGAACAGTCTGGTGAGTACAGGTTTGGGCGGGAACTGCTGGACTGGGAAGTTGCCCTTGATGGTGTTCATGAACTGCTTCCAGGCCCAAGCCGCCTCGCCACTGCTGCTGTTGGTTTCGCGGTTGTTGTCGTAGCCAAACCACACGGCGGTGGTGAGCTGGGGAATGGATCCAATGAACCAGAGGTCCCTCCCTCCCTCCGAGGTGCCGGTCTTACCAGCCACGGGGCGGTCATCGAGCTTCGCCGCCACGCCGGTGCCTCCAGTCACCACGCGTTGCAGCATCCAGTTCATCGTGTCAGCCACATCACTGTCGACGGCGCGACGCCCCCTGGCACCGTCGCTGCGGCGGCTCCAGATCATCTGGCCGCCAGGGCCGCGGATGTCTTCGAAGGCGGTGGGCTTGACGTAGACGCCGCGATTGGTGACGGCGGCATAGGCAGCGGTCATATCGAGGATCGTTTGCTCGTAGGCGCCGATGGCCATCGGGTAGTACTTGCCCAGCGGCCGGGTGGTGCCGATCCCCAGGTTGTTGGCCATGGCGATGATCGCGTCAAAGCCCACCTTGTCTTGCAGCTGCACTGCCACGGTGTTGAGGGAGTTCTTCAGAGCTTCCGCCAGTGAAATCTTGCCGAAATACTTGTTGCCGAAGTTCTTGGGGCAGTAGCCGTTCCAGCAGCGCGGGGCATCCACGAAGATGTCTTCCGGTTTCACACCCGCATTGATTGCTGCGGCATAGGGGAAGAGCTTGAAGGTGGAGCCTGGAGAGCGCAGGGCTTGCGTGGCGCGGTTGAACTGACTCGCCTGGAAGTTTTTGCCGCCTACCATCACCCGCACCAGCCCAGTGCCGGGTTCAATCGAGACGATCGAACCCTCAGCGTTACCTGGGGCGAACTCACGCACCACCTGCTGGGCCCGCTTCTGCCACTTCAGATTGAGGCTGGTGCGGATCTTGAGGCCACCCACTTCCAGTTGTTCAGGGGTGAGCATCTGAGGCAGTTGTTGCGCCACCCAACTGGTGAAGTAAGGCGCTGCACTGTTGAAGTATTTCGGGGTGGCAGGTTTGAGATTGAGAGGAGTGTTGCGGGCCGTTTCGGCTGCGCTGGCGGTGATGAAGCCGGCTTGTTGCATGCGGTTCAGCACGATTGCTCGGCGTTCGCGCGCAACGGATTCATTCACCAGCGGTGAATACACCGAAGGTGCTGGAGGCAGACCGGCAATCAGTGCCGCTTCCGGCAGGCTGAGCTGATTGGGGGTTTTGGAGAAGTACACCCAAGCGGCATCGGCGACGCCATAGGCACCGGATCCCAGGTACACGTAATTGAGATATTGCTCAAGGATTTGCTCCTTGCTCAGCTGGCGTTCCAGCTTGTAGGCCAGGGCTGCTTCCCGCAGCTTGCGGGTGATGGTGCGGTCTTGACTCAGAAACACCGTGCGGGCCAGTTGCTGAGTGATCGTGCTGGCGCCCTCACGCACCGCGCGTTGCTTGAGGTTGGTAACAAGCGCACGACTGATTCCCCAGAGGTCGACGCCGTCGTGCTCATAGAAACGCCGATCTTCCGCGGCCACGAAGGCCTCCTTCACCAGCAGCGGCATCTCCCCTGGATTGACCTTTTCCCGGGTGGCTGGACCCAGCTTTTGGATCACCTGTCCATCGCTGGACAGCAGGGTGATGGTGCCTGGACGGTTGAAGCTGGCAATCTCGCGTGCATCCGGCAGCGTGGCATCAAGTGCCTCGGTCAGAGCTCCCTGGCCAAGGGCCACACCGCAACCAATCGCCGCAGCGGAGCCGGCTAGCAGGACCCAATGACGGCGGGTGCGCTTCACATCACCTGGGTCAGAGGACTGTGGCCAATGGCCAGTGCGGTCACAAGCATGCCGAGCACCAGGAAGGGTTGAGCGCTGGCCTGATACTTCACGTCGAACTCGACCGGATCACGCAGAAGCCAGATGTCCTGAAATGTGATCTGGGGAACGATGAGAAGCACAAGCAGCACTGCTGCGAAATGCTGTCCGATCGCGATCAGAACGGCAACCATCAGCAACTGGAAGACATCAATCATCCCGGCGCTGATCCAGCTGGCACGTTTGATGCCGAACACCACAGGAAGAGACTGGAGGCCAAGAGCCCGATCGCCTTCGACGCTCTTGAAATCATTGACAACGGCAATGCCGAGGCCGGCCAGGCTGTAGGCGAGGGTGAGCAGGGCGGTGGCCCAGGTGAGTTGACCGAACAGAGCCTGGCCTGCCCACCAGGGCAATGCGATGTAACTGGCTCCAAGGGCGTAGTTCCCAAGCCAGCCGTTTTGCTTCAGTTTCAGTGGTGGGGCTGAGTAGATGAAGCTCACAAAGGAGCCGCCAAGGGCGAGCAGAAAGACCACGGGCGTGGTGTGCCCGGCCCAGAGGTCAAGGCCATAAGCAACGCCGAGGCCCGCGAGCAGCAGCAGCCAGATTTGAACCTTTACCTGGAACAGCGGGATCGCTCCACTTGGAATGGGCCGGTAGGGCTCATTGATCGCGTCGATCTCGCGGTCGTAGTAGTCGTTGATCGTCTGGGTGTAGCCGGCCAGAAGAGGGCCGCTCATCAGCATGCAGGCGATCGCTGCGGCCAGATGGTCAAGACGCCATTGGTAGTTGCCACTTGCAGCGGCACCGCAGACAACACCCCAGATCAGGGGAATCCAGGTGACGGGCTTCATCAGCTGCAAGCGCAGCTTCCAGATGTTGGAGGTGCCACTGGCACCTTTCATGCCAAGCAGTTGACGGGCGTCACTCACAGCCTGAGGCCTCAGGCTGCAGCAATTTCGTCGTCGAAGAACCAGCAGGTGGTGCCATTGCTGAGTTCCACCACAACACCGATGCCCTGGCCATCGACGGTGCGGAAATCGACGACTTCGCCACTCGCATCCTTTTGGAGCAGCTCGACGAGGGTGGTTGGGATGCGGTCACGAACGCGGGTGACCCGAACCTTGGAGCCGATGTTGATCGCCGCCTGGGACATGGCCTGCAAGGCTTGGAAAGTGGGCGTCACCCTAACAGCCGCCTCGTGATCTCCTTTCGTTGTCATGGTCGCCCTTCGCCTGATCCCTTGCCTTGATGTGGCCGAAGGCCGTGTGGTGAAAGGTGTGAATTTTGTGGGACTTCGCGATGCCGGAGACCCGGTGGAGCTGGCTTGCCGTTACAGCCAAGCTGGAGCGGATGAACTGGTGTTTCTCGATATCGCTGCCAGTCATCAGGGCAGGGCCACGTTGGTGGACATGGTGCGGCGCACAGCAGAGGAGGTGACGATTCCCTTCACGGTTGGAGGGGGGATCTCGTCCGTAGACGGCATCACAGAGTTGCTGCGGGCCGGAGCCGACAAGGTCAGTCTCAATTCCTCGGCGGTGCGTGATCCAGAGCTTGTGGCGCGTGGCGCCGACCGCTTCGGCTGCCAATGCATCGTGGTGGCGATCGATGCAAGGAGACGTGAGCAGGGCACTGATGGCTGGGATGTGTTCGTGAAGGGAGGTCGGGAGAACACCGGCCTTGATGTGGTGGCTTGGGCGCGTCGTGTGGCGGAGTTGGGCGCTGGTGAGATCTTGCTCACCTCGATGGATGGTGATGGCACCCAGGCCGGTTATGACCTGACGCTCACAAGGGCTGTGGCCCAGGCGGTGCCGGTACCGGTGATCGCGTCCGGTGGGGCTGGCTGTTTGGATCACATCGCCGCGGCTTTGGATCACGGGCCGGAGGGGGGGCAGGCGTCGGCGGCCCTGTTGGCTTCGCTCTTGCATGACGGCGTGCTCACCGTGGAGGAGATCAAGCAAGACCTGCTGCAGCGGGGCATGACCATCCGCCCTGCGCAGGCTTGAGCGTCTTCTCTAAAGTTTCAACAAGTTCCTGAAAAGGTTGTGGTTGATGGATCCACCGGCTTTCCACCTGATGGGGTGCCTTTAATTGCCCATCAATGGATGCTCCCGCTGGGATTGCTCAGTTCTGTTGTGGTGGTTGGCTTGGTGGTTTGGGCTCTGAAATTGATGCAGTCCGCGATTGATCAGAGCGAGTTTTCGTTAATGCTGGCTGGATGTTTGGTGTGTTCGGCCGCTGTTGGGCTCGCGTTGGTGATGGTGATGACCCTCAACGGTCTGCCGGTTTGAACGGATGGATGTGAAACCTGGAGATGCCGCTGCCGTTGAGCAGCTTTTCAATGATGTGGCGCCTCGCTACGACCGCTTCAATGATCTGCTCAGCCTCGGCCTGCACAGGCAGTGGAAGCGTCAGCTGATCGCCTGGCTGCGACCGTGTGAGGGAGAACGCTGGTTGGATCTCTGTTGCGGCACCGGTGATCTGGCACTGGCGTTAGCCAGAACGGTTCGGCCCAGTGGGGAGGTCGTGGGCCTTGATGCTGCCGGGGCGCCATTGGAACTGGCGGAGGAGCGCCGTTCTGTTGAGCCCTGGCTGAATGTTGAGTGGCTGCAAGGTGATGCCATGGCCACGGCTCTTCCTGACGCCAGTTTTGATGGTGTTGTGATGGCCTATGGCCTGCGCAACCTTGCTGATGCCGGAGCAGGCCTAGCGGAAATGCACCGTTTGCTTAAGCCGGAGGGTCGGGCTGGGGTTCTCGACTTCAACCGTTTGCCCGAGGCCAGCTGGTCTGCTGCTTTTCAACGTCAGTACCTGCGCCGCGTGGTGGTACCAGCGGCGGCCCTGGCCAATCTGGAGCCCCAGTATGCATATCTCGAGGCAAGCCTTGAACGTTTTGCGAGCGGCGCTGAGCAGGAAGCGATGGCAAGGGAAGCTGGCTTTGCTTCGGCACGACACAGGCCACTGATGGCAGGCCAGATGGGTGTGCTTTTACTGCAAGCCTGAGCCGGGCCAGATCGCCGACCGCTTGCGATCAGGGCGCCAGGGAGATTAGAAAGAAAACCTTAAGACGCAGAAATGTGATGGCCTTCCCGCTTCCCTCTCTGCTGGCCTCGATCGAGGATCTGTTGCTCGAGGTGCAGTGGTTGGACGGGATGATCCTGGTCACCGATGCCCAGCGGGCCACGTTCGTGTCGTTTTCCCAGGTGGATCCAGTGCTGCGCCGTCTGAGGGCCCGGCCTAAGGGCATGGAAGTGGCGGAGAAGCTCTGCATGTCGCTGTTGGAATCCCATGGCAAGGCAGTCTCCAAGCCTGTCTTGGTGTTTCAGGGCGATGGCAGTTTCTGGCTGGGAATGATGAGCCCGAGCCGAAGTAATCCGCATCGTCATCACGCCATTGCCCATCTGCATCGCTGCTTGGCTCAGAGCGGTTGATGCAGGGCTTGTTAAAGCAATGGCTGGCACTCTTTTGGCTTGAAAAGAATGCAGTCGTCAAGCTTTTCAATCGATCAGTTCGATCGCTTTGGGGTTTTGCCTTCTGATCGAAACAGATGCGAAGCAGTGCTTATTGAAGGCTTATTGAACTTAGTGATTGGGTCTCTTCCTTTTTGAGCACAGAGCGAAGGCCAAGTCTCAATCAGGTTGATGACCTAGAAACTTGCACATATCGACCGTCTGCCCTCATCTGCTGATGACGAGCCCTGCCCCGATTCATTTCCAGGACATCAGTGCATTAGTCCAGTTGCAGCAGTGGGTTTGAAGGTCTGTCCAACTTTGTCCAACCTCGATAGGTTGGATGAAGAGTCTCTATTGGTTTGCCAAAGCTCGTAGTCGGAGAAGACGGAAAGCCAGTGAGGCACAGCGTTCTTGGTGGAAGAGCGCAGATAGTCAAATTCGACAGACAACCAGATGTCTTTGTCTATCGCCAGCTAATCAAGGGTTCGAAGTCCTACTACCACCAGCAACTCTCAGCGCTGGACGTGAACAGTGCTCTTAGAGAGGCGGAGGACGTCTTCCTAAGGCTCCAAAGCGAGCTGGAGGTAGATGGCACCAAGAAGCTCAGTTCAATGCCTTTAGAGGACGTTCTGAAGGGTTGGATACGAGTCAAAGAAGGGAAGCAGTCCGCTGGATTGATAGGGGAAGACGCATTGCGTGGTTGTGTTGCTCATCTAATGGGCTCAATTAAGGAGTATTTGCTGACATACAAGAAGCTAAACAAGGTTGCTGACTTAAAGAAAGACACTTATATGGACTATGTGAATTGGCGTATGACTGAGGGTTGGAAGAAGTCCAATGTCAGCGGTAAACCCAGTCCAGTAAAGGAAAGTACGGTGAAGCGTGACTTGACTCACCTAAAGGATTGGTATCAAAACTATCTAATTCCTAGAGGTTATGTCGATTCGATGCCAACTCTGGAGAGGATTGTCATCCGACAAGATCAATTAGATGCTAATCCTCCTATCCCATTGTCACCAGACTGGACATTAATCCACAATTATCTGAAGACTTGGGCGGAAGATGGAGCATCTCACCCTAATCCTCGGGTTGAGTATTGGCGTCAGTTGTTTAGACACTTCTGCCTTATCTCGTATAACGCTGGCACACGTCCCAAGGAATTGGTGGGGAAGATAGAGAAGCAGAGGCAACCCACTGCTGATGGTTCATATGTCATCAAAGAAGTCTTGAAAGGAGGGTTGCGTTGGGATGACGTAACTGTCGAGATGGCAACACATAAAGCAGAGAGTGGCAAAGAGTTTGAAGTTGCTGAAGCGACTTTGCACATCCGATATACAAAGACTGGTGTCCCTCGTGATGTCCCTTGCAACACTGGTGCCTTCTTTATTCGTTGGCGCGAATTCTGTAATGAATGGCGGAAGAGGAATGGATTCTCTCCTTTGAAATCAACTGACTACATTTTCTTTAACCCCAATAGTGGTAAGCCATATACATACACACAATTCACTAATGCTTGGAATGCAATGCGTACAGCGTTAGCAGATAAGCTTTCGCCCATTCGTTCTGAGCAAAAATACACTATGTACAGTATGCGTTCTTCCTACATAACCAATCAGATTGATGAAGGTAAAGATGTCTATTTGGTTAAGCAGCTGACTGGACATTCACTTGAAATCCTTGTGAGGCACTACGACAGAAGCAATGTCAAGCGTAGGAGTGCAGAAGCAACGGCAAGGAGTTATGCCAAACAGAAGAAGAATGATAAGTCAATTGACTTAGAATCACTTGGAGAGGTAGTGAGCAAATCCCAGCAACAGCAACGGGTTACGGCAATTAGCGATACTAACAAGCGTGCTGCTGCTAGGTGTAAAGCTGGCAGCAAGCTCAGCACTAAGTAACTACCAAGTAGCACAAGTCTTGTATGGCAATTGACAAACTGTCATATCAAGTTACGCGTATTGATTATATCAGTGTATGATGCTCAAGGGGATGAAGCTTTGACAAGCAAGAGTCAGTTGTTGCGGTACATACCGTCTTCAATATCAGCCCAAAGCTTTCTGTCTTTCTCTGGAATCTCGTTGAAGTCAGAAGGGTTGGTGCATCTTCTGTTTGCACCACGTACAAAGCAATATCTTTGTATTGGCGTTGATGCTTCTCTTCTGTCTTCCCGTTGCTTTGCATCTGGAAGTCTGACTGAATGGAATCCATAAGTCTTGACTAGATAATCCCACATTCCACTCCAATCAATAAACATTCTTCCGAAGTCTCGAAGTAATTTGAATTGCACGTTCCTCGATATGCGGAAGACGTTATTCCAAAGGTAGTTTTCGATTGCTTTTAGTTCTGTTTTTCCCATATCTCTTCCTACATATTTTGTCTCATTCAAGTCAAATTGCTCTTCAACCAGCTTTGAACATACCCATCCTATTTCAAACTCTGACATCCCAGCACCTCTGAGCTTCTCAGCAAATGATGACTGTGGAAGTTCTTGCATAACTGTTGGACGGCTTCCTTAAATCTATATCAAAGAATCAATGACAACTAACAAATTCAATGCATCTAAGCGTCTCGGTGCTGTGGGTGCTTCTCTTCTTCAATACTTTCCAATCAAGAGGTTTCGATTCGACACCTCGCGTCATCCAGTTATCCAGTCACCCCAGCGCTGTAACTCATCAGTTGCTGCCCTTCTGTCCTTCCAAGAGGTGCAGATGGTTGAAGGACTTACTAACTACCTTGAATGTGAAGAGAGAGAAGCAATTCGAATCGCTCTCTATGAGGCATCTAGGAGCGCCTCTAATGCCTCAGAAATACTTATTAGACGCGCTAAGTCTGGAAGCAAAGAACAAGGGCATACAGCACGTTCTAAGAAGCAGCGTTGGAATTTGGCTAGGGATGAGAAAGACTCTTTGTTGAGTGCTTCTAAGCAGCTAAAGATTACTGACAAGGAATTTGTACGGTTTGCCATTATCCGTTTGTCTAGAGGAATCCACGACGGTTCAATTACTCACCTAACTGATTCCAAGATGCGTAGTCAGATGGAATTATTTAGGGATTGGAGTAAGACACACGATGGTGCTCCTTCGAAACTTACCCGCCTTAAGAAGGCAGCACAATCTTCTTGGGATGACATTGAAGATATGTATGAGGCAGAGGGTGAGTGGATGGAACAAGTCAAGGAATTACGCCGTCTTTATAGAAGCGATAGTCCAGCAGCTACTAATGAAGAGATTGACATTTGGATTGAAGAATCACTATCTCCTACTCCCTTTGTGTTTGAGGATATGTTCCCAGAAGCTGTCCTTTCTGACTCTGAATGGATGATTATTGAGAAACAACTTTCTGATATGTGGGATGCGCTTGAGCACTATCGGGTAGAGGAGAGACTCCTTCTTAAATTCAATAATGATTTGACGAACCTAACTGGTGAGTTGCTTGGAATTGAATATGATAAAGCTAAGCAAGAGATGGAGGAAGAAAGACGGAAGAGAACGAGACAGATGAATGAGGAGATTATGCCTCTTTGGAAAATACGCAAGCTCGAATGTCATAAAGTTAATAGCGAGTTTGTTAATAGGGAGAGAATCTCTGACTATATAGTCAATGCTTTAATCAATGACTTCTTCACTCCCTTCGCTGTGAAGCATTTCTGTCACTGACTTCTGTGCCTTACCCTCCTACCACGTAGTGGGGAATGACAGTTAGTCAATTCCAACTGCATAAGACACAAATCAGTGAGAACCTAGTCTTGCTAAACCGAGCACGCGAAGCGTGGGAGGTTTCCCTAAAGGCATCAATACTTGTATTTATATATGTCTAGGTGAACGAATGAACGAGTGAGCGAAGCGAGCGAGTGAATGAGTGAACAGACATCTTGTAATACATATATTGAACTACGGTTGTCTAATGACTTGATGACGTTAAAAGCTAAGTAAGTGATTGAGGTATTCAGAGGGTGGACTGACTGCCTCATTGCGTCCATAAGTGAAATATGTGCCAAGGGGATGGATGCCATTCATTCCTTAGTACATATCACTATTCATATTTACATCAAAGAACTAATGGCATACACAGTAACTCCAACATTTAATCAAGTAACTGGTGAGCAAGGAGACACAGAAGTGTCTACATCTCTGCATCACTCACCTCAATTCAAAGAGGATTCATTCATTCAAGATGAAGCCTTTGAACCCTTTGAAGCGCACACTCCAATCCTTGATTCACTAAGTGGTGACAAGGCACAGAAGTTTGCTGACTCACTACTTCAATCTGGCAAGCAACTCACCAGCAGTGAGGTGTCTTTTATTCAGCAACAAGTATTCAATGCACCCAACAGTGATGACGAACAACGTCTTGCACGTCTCTTGGATGCACGAGTAACTGGCAGCACTGAGGCACTAATGCCAGATGACTTCAGTCATTTGGGTATTGAGATGCCTAATCCAGATGCACCTAAGCCAGAGCAAATTGATCAAATTATTCTTAGCAGTGAAGCCAAGCCAGACTCAGCAGTTGCTTCACTAGTTTTGAATTCAGATATTGGACAAGACAATGCTGCAGTTGTCGTAAAGCATCTTGCCTATCAAGTATTCGATGGACAGATGTCTTCTCAGCAAGCATATGCAAAAGCATATTCAAGTGGTGTTCCACATAATGAACTATATGCAGCTTTCAGTCGTCTTCAAGAGGTAATTGGTTGATGGATAAGAAATCACGACAAGTACGTAGTCCCTTTGACTTCACAGAGGAACAACTAAAAGAGGCAGCAGTCCACTATGAACCAGTCAAAGTTGACCCAGACTTAGAGCGTCTAAAGAAATTACATCCCAACGAACTCTTCAAATATGGAGAGGAGTGATGCTGACTGTTAATCGCTACGGGAATGTCACACCTTCAGCAATTCAATCCAATGGTGTAGTTGTGTCTACTCCAATCTATGTGGCACCTACAAAGGAGCAGAACAAACAGCTGCTCAATGCCGTACGTAATGTCGTAAGAGAAGGTACAGAGGACATAGAGGAGCAGCTAGGCATCAATGAGGAGTACCTCAGACACCTTTTGTTTAGTCGTAACGGAATACCAGAGCGTCTCCTTGTCAAGCTTCAAGCATTGACGGGTATAGATGTCGTCACTAGAGAGGACATTGAAAAGACGTACACCGACTGGTGTGACTACCTTTTTGGCTGATTGATTCAGTAGCGGAAGTGTCTGACGACTTTAAAGTCAGTAGCTTCTGGGTAATCGCGACTATATCCATCCCCGAATTTCTGATTTGCCTTTTCTCTATCTTCATCACTGAATACACCTTCTCTGCCTAAGTATTGATTAGTGGACGATTCATTTTGACATCTTCTATTATGATTAGTTTCTGAATAACTGTCAAAATATTTATCTGCTCCATTAATAGGTTTATCAGTTGGAAGCGGGATAAAAGGATCATTACCATTACCCTCATTATATATAATTCTTTCAGATATAAATTCGTAGGATATTGACTCTCCCTCCAGTCGCCATCTATCACAAGCTTCTGCTGCTTGTGTCTGAGAGGGGTACGTACTGCTATTGCATCCAATTAATCCAAGCAGAAGAAGAGGGGTAAGAAATTTCAACGAAGAAAAATTTGGCAGAAATGTCTGAAGCCATATTACGTACATACAAGGACGCGGATTTACCCCATACCCCTTTCTTTCGTCACCATTCCTCTCTCTCGCAATCTGTGCTTTGTGTCTTGTTTGAGGTTGGACAGAGGACGGTTTGGGAAAATATGTCCAACTCACGTCCAACTCGGTTGGACAGCGCGCATTGGTGCGGAGTGCAGACAACACTTTGTTGCTTCTCTGTCCCACCACTGTCCAACTTTCCTTGAGTTGTAAACCCAGTCACGGCAACTACAGTGCACTTCCAGGACATCATTGGCACCCTCAACCGTTTCTGGGCGGATCAGGGCTGTTTGCTCCTGCAGCCTTACGACACGGAAAAGGGTGCCGGCACGATGAGTCCCCACACGGTGCTTCGTGCCATCGGCCCGGAACCTTGGGCTGTGGCCTACCCCGAGCCCTGCAGGCGCCCCACCGACGGCCGTTACGGCGATAACCCCAATCGCGCCCAGCACTATTTCCAGTACCAGGTGCTGATCAAACCCTCTCCGGATGGGATCCAGGAGACCTATCTCGCTTCCCTCGAGGCTTTGGGTATTAAGGCAGCCGATCACGACATCCGTTTCGTGGAGGACAACTGGGAGTCGCCCACCCTCGGCGCCTGGGGTGTGGGCTGGGAGGTGTGGCTCGATGGCATGGAAGTCACCCAGTTCACCTATTTCCAGCAGTGCGGCGGCATTGACTGCCGGCCTGTCTCGATTGAGATCACCTATGGCCTGGAGCGACTGGCGATGTATCTCCAAGATGTGGAGAGCATCTGGGATCTGAGCTGGAATGCGGAGCGCAACTATGGAGACATCTGGTTGCCCTTTGAAAAGGGTCAGTGCCATTACAACTTTGAAGCCTCTGATCCCGATCGGCTCAAGCAGTTGTTTGCGATCTATGAGGCCGAAGCCGCTGATCTGATTGAGAAGCAGCTGCCCGCCCCAGCGCTCGATTTCGTCCTCAAGTGCTCCCACACGTTCAACTTGCTTGAGGCCCGAGGGGTGATTTCAGTAACGGAGCGCACCGCCACGATCGCCCGTATCCGCAATCTGGCTCGCAAGGTTGCCGAAGCTTGGCTTGAGGAGCGTCAAGCCCTCGGCTTCCCCCTCCTCAAGCAGCAACCTGCTGCCGTGGCTGGCTGAGGCAGCCACGGCCGAGGGCGGCGACAGGCAAGGTCTGGGGAATGCTTCAGCAACCGTTGTTTGTTCTCGGATGCCCGCCGCTGTGGCCGTTGCGGCTCTTGTTCTCTTCAGCCTTTTCGGTGCAGCCCTGGTTGACAGTGCTGTCCATTGGGCGCTCTTGCTGCTCGCGCTGGCTTGGAGCAGCTGCTGTCTGGTGCGTCGTCAGCGGTGGTCGCGCCGTCAGGCGCTGCTGTTGCTTCTGCTGCTGGTCTTGAGCCTGTCGCGGGCAACGTTTGGACTGGAGCATGGCCCTGGGGAGCTTGATCCGTTTCATGCGTTGGCACCTGACTCCCGGCTGCAGCGGCTAGAGGGGCGATGGCACCAAGACTCCCATCCTCGTGATGGTCGCTGTCGTGGATTTGTGGGTGTGCAGCGCATTGATGGGAAACGGATGAGCGGTGTCACCGAGGTGCTGCTTGAGCCTTGTTCAACCCCGGTTCTTGCCGGCACTTGGATCAGGGCGGATGGGCATCTGCGCCGCCCGGCTCAGGCCATTCATCCTTTGCTGCCGTCTCCGTCCGAACGGCTCTCAAGGCTGGGCTGCTGGACACAATTCAAGGTCTCACGCTTGGAGCGGATCGCGAATGGATGGGCTCCCTTAGCAATGGCCCGGCGACGAATCATCACCCAACTGTCTGCTCACCTAGGCCCTAATCATGGGGCGATGGTGGCAGCCTTGGTGCTTGGAGGGGCTTAGGTTGACCTTCCGGACAGTGTGAGACAGGCCTTCAGGGTGGCTGGCCTCTCCCATGCCCTGGCCGCATCAGGCTTCCATCTCTCGGTGTTGTTGGGCAGTGTGTTGCTGCTGAGCAGCCGTTGGCTGGCCTCCTGGCGGATGTTCGCAGGCTGTGGCCTCATGGTTGTGTTTTTGCTGCTGGCGGGACCGCAACCCTCAGTGGTGCGTGCTGTGCTGATGGGTGCATCGGCTCTGTTGATCCGCGAAGGAGGAAGCCGCAGTCGACCCATCGGCTTGTTGCTGGCCACCCTGGTGCTGATGTTGTGGTGGCAGCCCGGCTGGGCTCGGTCGATCGGATTTCAGTTCAGTGCTGTTGCGACAGCAGGGTTGGTGTTGAGCGCACCGGTCATTGAAACGTGGTTGACATCTCGGTTGCCGAAGGCACTGAGCAGCATGGCTCCGGCGTTGGCCGTTCCCTTGGCAGCCATGGCCTGGACGTTGCCGTTGCAGTGGCTTCACTTCGGTGCCATGCCCCTCTATGGCGTGCTGGCGAATTTGTTGGCCTCGCCCTTCTTGATGGCACTCACCCTTGCTGCGATGTTCTTGGCCACGCTGGTGCTGTTGTTGCCGCAGGCCGTGGCGAGCCTGCTTCTCCCGGTGTTAGCCGTGCCTGTCAAAGTCCTTGCGGCTTGCTTGCAGGGGCTGGTCACCGCGATCAGCAATTGGCCTCATGCACAGCTATTGATCGGACGCCCATCGGGGTGGATAGTGCTGGTGATCGTGGTGGCGGTTGCCTCGTGTTGGCTGTCTGGTTCGCGACGCTGGCGCTGGGTGTTGATGCCCCTGGCGTTGATGGCTCTTCTGGTGCATGGAGCAGGTCTGCTGGCGGATGCTGTGGAGCAGGTTGATCAATGGGGCCGGCAATGGGTCTTGTTGCGCCATCACGGACGGGCAGCCCTGATCAGCAGCCATGGAGACCGGCTCAGCAGTTGGCGCACGGCCATGGTCATGCTCGCCTCGATTGGATTGCGGTACTCGACCCCGTTGCCGCGTCAAAGCTGGACTGTTGGCACAGCCTGGCCAGAACGTTGCACGCTGAGCAGTTGGGGCAGTTCCCTTTGCTGGCAGGCCAGCGCTTGGCTTCCGCGGGCTTAGTACTGCAACCGATTGGGAGTAGCGGCCGTCGTTTTGTGCTGCAGGCAGGCCATCGCCGGGTCAGCCTGCAGCGCTCTCAGTTGAGACTGCAGCCGTAACGAGCATCATGCATTGACCGTTACTATGACGAAGCGTCTAACGACGCATGGAGAGGTGGCAGAGTCCGGTTGAATGCGCACGACTCGAAATCGTGTAGGGGTAACACCCTCGTGGGTTCGAATCCCACCCTCTCCGTTTTGACCAATTCACTCAGGGTCACCTGTAGTCCCAGATAGCCAGCCGTCATGTGGATCTTAAAGAATTAAGGGACCCGCAAAGTGACGCTTAGTCCTAAATCTCGGTAAGGGTTAAATCCTTGACGGATAGGGAAAAAATTTACGATTAGGGTATTTGGTGGTTACCTTTTTCTGAATCGATCTACAAGTGCTTGAGGTCAAGACCAATCGTAATTGCATCGCGACTGGTAATGGCTAGTTTGTAAACGTCTACCCAGGTCCAGGTAAGTACTTTCTTGGTCGGATGTTTTCACCCTGGGACTGGGGGAAGCAGGCCAACATTCGGATTGGTAGCAATGGCAAAGGGCGAGGAGTGGCCTATTGAAGGCATCCCCTGCCTTCCGACTAAATAAAACTTAGACTGTTATTACTAATTAGATTGTTTCATGAATTGTAGCGAAAAGGTTTCGATTGCCCAGAAAAATTAATTCGGTAAAAACATTTAAAATTTATATATTTCGCGAATTGCATCTTTTTTTATTTCCTT
>Ga0189288_10262_pt1 | contig 28396 bp, 29 predicted proteins | sample UW105minimetaG_FD_130316 | JGI IMG/M metagenome (GOLD analysis project Ga0189288, IMG submission 130316) | Marine microbial communities from the Costa Rica Dome - UW105 mini metaG | ecosystem: Environmental > Aquatic > Marine > Oceanic > Photic zone | place: Costa Rica: the Eastern Pacific... | reverse complement strand
AAGAAGGGCTCAAGACGCGCCATCTGCGCGTCCGTCAACCAGAAAAGATCAGACATGTTCACCGCTCGTTTTCAAACCGTGAAGCATGCCATTAGACGGAAATCAATGGGTCCTGACCCTAAAGTCAATTACAGGCATCCATTTTGCAACCAACCTGGCCTCACGAAGAGGTAACAGGAAAACATCAGTAGGTGTTTATGTGGCAAGAATGACGACCCATTCGCCCCAGAGACGTGCATTTTTGCGGGGGCATTTTGAAGAAAGTGATTTTCAACGCCCCCCGGGGGCGCTGGAGCTGGCTTCTTTTGTCGAGACTTGCACACGATGCGGTGACTGTGCTGCCAACTGCCCACAAGCCATCATCAAAGCAGACAACGACGGCTTCCCCATGGTGGATCTGACTGCGCGGGAATGTACTTTCTGCGGAGCTTGCGCCGAAGTTTGCGGTGTTGGTGCTATCAGTCAAGCGAACCATTGGGATTATCGTGCGCGGGTCGAAGACCGCTGCCTATCCCTACAAGGCGTCGCCTGTCGTACCTGTGAAGACCATTGCGATGAGAATGCAATCCACTTTCGCCTGATGACCGGCGGCCGCTCAGCGCCCTTGATTGATCTTGAAACATGTACCGGATGTGGCGCCTGCATAGCGCCTTGCCCGGCCGACGCCATCACCGTTGAGCGTCCAGCGCTTCAGCAAAACGCCAGCCTATCAACAGCCAGCGAGATTACCGAATGTACAATATCTGCGGATGCCTAGTCCACGCGATGCCTGAAAAAGCGCCGGCCGTTGTGTCGGCGATCGAAGCATCTGAGGGCTGTGAAGTGCACGCCCAGGAGGACGGACGTATCGTCGTCACGGTTGAGGATACCGACGCCCGGCGCGCGTCTGAAATCATCATGGACATGCACCAGATCCCGGGCGTGATTACGGTCACGCTGACTGATCACCATTTTGAACCGAGCAGCGCAGATGCGACCGCATCTCAAGCGCTCTAAGGAGGACCAGCCATGACATTGCCCACGTCCCGTCGCACATTTTTGAAAGCCTCTGCCGCCGCCGCCACGGCGTCTGCAGCGGGTATTACAATGCCGAAAGAGGCCCAGGCGCAGGTGGGCACACCTGATATCCGATGGGACAAGGCGCCTTGTCGTTTCTGTGGCACCGGCTGTTCTGTTTTGGTTGGCACGAAAGAGGGCCGGGTGGTTGCGACCCAAGGTGACCCAGAGGCGCCGGTGAACCGCGGCCTAAACTGTATCAAGGGCTACTTCCTGTCCAAGATCATGTACGGCGAAGACCGGCTGACCACGCCGCTGCTGCGTAAGACGGGCGGTGTTTATGACAAAGAGGGCGAGTTCACCCCGGTGAGCTGGGAAGAAGCTTTCGACGTCATGGCGGAGAAGTGGAAAGCCGCGCTGGCCGACAAAGGTCCAACCGGCATTGGCATGTTTGGCTCCGGTCAGTGGACCGTTTGGGAGGGCTATGCAGCAGCCAAGTTGATGAAAGCGGGTTTCCTGTCCAACAACATCGACCCCAACGCGCGTCATTGTATGGCGTCGGCTGTGGTGGGCTTTATGCGCGCCTTTGGCATCGATGAGCCAATGGGCTGCTATGACGACCTCGAGCATGCCGACACCTTTGTGCTTTGGGGCTCCAACATGGCGGAGATGCACCCAATTCTGTGGGCGCGACTGACCGATACCCGTCTGACCAAGCCGGGTGCGCAGGTGCATGTGCTTTCGACCTTTGAGCATCGTTCGTTTGAGCTTGCGGACAACGGCATGATCTTCACGCCGCAAACCGATCTGGCGATCCTGAACTTCATCGCCAACTACATCATCGAAAATGATGCGGTGAACTGGGACTTCGTGAATGAAAATGTGAATTTCACCAAAGCTGTGACTGATATCGGATATGGCCTGCGGGATGAGCACCCGCTGCAACAGGCGGCCGCGAACCCGAATAACGGCAAGCTAGAGTCAATCGATTTTGAGGCCTACAAAGAGTATGTCTCCGAATACACCCTTGAGAAGACCAGCGAGATTTCAGGCGTGCCAGAAAATGCGCTGCTGCGTTTGGCACAACAATATGCCGATCCGGATCGCAAGGTCATGTCGCTTTGGACCATGGGCTTCAACCAGCACACTCGCGGGTCCTGGGTGAATGGTCTGATGTACAACGTGCATCTGCTGACTGGCAAAATCTCCGAGCCGGGTAACTCGCCGTTCTCCCTGACGGGTCAACCGTCTGCCTGCGGCACCGCGCGTGAAGTGGGTACCTTTGCCCACCGTCTGCCAGCGGACATGGTTGTGGCCAATGATGAGCACCGGGCGATTTCCGAGAAGAAATGGAAATTGCCTGCCGGTATCCTGAACGCCAAAGTGGGCTCCCACGCGGTGAAACAGAACCGTGACCTGAAGGACGGCAAGATCAACGCCTACTGGGTACAGTGTAACAACAACATGCAAGCCGCGCCCAACATGAACGAGGAAGGCTATCCGGGATACCGGAACCCTGACAACTTCATCGTGGTGTCTGATCCATACCCAACCGTGACCACATTGGCCGCCGACCTCATCTTGCCCACCGCGATGTGGGTGGAGAAAGAAGGCGCCTATGGCAACGCAGAGCGTCGGACCCAATTCTGGCGTCAGCAAGTGGATGCGCCGGGTGAAGCCAAGTCTGACGTTTGGCAGTTGATGGAGTTCTCCAAGCGCTTCATGACTGACGAGGTTTGGCCAGCGGATATTCTGGATGCCAATCCGGAATACAAAGGCAAAACCCTGTTTGAGGTGCTCTTTGCCAATGGTCAGGTCGACAAATACGGTCTGGACGAGCTGCAGGACGGCTTTGCCAACGATGAATCGAACCACTTCGGGTTCTACGTACAGAAAGGCCTATTCGAGGAGTACGCTTCCTTCGGTCGCGGTAAAGCGCATGACCTGGCGGAGTTTGACACCTACCACAAAGCGCGCGGCCTACGGTGGCCCGTCGTGGATGGCAAAGAAACGCTGTACCGCTTCCGCGAGGGCTATGACCCCTATGTGCCGGAAGGCGAGGGCGTAAAATTCTACGGACACAAAGACGGCAAGGCCAAAATCATCTTTGCGCCATATGAACCGCCAGCGGAAAGCCCGGATGACGACTACAATCTGTGGCTGGTGACCGGTCGTGTGTTGGAGCACTGGCACTCCGGGTCGATGACCCGCCGCGTGCCGGAGCTGCACCGCTCTTACCCATATGCGCAGGTGTTCATGCATCCAGAGGATGCGCGGGAGCGTGGTCTGCGGCGTGGACAGGAGATTGTGATCTCCACCCGTCGTGGCGACATGCACAGCCGTGTGGAAACCCGGGGTCGGAACAAGATGCCAAAAGGCGTGGTGTTTGTGCCGTGGTTTGACGAAGGCCAGCTGATCAACAAGCTGACTTTGGACGCCACTTGCCCGCTCTCCAAAGAGACCGACTTCAAGAAATGTGCCTGTAAGGTTGAGCGCGTTTAAGCGCCCTTCACACAGGATCGAAAGCTAGAGCCATGTCCGCTACGTCGACACAGCCAAAGAATCCCGCCCGGCGCCGCTTCCTTCAGGATGCTGCGCGCGGAACGGCTGGCTGTGCGGTGGCGGGCATGACATTGGCCTGGTTTGTAAAGGATGCACGGGCCTTGCCGGATCGGGCCATTCGCCCACCCGGGGCGTTGCCTGAAGCCGACTTTTTGGCGGCCTGTATTCGCTGCGGTCTGTGTGTGCGGGATTGCCCTTATGACACGCTCACGCTCGCCGAACTGGGCGTGGATGGGGCTGCTACCGGCACGCCGTTTTTCACTGCCCGCGATGTGCCGTGTGAGATGTGTGAGGATATTCCTTGCATAGCTGCCTGTCCAACGGGCGCGCTTAACAAAGAGTTGACCGATATTGACGACAGCCGCATGGGGCTGGCAGTTCTGATCGATCAGGAGAATTGCCTGAACGCTTTGGGCCTGCGCTGGGATGTGTGTTATCGCGTCTGTCCGGTGATTGATGAGGCCATCACGCTGGAGCGGCGCCACAACGAACGCTCCGGCCACCATGCGATCTTTATGCCTGTGGTGCATTCGGACCACTGCACCGGCTGCGGCAAGTGTGAGAAATCCTGCGTGTTGCCGGGCGAGGCTGCGATCAAGGTTTTGCCGATCCGTGTGGCGCAGGCTGATCAGGCCGAGCACTACAAACGCAGCTGGGAACAGCGTCCCGACATCGTGGATGAAATCATCGACCTGCCGGATCGCCTACCTGATACAGGTTCAGATAATCTAGCCACACCAGGGGGTTTTGAGCCAACCTTCAAGTTGCCGGGTGGCGCAGCTACGGGAGGTGTGGGACAATGAATAACAAGACTGCACTGCCGGTTGGTGCCGAAGCCATTCGCGACAAAGGCTATTGGCTGGCCTACCGTTTCCTGATTTTGCGCCGCGTGAGTCAGGTGTTTTTCCTGAGCTTGTTTCTGCTGGGGCCTTGGTTTGGCATCTGGTGGGTGAAAGGCAATCTCAGCGGATCGCTGACCTTTGATTTCCTGCCGCTGACCGACCCGTTCATTGCGCTGCAGGGCATGGTGGCCGGGCATTGGCCGGAGCTAACTGCCCTGATCGGTGCTGTAATCGTCGGTGTGGCTTACGCGCTGATCGGAGGCCGTGTCTATTGCAGTTGGGTGTGCCCGATAAATCCGGTGACAGACGCGGCGAGTTGGGTACATCGCAAGCTGGACCTGCCGAAAGGCTGGCAGCCGAAACGGGGCACCAAGTATTTCATGCTCGCCATGGTTCTCGGTGTGAGCGTGTTGACCGGCACGATTGCTTGGGAGTTTGTGAATCCGATTTCCATGCTGCATCGCGGGCTGATTTTTGGCGTCGGATTTACTTGGGCCTTGGTCCTGGGTGTGTTCCTATTTGATTTGCTTCTGTCCCGTCGCGGCTGGTGCGGGCACCTCTGCCCGGTGGGAGCTTTCTATGGCTTGCTGGGCAGCAAATCTCTGCTGCGGGTCACCGCCCAAAAACGCGCGGCCTGTGACGACTGCATGGACTGCTTTGCCGTTTGCCCGGAAATGCAGGTGATCACTCCTGCGCTGCGCGGCAAAGACGGGAACACCCCGCTGATCCTGTCGCCTGATTGCACAAATTGTGGCCGTTGCATCGATGTGTGCTCGGTCAATGTTTTCCACTTTACCCATCGATTTGACGAGACGCCCGCGCCGGGGCGTGTCCGAGACCGAACCAACCCAGCGCCAAAGGTCGGCAAAGCCGCCTAAGAAGCTAAGGAGAAAGAAAGATGAAAAAACATCCCCTCATCAGCGTCCTGACGGCTGCGGCCATTGTTCTTGGCAGCGGGCTTGCTGTCGCGGATCAGGCAAGTGGGCTAAAGTCTCTGCGAAATGACCCGATTGATGCCTCTAACCGTCTGGATGAACCGCTCCACCAGCAGTCTGGCCGCGTGGCGCGGAATTATCGTCAACAGCCGCCACTGATCCCCCACACCGTGGAACAATACCAAATTGATCTGAGCGCCAACCAGTGTCTGGCCTGCCACGACTGGACCAAAGCTGGCGAACGCGGCGCGCCAACCTTGTCGATGACCCACTATTTGGGGCGCGAAGGTCAGCAACTTGATGAAGTGGCTGGCACCCGTTGGTTCTGTAACCAATGCCACGTGCCACAGGCCAATGCGCCTGCGTTGGTTGAAAACGAATTTGAGCCGTCCAACTGACGCCCGGAAGAAGGAAGGTAGCTATGTCTGATCAAGACACCCCCACCGGCAAAAAGCCCGGATTTTTCCGCCGCACCTGGAGCACGCTTTGGTCTCCAACCACTGTGTTCTCGTTGGGTGGACTGCTGTTTGGCGGATTTCTGGCCGGTATCCTGTTTTGGGGTGGGTTCCACTGGTCGCTGGAACTGACCAACACCGAAGAGTTCTGTGTGTCCTGTCATGAGATGGAAAGAAATTTTGACGAGTACACAGAAACTATCCACTACAACAACCGCTCGGGCGTGCGTGCGACCTGTCCGGACTGTCACGTGCCCAAAGAGTGGCAGCACAAGATCAAAGCCAAGATCCTTGCGTCCAAAGACCTTTATCACACTGTGATCGGCACCATCGACACAGAAGAAAAGTACAACGAACACCGGCTTGCGATGGCCTCTGCCTCTTGGGTGAAGATGAAGAAAAGCGACAGTCGGGAATGCCGCAACTGTCACAAGTTTACCTATATGGATTTCACCGTGCAGGAAAACCGGGCTGCCGCACAGCACCAAATGGCATTGGATGAGGGCAAGACCTGTATCGATTGTCATCAGGGCATCGCGCACCGTCTGCCCGAGAACTATCTGAAAACCTACGAAGAGGTGACTGCGGAACTGGACGGCAAGATTGTTGTGCCGGAGAATGCAGGGCGTGATGTCGCGACTGCGGGTAGTGAGATCAAAGGCTATCTCGCGTCCAACTGATCTGTCTGTTGTGCAAGGACAAGAGCGCCTCCTCTGGGGGCGCTTTTTCATTTTGAGAGGATGAACGTAAAGCGCCGGTTGCTCGGGTGGGAGCAACCGGCGCTGGCCTTGTTTCCGTGAGTGGTCTGACTTGGGATCAGACTGGCGCCGAGCGTCAAGGCGTAACGTTGGGCGCCGACAACCAACTCCAACAGGGAGGGAGGAGGGAGAATATGAAGTTGGTCGTAGTGGTCGCACCGCCCAAGGGAGGGAGGAAAGCGATGCGGGTCTTCCGGAGGAGGTCCGCGGCGATGTCCCCAGGCCGTTTCGTCCTCTGTGCAGCTGATATGGGAAAGGGGTAAACAAATCCTTTTGGAATTTAGGAAATCTATTTGTGATTTTGCGCCAAAATTGGCGCGGTGAGAAAGCGGCCCTTATCCTGCTTGACCTTTGGCAATGGCTTGGTGGACAAAAGCGTAACAGAGGCGGACACTTATGATGAATTTGGTTAACAGCTTGCAGGCAACGGTGGCGCGATTTTCCACCAAGAACGGCTTTATGCGCAGTTCACATCTGACGCTGTCCTTCGTGTTCGCCCTGTTTCCGTTTTGCCTTTTTGCTCTGTCACTGGCTGGCGTGCTCAGCCCCGAAGCTCAGGTAGACGATATCATTGATTTTGCGATTGGCGCATGGCCGGACGCGATCGCAGGGCCGATAGAGCACGAGCTCAGAGCCGTTTTACAGTCGGCCGGATCAACGCTGACTCTTGGGGCAGTGTTGGCCATCATCTTTGCCTCAAATGGTGTGGATGCTATTCGTTCCGTGATCACAGATGCTTACCGCGAAACCGACCCGCGCCCGTTTTGGAAAGTCCGCGCGCTGGCCGTTTTGTTTGTGGTGGCTGGAAGTGCTTTGCTCACTATTGCTGGCGTAATCAGCGTGATTGTGCCCATCGTCATTCACTATTTTGACGATTTGGTACCGTGGCTGGATCAATCGATTTTGAGTAATGATCAGTTTCGTCAGGCCACAATTTTTGGCGTGACGATGTTTTACCTCTATGCCTGCCATAGGTGGCTTCCCGGGGTCCCTCATAAGGCCAAAAGTCTGTGGCCTGGCGTGCTGCTCTGCTTGATCCTTTGGTTTGTGGCCTCAAAAGCCTTCAGCTTCTACATCAGCAGCTTTTCGACGTACTCAGTCACCTATGCCGGTCTTGCAGGGATCATGTCAGCCTTGGTTTATCTTTATTTGATGTCGGCAATTTTTGTGTTCGGAGCGGAGTTTAACGGCCAGTTGATGGATGAGGCCCGCGCGCGTGGCGAACCCGTATAACTACGGAATACGACGCGTCACTCTTGTTGTTTTGGTGGCTGTGTCGTTGGGTAGGTTTCTACATGGGGAAGAGGAGATTTTCGGATGGTTGAGACCATTGGGGCGCTGTTTGATGCGCGGTCTAAAGCGTTTTCAGACCATAGTTTCTTGCAGGTGCCTGCCAATGCAGCGCGCAGCTATCATCCGGATGGCTATCTGTGCTCCTATGGGGAGGCGGCACAGGCTGTAGCCGAAATGGTGGCCACGCTTTCAGATGCTGGCTACGGTCACGGACACCGGATTGTAGTGCTGTTGGAGAACCGCCCTGAAATGCTCCTGATCAAGCTGGCCCTGGCCAAGCTTGGGATCAGTTGGGTGCCGGTGAACCCGGATTATCGCCCGGCCGAAGTGGCTTATCTCTTGCAAGACAGCGCGGCGGATTTGGCTGTGGTCGCGCCCGAGTTGTCAGAGTTGTTGGCACAGGGGATCGCCGAAAGTGGGGTGGGCGTGCCAACCGTGGAGATGACGGAAAGCCTGCCTATGTTGCCGAAAGCTCGGCGTGTTGCGCCATCTGACCAACCGGTAAGCGGTGCAACAGAGGCCAGTTTGATCTACACCTCAGGCACAACCGGGCGCCCAAAGGGGTGTATCATGAGCCACGCCTATGAGGTGGAGATGGGGCAGTGGTATGCCTCGCGCGGCGGATTGATCGAGTTTGAAACAGGAATGACCAAGGTATATTGCCCATTACCGCTGTTCCATGTGAATGCGGCAATCCTGTTGTTTATGGCGGTGATTGAAACTGGTAGCGCGCAGATTATTCCGGAACGTTTCCGCGCCAGCGCCTGGTGGCGGGAGCTGGCGGAAACCGGTGCGACGGCGGCGCATTATCTCGGCATTATCATTCCGGCATTGATGAACCGCGAACCGGAAGAATGGGAAGAAAAACATCAAGTTAAATGGGCTGTCGGGGCAGGGGTCGAGCCCACGCTACACCACCCTTTTGAAGAGCGGTTTGGATTTCCATTGATTGAAGTGTGGGGCATGTCTGAGATGTGTCGCATGTTGGCGGATTGTCATGAACCGCGTCGCATTGATACCCGCGCGATGGGACGGCCTCAGCCGGGGTTGGACATTCGAGTGGTCGATGAAAACGACGTCGAGGTCCCGCGCGGGGTGCCGGGCGAAATGACTTTGCGATACAGCGCCGAGACGCCCAGACGCGGCGCGTTTTCCGGATATCTGAACCTGCCGGAAGCCACCGAGGAGGCTTGGCGCGGCGGCTGGTTTCACACCGGTGACACCGTGGTGATGGACGACAGCGACATGGTGACTTTTGTGGATCGCAAGAAAAACATCATCCGACGGTCCGGTGAAAACATCGCGGCAGCAGAGATTGAGGCGTGTTTGCAAGATCACCCCAAGGTCGATCGCGTGGCTGTTGTTGCGGTGGAAGATGCGATGCGTGACGAAGAGGTTATGGCCTGTATTCAAGTGCTTGGCGGGGCAGATGAGACCCTGGCCCAAGAGCTGTTTGACTGGAGTTTTGAGCGATTGGCCTACTACAAAGCGCCGGGATGGATCAGGTTTATGGAAGAGATTCCCGTGACCGGTACACAGAAAATTCAAAAGCACAGCCTGTTTGGTGCGCAGGGAACCGAGACGGATGGCACCTTTGATTTTCGACCTCGTAAAAAGCGGGGCTAATCCGTTTAACAGATGATCTTGAAGGACCCGGTCGTACACAAAATGATGAAGTCACGGTCGGTTTCGATCAGATGCCAGCCGCGTTTACGAACGGCCAGTTCCAAAGCAGCGCGTCCACATTCCGCCTCGACATCCTGAATGCGACGGCGCACGGCACCTGCCTCTCCGGATTTGAAAGAGGAGAATACCTGGTCCAGCCAATTTTGGCCGGTGGTCGTATGTGACAAAGTGGCCTGCATGGACCCACTGTGACGGTAAACTGGTGAATCTCAGGTTAATAGATCCGCTAAAGTTGCGTGTTTGGCGGAAGGACAGTTAGGATTGTGGCAGAAATCTGTCTCTTGCCAATCGGTAAGCCGGTGTTTGGTGACCACTTGGTAGGGGCGCTTATTCCGCGTCCAGAAAAGCTTTCAGCTGGGTCGCAACTGCTTTCTGGCGCGCGGCTTTTTGAGCATCGGCATCCTCGGTGCGTAAAAAGGCTGCGAGTGCGTCTTTCGAGATTAGGAGATATTGCGCGCTGCCGATCACACCATAGAGACCCAGCAACAATTCCATATCGGTCGCGGCTTTTTTGGCAGGTACCGCCCGTACCAAATCCAGTAGGGCTTTCAGGTAGGGTTTCAGCGGCGCAACGCCATTTTCGGTGGTGGTGTCCAGAAGGTAGCGCAGGATCAAACGGACGTCGTCTGTTCTGTCGGTCTCGCCGCTTAGAAGATCTTGAAAATGCAGGATAAGGCGCAGTTTGGGAGAGACGTCCGGCGTGTCATTAAGCGACATCAAAAGGCGGTTCGTCAGCGCCTCCAGCACTGTGTTGTAGAGCGCGTCTTTGGTGCCAAAGTGATGCAGCAACGCCTGTTTGGTCACACCAGCGGTTTTGGCCAGATTGGCCAGGCTGAGCCCGTGATAGCCGTGGTTGGCAAACCCCTCGGTAGCGAGGGTGATGTAGCGGTCGCGGGCGGGGGACGGCTGAGACATGATCGGGTCCTGCGTAGCTCGGTTTCTGAGGCTAAGCTTACCGAACGGTAGGAGCTTGCCAATTGGTAAGCCCTGTTTACTGCAAAAGTGCTGACCAAACGGTAAACGGCCGCACAAACCACGCACGCAAAGAAAAAGGGCGGGGAAATCCCCGCCCTTGGTGTTGTTGAAATGTGGGAGGTTTAGGCGCGACGGCGGCGGCCACCACCCCGGCGTCCACGGCCGCTATCACCCGCGGCGGCGGGTGGCTTGTTGAATTTGATCCACTCGGCGCCGCCTTCGTCGTTATTGGTAAGGAAGTTGGCAGCGCGGATCGCCTCCATTTCTTTGCCTGCACGCGCCTTGGTGGAGCCCAGTCCAAACATTTGGCAGAAGGCTTCGTCGTCCATGCCTTCCGGTAGGATGATGCCTGCGGCCTCAACCTCGGCCTTTTTCTCGGCCAGTTTCTTGGGACCGACGGGCAGGGCAATCGGGTTCATAATTGCGCTGGTCATGCCGGTGGCCATCGCCATTGGCAGGAATGCGTTGTTGATGCCGTGACGGTTTGGCAGGCCAAAGGAGATGTTGGACGCGCCACATGTGGTGTTCACGCCAAGCTCGTTGCGCAGGCGGTTGTTGAGTTCAAAAACCTGCAGGCCCGCGGTGCCCATTGCGCCGATCGGCATCACCAGCGGGTCAACCACGATGTCATGAGCCGGGATGCCAAAGTCGGCGGCACGTTCCACGATCTTCTTCGCGACGGCAAAGCGGACTTCCGGATCTTCGGAGATGCCGGTGTCGTCGTTGGAGATCGCCACCACAGGCACGTTGTACTTCTTCACCAGCGGCAGAACAATTTCCAGACGCTCTTCTTCGCCCGTCACGGAGTTCAGCAGCGGGCGACCTTTGGCCACTTCCAGACCAGCCTCCAACGCGCCGGGTACGGAGCTGTCGATGCAGAGCGGGCAGTCTGTGACTTCCTGCACTTTTTCCACGAGTTGGCGCATCAAATCCGGTTCAACAAAGTTGTTGTCCGCATAGCGAGGGTCTTCAGCCATTTTGTTGGAGAACACCGCACCGGAGTTGATGTCGAGCACGGTGGCACCGGCCGCGACCTGCGCAATTGCGTCGGCCTGCACACGGGAGAAATCACCTACTTCCAGTTCCGCGTTCAGGATTTTGCGGCCCGTTGGGTTGATGCGCTCACCGATCACGGTGAACGGCTGATCAAAACCCATGATCGCCGTTTTTGTTTGTGATTCAATAATGGTACGGGTCATATTTAATCCTGTCAGACTTTCGCAGGCTGCGCCGGGGCACCGCCGTTTTCAATGGCCCAGTTGGCATTGGTCTTGATGCCGCCAAGCGGGAAGAAGTGGACCGAGTCTATGTTGAACTCGGGGTTGGCTGCTTTGTGGTTAGCCAGATCGGTCAACACCTCGGTGGGCTCATACGGCAGCAGCAGTTTGGACACATCCATCGCGCGTTTTTGCAGTACCTTAAGGGAAGGTCCCACACCACAGGCGATGGCAAATTTGATCAGCGTTTGCAGTTTGGCAGGGCCGGCGATGCCGATGTGGATCGGAATATCGACGCCCGCAGCTTTCACGCCGTTGGCCCATTCGATGATAGGTGCAGCCTCAAAAGCAAATTGCGTTGCGATGGCCATTTTGGCGTCGGAACGTTGGGAGAAGTCCTGTTTCCATTGCAGCGCGGCGTCCACATTGGCGGTGCCGCCCGATGGGTCGATGTCTTTGTTGCCTTCCGGATGGCCTGCGATGTGCAGGCGCTCAAATCCGGCTTTGTCAAACAGACCTGTATCCAAGAGCTGCATGGAGTCAGAGAACTCTCCGTGTGGCTCTGCCACCCCCCCGGCCAGCATCAAACCTTGTTTGACGTCGGCTTCGCCTTGATACATGGCGATCCAGTTTTCCAGCGTGGCTTTGTCTTTGATGATGCGCGCCGGGAAATGGGGCATGACGTCATAGCCTTCGGCCGCGATGCGGCGGGCTGTGTCGACCATGTCCTCGATCGGCGTTCCCTCGATGTGCGCAATGTACACACGCGTGCCAGCAGGCAGGAGCGCGCGGAAGTCTTCCACCTTGGCCGCTGTGCGCGGCATGACCTCGATAGAATACCCTTTTAGAAAGGCTTCCATTTCTGGCGTGGTGGTTTTGACCTCCTCGGTCTTGCGCTTGAAATTCAACAAAGCCATTGCGGCCTCCCAAAAAGAGGGGCGTGTCATGCCCAGCCTTCATTGTTGATCAGCGCTTTGATGCGCTCTTGATCAAACTCTGCCTCAAGCCGCGCCACTTCTTGATCCAAGACAGCAGTCGGCTCGCCCTCCACAGGATAAGGATCCCCCTTGCGCCATTCCGCCAGATAGGCGTCGGTATCGGACGCGCCCACCTTCATTGCCGCACGGTCAATGGCCTGTTCAAAGCGTTCGGCCAAAGGTTTTTTCGCGCCGCGGCGCCCTTTGCCCACAATCACTTGAGCAGGAATATCGCGCCAGTAGACAATGGTGACGTCAGGCATGTGGTTGATTCCTCCGGTATCGGTTCTTCATTCCTAAGACAGGGTTCTCGACCGATTTGGCTCAATTTCGACAATAGGACAGCATTACGCGACCTTGGGGTTTGTTGTGGGGGCTTTGTAGCCAGAGGTCACCCTGCTTGGCTATGGGGCGGGCTGTGAATTCTTTGCATGAAGAAGATGAGGGACGGCAGGACCCGTCACACGTGAATGTCGCCGAAACGGGATTGCGCGGGGCAGGGGGACGCACTACGTTGAGGGTAACACGAAATGGAGGGCGTAAAGATGGCGCCCAAGCGTCCCAAAGGTGCGGGCGCGTTCCCTAAACCGGTTGAGAGCCCCGCGCCGAAACCGTCCGATCCGAGCGCGCTTTATGCTGCGTTAGATCTGGGCACGAACAGTTGCCGCATGTTGATTGCCCAACCCAAGGGCAGTCAGATCCATGTGGTGGACAGCTTCAGCAAGTCTGTCCAACTGGGCTCCGGGCTGGAAAGCACCGGACGCCTTTCGCGTGGCAGTATGCGGCGCACGATTCAGGCTATGCGTATCTGTCAGCAAAAACTCAAACGGCACAAAGTCAAAAGCATGCGGCTCGTGGCGACAGAAGCCTGCCGGCGTGCCAAAAACGCGCGTGAATTTGTGCGGCAAGTGCGGCGTGAAACCGGGCTGCAATTGGAAATCATTCAGCCGGAGGAAGAAGCCCGGTTGGCGGTGATTTCCTGCGCGCCTTTGGTGAGTACCAAAACCGAACAGCTACTGGTCGTTGACATCGGCGGCGGTTCCACAGAGTTGGTGTGGATTGACCTGACATCAGTGCCGCCTCTGGAGCGGGCACGGGCCATTATGCGGTTGCGCAGCGGATTTCATTCCGCGGAGAGCCCATTTCCGGCGGCCAAAGTGGTGGATTGGATTTCTGTGCCGTTAGGCGTAGCCACGCTGCGCGATCAATTCCGCGACGTGGAAGACGACTCGGCGCGTTTTGCCCTGATGAGCTGGTTCTTTGAGGAAAACCTCAGCGAGTTTGCGCCCTACAAAGATGCGCCGCCCAGCGAGGGGTTCCAGATCATCGGAACCAGCGGCACGGTGACCACGGTGGCGGCTAGCCATTTGGGTTTGCGTCGCTATGACCGGACCAAAGTTGACGGGCTGCGCATGACCAGCGAGCAGATAGACAAGGTCATTCGTGGATATCTGGACCTTGGCCCCAAGGGACGTAGAGCGGACCCGCGCATTGGGCAGGATCGGCAGGCATTGATCATGAGTGGCTCTGCAATTTTGCAGGCACTTTTGCGCTGCTGGCCTACAGACAGGCTGTCGGTTGCAGATCGTGGCCTGCGTGAAGGCCTCCTTTATGCGCAGATGAGTGCGGATGGTGTACTTGAGGACGGCCCGTTTTAAGATGGTTGCCCTTGAGCACAGCGCAAAAATGACTAGAAGGCTTTGTTTCAAAGCAATGTGGTGACGGAAATGGCCAAGAAACCTACCGGTAAAAATACTTCGGGACGTGGACAGCGGGATTTGACCATCAAGGTGAAGTCGGCGCGTGGGCGTAAACTGTCATCCACGCGTTGGTTGCAGCGTCAACTCAACGATCCCTATGTGGCCCGCGCCAAGGCCGAAGGCTATCGCGGACGTGCGGCGTTCAAAATCATGGAGCTGGATGACAAATTCCGTTTCCTTGTACCGGGCGCGCGTGTTGTCGATCTGGGCTGCGCGCCAGGTGGTTGGCTGCAAGTGGCTGTACCGCGCATCAACGCGCTGGGTGAAAAGTCAGGCAAGAAGGTTGGTACACTTCTGGGGATCGACTTGCAGGAAGTTGAAGCTGTCGCTGGTGCGGATATTCACCAGCTCGACTTCATGGATGAAGGAGCAGACGACAAGGTCAAAGAATGGCTCGGCGGTAAGGCCGATGTGGTGATGAGCGACATGGCGGCCTCAAGCTCTGGTCACAAACAGACCGATCACCTCAAAATTATGGCGCTGTGTGAGACGGCGGCCTATTTTGCATTTGACGTGCTTGAAGAGGGCGGCACCTTTGTTGCCAAGGTGCTTGCCGGTGGCGCGGAAGGGGAGCTTCAGAAGCTTTTGAAGCAGAAGTTCACCAAAGTAGCCAATGTAAAACCACCGAGCAGCCGATCCGACAGCTCGGAGAAATTTGTTGTTGCAACAGGATTTAGGGGCTGACCGATCGATCAGCTTGCTCTCATGAGAGAGTTGGATGCGGATTTCAGCATCCGGTCTGTGTTGAACTCAAATTCCACTTCCAGCGACTCGGGCTTCTGGGCCTTTGGCTTGGGCGCAACTTGTACCACGTTGGCTGGCGTTTTCATCGCGGCAAGGTTTTGCTGACGGATCAGCTCCCACAGTCGGGCGTGACGGGACGGCTCTGCGGCCACAGCGTGAGGCGCGTGATACATTGGATGTCTCCTTAGGCAGCTTGCGTGGCCGGAATTTTGCAGAAGTGGCCACAACCAACCTATGCGCGCCGCCTGTGGTAAAAGTGGCGCGCAAATGTGGAGATTTTGGGGAATTGCCTATTAGTGCCCTCGGGCGCGATCCTCAGAGGTATCGTTACCTGCGTCGCGCCAGCGGTTGTGCGTCCACATCCATTGTCCGGGGTGTGACCGCACCTGCGCCTCCAAACTGTAATTGAGCATTTGCGTCATCTCTTCAGATGTCGTGTGGGGAATCGGTGCTTCGGTCTCAATGATGAAACTGTCATCGGGTTGACGCACGCCATAGGCCGGAACCAAGGGGACGTCATACTTAAGTGCCAGATCAGCGGCCGATAATGCGGTGCGGGCAGGTTTTCCCATGAACGACAGAACAGGCGCGTCATTGATCCGTTGGTCCAGAATAATACCGAGCAACCCGCCTCCGCGCAGATGCTTGACCATATTGGACATGCCCCTGCGGCCACGCGCAAACACCGGTTTGCCATAGTCTTCCATCGCGGCCACGTAATGCGCGTTGAAATAGGGGTTGGACATGGGTTTGTAGAGACCGCCAATCGGCAGTCCGCGCCCCAACATGGCCCCACGCAGGGCCAAGTAATTCCCGAAGTGGCCTGTAACGATGACAGCCCCTGTGCCGTTTTCCTGAGCCTCGAGAAGTGCGTCCAAACCCGGACCTTGAATGGGAGCTTCAGAGAACCGCGGCAACGCTTCTTTGGCGGAATACATTTCCATCAATGACCGCCCCATATTGTCGGGGGCTTGGCGAACAATGGCCTCACGTTCTGCCTGAGACAGTTCCGGCATCACAAGGTCGAGATTTTCGCGTATGCGACTACGGTTGCCGGACAGCGGCGCCAACACATGGGAGGCCACCCAGCCCGTGATGTTGAGGCGTGTATGGTAAGGAAAGGCCTTCATGGCACCCAGGAACCCGCGGGCAAATAAATCAGTCAGCCAATGCCCAAAACGACGGGAAGGGTGTGTCATGGAAGTGTGGACCTGATTACCTAGGATGAAAGCTCAATTGTGTGCTGATACTTAGGCGCAGTCATTGGTACGCGCAAGCGTGATGGCTCGATTTGAGATTGCACCCCTCAAGGTGGCGGCGTAACACCATTTCATAAAGGTAGCGAAAGCAATGCAATGACAGCATCTCCTGAGTGGCAATTGGTTCTGATCCTATGGGGCACGAAATACGGGTCCGCAGAAGTCAGCCAATTGGTTGAAACAATCGCCGAAAAGGCCAGTCGGCCTTTTCGAACGGTTTTGATCACAGATCGCCCTCGTGACGGGTTGCCAGACGGCATTGTACAGCGTGACTTTCCTGAGTTTTTTCTGCGCGATGAGATGAAGTCGATCGGCTGTCAGGCCAAGTTGGCGATGTTTGAAGACGGGGTCGTCCCGACAGATTTGCCAGCTGTGTACGTCGACATCGACACCGTGGTGTTTGGCGACATGGCCAAATTTTTGGACGTCGCAAAGACCGACAAGGCCCTCGTTCTGTTCCAAAGCGCCATGCTGCCCATTGGCGCATTTGGGCGTTGGATCTGGAAACGGACGCGCAAAAAGCGTTATGCGCGTGGGAACTCCTCGATTGTGGTCTATCATCCGCGAGAATGCGGATATATCGCCGCACAGTTCCGGCAATTGCACGCTGAACACGGCATGGCAGGTTTTCGTCCTATGGTCGCGGATGAACGGTTTATGAGTTGGGCGGCCCAAGAGACTTTACAAGCCATTCCTAAAACCATGGCCGTCAAGTTTCCGACTGAATTCATGTTGCCGTGGCGATGGCTGATTTATCTGCGGGCCTCTCTGCCATGGATTAAGGCGCGTTGGCAGAAACTTGAGGCCGTGACCTTGCCTGGCGTTGAAGTCAAGGGTCAGGAACTCCTGCAAATGCCAGATGGTGGCGGCTTTGTGGACCGAAAAGGCCGCCGCTTGATCTGGTCCAAAAAGGCGATTGGGCCTATGAAACACAAACTTACAGACTACTACAGCGCGCTTGAAGCTCGTGAAAAGGAGAGCAGCTCATGATCTTGGGACATATTGGAGCGCGCAAAGGGTCGCAGGGCGTACCCGGTAAGAACTTCCGCATGATTCAGGGCAAGCCACTTATTGATTGGTCTTTGGATCTGCTGTTCGCGCACCCTCAAATTGACGCTGTTGTTGTGTCGACGGATGACGAGGAAATCTACAATCACTCTGTGGCCAAAGGCGCACTGGACATTGGACTGCGCCCGGAAGAACTTTCAACGGCGTCCGCACCCAAGTGGGGTGTGTGGCAACATGCGTTGGACGCCAGCCAAAACACGCTGGGGCAGGAGGTTTCTGCATTTCTCGATTTGGATTGCACCAACCCGTTGCGCGTTCCCGAGGATGTGACGGGCGCGCTGTCTGTATTTCACAACCAATCTCCGGACATGGTCATGAGCGTTTGTGAAGCCCGCAAAAATCCGTACTTCAATATGGTCGAAGTTGATGAAACCGGCGCGCTTCATGTTTCTAAACAGCTCCCCGGTGGTGTGTGGGCACGGCAAGCTGCGCCTAAAGTGTATGACCATGTGGGCTGTGTTTACGTCGTGGATCCGCATTACCTACGGACGGCCAAGACGATTTACGAAGGCCGCGTCATGCCCTTTGAAATCCCGTCCATCCGTGGCTTTGACATTGATGAACCGCACGATTTCCGTTTGGTGGAATTCCTGTTGGGCGAACTCAACGAAGGCCGCATTTAAGCATTAGAGCTTGCGGCCTCAAGCGCCGCGGGCAAGGCCGCCATCAGTTTGGCGGTTCCGCCGGCATGTGCCGAGAAAAACGCCTCAATCTCTTGCACCGATGGGGCGAAGGCGCCCGAAAGCAACGCCGCAAGTTCCTCTGCATCCGCTGCTGTACAAGCCACCCCTGCAGTTTCAGCCTCCGCAAATGGGTATTCGATTGTCCAGGTTTCAGGTCCGGTAACAACCGGCTTCTTCAAGGCGAGGGGCTCAATGATGTTATGGGCACCGGCTGGAACAAAACCGCCGCCAACAACGGATTTGTCTGCCATCGCCAGATAGAAGTACATTTCCCCTAGACTATCGCCCAGAACTACGTCTGGCGCTTCTTCAAGTGGCTCTAACTGCTCAATCGTCGCTGCACTCAAAATGTGCGGCAGAGCGCTCGAGCGTCTCAACACGGAGAAGCCTTCGCGGTACAGTCTATCGTGAATTTCCTCAAACCGTTCCGGGCGGCGCGGGACGTAAATGAACAGTGGTTTGACTTCTGAAGTTGCTAGCATCTTTTTCATGGCATCGATGTACAACTGGTCTTCGCCCTCAACCGTAGACCCAAGACTAACCACAGGTCTTTCGCTTGCATTCAACCGTCGACGTGCAGCGTGCCCCGCTGGCGGGAGATGATCGGGAATAGGTTGATCAAACCGCAACTCGCCGGTGACATGAATGTTGGGGACATTCACGGCAGCAAACCGTTCGGCTTGAAGATCAGATTTCACAAAAGCTCCTGCATAATGCTGCATCACCGCTGGACGCAGGCCAAAAGACTTCCGGTCTTTCACGATGGACTTGGAAGGATATTGCGCATTGCACATGAACAGGGGAACGCCTGCTCGTTTGCTTGCCATAACCATGCGCGGCCAGATTTCAATTTCCATCACCAAGCCAAGTTTGGGTGTATAGTTCCGGAAAAATGCGCGATAGGCCCAAGAAGTTTCCAGCGGCACCCAAACACAGTGCAACCGACCTGCCTCTATTTCTCGCGCAAACACCTTTTCCGTTTCTCTGCGACCTGCCGGGGTGAAATGCGTGACCACGATCTTTTCACCGCGATCCAGAAATGCCTGGATCATAGGAACCGCGCTGCGCAGCTCGCCGAGAGACACCGCATGTACCCAAATAGCTCCATGCAAGGGCTGTGCGTAACGTCCGAAACGTTCGCCAATGAACTGATTATAGAGCGTGTCTTTGCGGCCGCGCCGATACAAATACAGCAGAACCAACGGCAAAAACACATGCCACAGAACCGACCACAGTCCAAAAAAAATACGTAATTTAAGGGGCATAAGGGGCGTTCCTATAGCTGCGTATCATTGCGCTTTGGTCGACCAGACCTAGCGTTCTAGTCGATGTCGTGAAAGGCTTTTTGCAAACCTTGCGCCCAAAAATTATCGTTTTGCAGGGTTTCAACAAAACGCTCCGCGGCACGGCCTTCACCAAATCCAGTATGCGGTGCGTGCCGATGACCCCAATCTTCTTTCAGAAACCTGTCTATTGCCGCGCGGTCATATGCCGCGCAACCAAATACAGAGCCGGATTGTGCTCGATTGGCTTGCCGCGTGCCGATGTCCAAAGACGGCAATCCAAGGAACGGCGCCTCACGAACGCCAGCAGAGGAATTGCCCACCATACAAGCGGCATTCTTCATGAGTTCCGAGAAGTGATTGAAACGCATAGACGGAAATTGGCGGAACCGATCAGCAGGAAGCTTGTCGAGAACTGCAAAAATATCCTCAGATCCTGGGTCATTGTTGGGGGCGATTACCACAAAATTGCGCCCTGAAGCTTCCAATGCTTCGAACAAAGCCTTGGCCTGAGCACCCATGGTTGCCTGCTCAGACGTGACCGGATGGAAGGTGACAAGCCCAAAGTCGTCAAAACCAATGTCATAGCGGTCCTTCACGTCCTGAAGAGACACGCCCGACGGCCCGGCATGAAAGTCCAGTTCAGGCGACCCAATGACATGGATTGCCGTCTCCGGCTCGCCCATTGCCATGGCGCGACGCTTGGCGTCATCGGAGCTGACAAAATGATGGCTGGCGAGTTTGGTGTTACAATGCCGGTAGATTTCATCAATCGTTCCTGACACTTCACCGCCCTCAATATGCGCGCAGGGAATGTAATTTGTGGCGGCAACCAGAGCCCCGGCCAGAGCCTCGATACGGTCGCCATGAACGACCACTAGATCAGGGCGCGTTTCGGTCACATAGTCTGAAAAGCCGGTGAGGGTTTTGGCCAGTATTGTATCCTGAGGATCTCCTGGACGCTGATTTAAAAACTCGTGCTTTGTGACACCCGGCATCCGATGCACTTCGAGCTTGGTTCGCCCGTACCGCTCCAGCATGTGCATGCCGGTTATGAAGAAAGAGACATCAAACCCACCGTCGCAGGCGGCGATCGCGAGCGGCTCCAGCTTGCCAAAATCAGCGCGCGTACCGGTGAGGAACAGGATTGATTTCGGCTCCGAAACAGGTGCAGTCACGCGATATATCCCTTTTCGTAAATGGGGTTTGGTTGCAGAAACACCTTGCGACTGCCAACACAATTGGGCGGAATCTAGCGCTGGCTTGAAGCGAAGACAAGAGAGGCTCGAAAAGTGACCTTCTGGACTTTCATTACCGTGAAAGTTAGGTGTGCATGAAGTCAAATTCCTGTTTGAAACCATATCTCTGCTGAAAGGCTTACCAATGGATCGCGTCATTCTCACGATGAAATGGGGCACACTGTATTCAGCCGAATATGTGAACGTGCTTTTCAACGCAGCGAAGGCAAGTATGGGCGGCGATTTCACATTTGTCTGTCTGACAGATGACGCTGAAGGCATTGATTCGGAAGTTGTCACACACCCGATTCCAGATATCGGTTTGCCAAAGGACGCTTGGGGCGCAGGCGCATGGCCGAAATTGACCGTGTTTTCCGAAGATTTGTACGGTGTGACAGGTCGGGCGTTGTTCATCGATCTGGATACGGTGATCTCCGGGGATTTAACCGAGATGTTCACTTTCCCCGGCGCTTTCGTGTGTTTGGATTCCCGGCCTTGGCGCTACAAGTCTGGTCCTGCCCGTACTGGCACCGGAATTTTTGCTTTCGACATCGGGGGCATCAGTGAAATTGTTGATCACTTTGTTCGCAATATGGACGACATGTTGCAAACCTATGTGAATGAACAGGATTTTCTGCACGGAGAATTTTCAACTCTGGGTCACGGTGACATCAGTTATTGGCCGGACGACTGGCTTCAAAGCCTCAAGTATCACTTACGGCGTCCGTTGATTTTGGATCGCTTTATGCATCCAAAAGAACCCACAGCGAAGATCCTGTGCTTTCATGGACGGCCAAGACCGATAGACCTGATTGATCCACCAGAGGGGAATTGGGATGTTTTCCCACACTATGGAAGCGGGCAGGTACCGTGGATGGTAGACTATTGGACCCGTTTTGGCGGCACGCTGAAAAGGTCGCCAAAATGACCAAATTGATCCTTTCGCTCACAACGATCCCACCTCGGTTTCCGTTTGTGAAAAAAAACTTACAGCGCTTGCTGAACCAGAGCGCCGATATTGCGGAGATCAATCTTTATGTCGCAAAAAAATATCGGCGCTTTCCGTATGAGGAATCCGAACTTCCCGAGGTTCCAGAAGGCATAAACCTTCGGATAGTGGAGGAAGATCTGGGACCGGCGACCAAAGTACTGCCTGCCGCGCGCGAATACGCTGGCCAAGATGTTCAGATACTGTTTTGCGATGACGACAAGCTGTATGACAACAACTGGGCGCAACGTTATGTCGATGCCGCCAAAGAACATCCTGATTGCTGCATCGTGGAAGAAGGCGGACATTTGGACAATCCGGTCTATGCCAATGACGGATGGGTCGGAAAATGCGCACCTCGTGCAGAATTCGTCGTGAAAGATTGGCGCTATCGACTTCGACGCGCGGCCAGTTTGGGGATGTGGAAGCCAAGCAAGGCATTGAAACCCGGCTATGTCGATATTCTGGAAGGGTGGGGTGGCGTCCTAGTGCGTCCAGAGTTCTTTGACGCGCTGAGTTACGAAATTCCGGAAGTTCTGTGGACTGTTGATGATGTTTGGCTATCTGGCTGCCTCGAACGTCAGGGCATTCCAATATGGTTGAACACCACAGGCAAGATCCGTTCTAAAGAGCCCAAAAACGAAGGCGGGGACGCCGCATTGCGAAAGTTCGTATACATGGGGCACGACCGGATTGCCGCAAACCGTGCATGCATTGAGTACTTTAGAGAAACCTACGGCGTTTGGGGTGGCAAAGAGGGATAAAGCCACGCTCTCATTGCAGATTGTGAAGACGTAGACATTCGGTCGGGGTTTACACTCCGACCGTTGCTCTCAAAAGCTTTTCACATTCTATCCCGTCAGATCGTCCCACTTAAGCTGTGTGTTGCGGGTCACGTCACGCACAAGCGTTTTTCCGACCACTTTGTCAAAGTCATAGCCTGGAATTTCGCCTGAACCCGGACGACGGGCCCAGATGTCGTCTTCCCCAATCACATGGCCTGCAGAAAGGTCCTTGTCCGCAACAACGGACGCGCGTGCAAAGGCATAAACCGGCTCCTCTGCTTCAGTGCGTTGTTTGGGATTGTTGGCTGCGATCCAGATTTCGCGCGAACGTTCAATGAGATGACGAAGCTCCGAGGGGTCCATGGAGTTGATGATATCCGGGCCTTGACGATACCGCGTGTCCGTATAATGCCGCTCCAGGATACAAGCCCCAAGTGCCACGGAGGCCAATGCCATTTCCGGACCAATGGAATGGTCAGAGAAGCCCACAACCGCATTTGGAAATGCCTCTCTCAAATCGGTCACACCGCGCAGGGAGACAATTTCCGGCGGGGAAGGATAGAGGTTGGTGCATTCCAAAAGCGCATACTCTACGCCAGCATCCTCTAGGATCGCCACAGAACGCCGCATTGTTTCGATGGTCTGCATGCCTGTGGACATGATGACCGGGTTCCCGAAAGAGGCGATGTGACGGATAAGAGGCAGGTTATCCGCTTCACCGGAACCAATTTTGAAAGCTGGCACGCCAGCGTCTGCAAGAAAATCTGCAGCCCGACGGGAAAACGGTGTGGAGATGAAAATCATACCGAGCTCTTCGGTATAGCGCATCAGTTCCAGCTCTTCCTCGGCCGACAAAGCACATTGTTCCATGACTTCCCAAATCGAAACATCTGCGTTTGGCGGGAAAATCTCTTTCGCCTCATCGGTCATCTCGTCATCCACGAAGTGGGTCTGGTGTTTGACCATTTCACAGCCGGACAAGGCAGCGAGGCGCACCATTTCTTTAGCCACACCAAGATCGCCTCCGTGGTTGATCCCAATTTCTGCGATCACAAGAGGGGGCTGGTTTGGGCCAATTTCACGATTCCCGATGCGCATGTCTCGTCCTTTTATGGGTCTTCCATGAGAGACTTGAGTGCTATCGACTTCAATTGATGCTGTAAAGTTTTAGCAGCGGCAAAGAAGCGCCGATCAAGCGGCCGCCCTGACCAAGTTGCATCCGGCAGTTTTGGCAGCATAGAGCGCATCGTCGGCTTCCTGAAGCGCAGTCTGTGCATTTTGGGCCTCTGACATGTGGCCAATCCCGATGCTGACCGTTGCGACAATTTTACTAACCGAAGTCCGTATTGGCGTGCGCGACACGGTTGCTCGCATGCGCTCTGCAACAAGAATGGCATCTTCGCGACTGGTGTTTGGAAGTAGGACAATAAATTCCTTGCTTCCAAATCGGGCGACCAGATCGTTGCGGCGTGTGTTGTTGATCAGGCGATGCGCGACCTCTCGCAGCACAATATCCCCAACAAAATGTCCGTGCGTATCGTTGATCGCTTTGAACTGATCCACATCCACCATCAAAATCGAAGATACTTCATCAGGTGCAAGTACCTGAAGATGTTGGAAAAAATGTTGGCGCGTCACCGTGGACGTCAGCGCATCATGATCCACCGCATGCTGAAGTTTTTGGGACATGCGATGTAGTATCAGAAGAAGCTGACCAGAGAAGAAGGACGCAACGGGCACGACGCAAAGCGGTAGCACGACCGTGGCAAGAACTGTGCGGCCGGACGCCGGTAAGTCGAGCAGGCCAAAGACCACACCGCTACAAGTCACAACAGCCGCAAATGTCCAAAAAGCGGCAAAAACGGCGATATGTTTGTGCGTGCGGATCATCGCGAACTCGGGGCTGTGAGAAAGTCCCTTCAGACCTACAACATGCCGCCTAATTTTCTTTTAAGCGCGGTTCGCCTCGGAACGCCCAAGAACCAGATCCGCACGCAACCCTCCAAGACGCTCACTTTGCCCGAGGCGCAGAATGCCGCCGTGGGCACGCGCCACATCCGCGGCGATTGACAGACCCAACCCAACTCCCATGCCTTTGTTCTGGTTCCGCCCCGGCTCAAGTCGCGCGAATGGCTTTAACGCTTCGTCGTGGAACTCTTCCGGAATTCCCGGTCCATCGTCTTCGATGCGCACGCGCAGATAGCGGTCTGTGATCTGGACAGACACTTCCGCGCAATTGGCATAACGAACCGCGTTACCAATCAGGTTTTCGATGGCGCGGCGTGCCGTAGCTGGACGCAAAGAGACTTGGCCGCTCCCCTGGATTTCGTAAATCGAGACCGATGCGTCAGCCCGTTTAAAATCATCAACAATCGCTTGCACAAAAGCGACTGCGTCAACTTGATCGTTTTCGTCCTCATAAACGCCGCGCGCAAAACTCAGAAAGGCATCCAGCATGAGCTGCATTTCCTCGATGTCCTTTTCGAGCGGCTCACGATCCTCATCCTCTAGCAAGGACACGCCCAGCTTAAAGCGGGTCAGCGGCGTACGCAGGTCGTGACTGACACCCGAAAGAAGCAGAGTGCGTTGTTCGATTTGGCGCTCAATACGAGCCCGCATGTCCAAAAATGCACTGCCTGCAGCACGCACTTCGACAGCGCCCCCTGGCGAATAGGGCACGTTTTGACCTCTGCCAAACGCTTCTGCCGCCGCAGCCAGCCGTTTGATGGGACGCAGTTGATTGCGCAGGTACAGGTAGGCTACAAATGTCAGCAACGCGCCAAAAAACACCATGTTTACAAACAATTGATGCGAATTGGATGCGGAAATCCGGCGACGGTCAAAATGCACCACCAGATTACCCTCGGGCCGCTGCATATAGAGATGGACCTGACCTTTCTCGGCGAGCTGCACAGCTGTGACACCGGGGAGGTATCTTTTGAACTCTCGGAAGATGATAAAGGCCGAAAAATCGTACCAGACACGCGTGTCTTGCGTTTCCAATTGATCGACATAGTCGATGCTCATTTCCAAAGTATCGAGGATGATGGGCAGGGCTTCGGGGACAGACTCGACAGCATCAAGCCCCTCCAGAACCAAAAAGACTTCACGGGTTACCGCTTGTGTCATTTGTTCCGTTACGCCTTCAAAATGCCGGGTGATCAAACCGAATGACACCACAAGTTGCAACAGCACCACGGGTAGGACGAGGATGAGCGCGGCGCGACCATAAAGGCTGCGCGGCATATAGTGTTTGAGCCACTTAAAAAACATGCGTAGACCTTGCCTCATCATCGTCGGTAGAGAGGAAGACCATGGACGCCCAAATGTTGGCTTTCAACCCCGAACCAGGTGTTGCAGAGGTGGTGGAGCCCAATGTGCGGCGCATCCTCGCGCCCAATCCGTCTCCCATGACATTCCGTGGCACAAATACCTATCTGGTGGGCGAGACCGAACTTGCGGTGATCGATCCGGGTCCAGACAACGCACAGCATTTAGAGGCCATTCTGGCGGCGCTCGAGCTAGGACAATCCATCACCCACATTTGCGTGACACATGCGCATCTCGATCATTCCCCGCTGGCACGGGCGCTCTCCGACCACACGGGCGCACCGATTCTGGCGTTTGGCGGTCCCGACTCTGGACGCAGTGCCGTCATGCAGGCCTTGGCACAAACCGGTTTGGCAGGAGGCGGGGAGGGCGTTGACAAGGCCTTTGCCCCGGATATTCTGGTGAAAGATGGTGACGTGATCCAGGGACCAGACTGGAGGCTGGAGGTGATTCACACGCCAGGTCATTTTGGCAACCACATTTCCTTTGCGTTGGGTGATACGTGTTTTGTTGGAGATCATGTCATGGGGTGGGCCAGCTCTTTGGTGTCGCCGCCGGACGGGGACCTCACTGATTTCATGGCCTCTTGCGAAAAATTGCGAGCCCGGTATTGGCGGGTCTTCCACGCGGGCCATGGCGCTCCCATTAAAAACCCCTCAGAGCGGTTAGACTGGCTGATGGATCACAGGCGTGCACGCGAGACCGACATTCTTAAAGCGTTAGAGGTTGAACCTAGAACAGCAGAAACGCTAGCAGCCTTGATTTACAAGGACACGCCAGCCGAATTACTGCCTGCGGCCACTCGCAATGTCTTCGCCCACTTAATTGATTTACAAGGAAAAAGAAGTGTCGAAGCCCTTGGCGGACTGCGCGAAGACGCAGTTTTCAAACGGCTCTGAAATTTTTTTTGTAGAATTTCAAAAAACTTCAAAAAAGCCTCTGGACGTCCCCGAAAACCATAGTTATACCCCGCCACATCTCCAGAGACACACTCTGATAGACACAAAATGTTCCGGCGTAGCTCAGCGGTAGAGCAGTTGACTGTTAATCAATTGGTCGTAGGTTCGATCCCTACCGCCGGAGCCAATTCCCTCATAAGGAATTGGAAACAAACGAAAAAGCGCTCCAGCTTGGGGCGCTTTTGTCGTTCTGGGCACATCCTCTGACACATCCGATGACACAACTTAAGAAAAAGAGTCGGAGTGCTTAGAATGCGCAAATTTTGCCTACATCTGGAAAGGCGTGATTCATCGTTCTATTGGCGGCGGAGATTGCCCAGGTTTGTTCGGCTGAAGGGGGGAACAAACCATTCACTTACCCATTCACTACGTACATTGGTCGTGCCTGACGCAGAAGAAATGGCTCGTCGCCTGACAAGGCTTAGCTCGTCTGCATTCGAATTTATGAAGGGTGTTCCTGCAATGGACCAAGCGCCAATGGTTCAAATCATAAATGAAATCGTGCGGTTCGAAATCGCGGCGACCGATTATGCGCGCTCTGTTGCTCCAGAGCGCACATACGCTGAAGCAGAATTGACGGTTCGCCGAGAACACGCGCTGCAAGAGACTTTGCGCGAAGCATTATTTTTGAACAATCGAGATGCGGCTCGTGAGCCAATTCGTGATGCAGCAAACCGCCTTGGCGTACAAATCGACGAGACTACCAATGATTGGATGGCGCTCGCCCATGAAACAACCCGTGTTATGATGGATCTAAGCAAAGAGCGCGCGCAACGAGCTCAGGGCGTCTTTTCGTCGCCCAGTCGATTTTTTGAGACAGCGTTAGCAACATACGAAACGCAGTCCGCAGAGGCCACTCAAGCGAGGCCGAAGACATCTACGGCTCTGACTGTTCCAGCCCTGGTTTCCGAAGGGCAACAACCAGCGATAAGCCCTGCATCTACTAACACCCATCATTCAGTCCCTGAACAAACCGAACCTCCGGCAAACAAATTGGCGTTTGGCGCATCTATCACGCTGTCGGAAGCGTTCAAAGAATATGGAAAGGTTCGTTTGGAAGGCAAAATGGGCAAACGTGTGAACGAAACTGCCGTCGAATCAAAAGGTGCATCCTATGAGCGAAACTCGTTTGCAAACCTCAAATCCACGGCAAAGCTGATAGTAGACGTGATTGGCAACAAACAGGTAGGCGACCTCACGGAAAAGGATTTCACGGATGCGTTTTCGATCATTCAACGTGTCCCTGCGAACCACGGAAAGTCTTCAACCGAAAAGCGTTCTATTCGCGAAATTGTTGAAGCAACAGATCTGAAAGAGCAGAAAAACAAAGCCCGCGTTCACACGCAGTTGAAAAAATCTGGGGCAAGTTTGGGTAACATTGAGGCGGCGGAACATCAGGAAACTATTCCACGCTTGCGTGTCAACACTGTTTACCGGCACATGCAGAACACACAACGGGTCCTTCGTTATCTGGTCGTTCACAAGTGATCAGCCCCACCCAAGTGGTCCAGTTTGATTGTTAGTGCATGATTGGCCTCTGGTCCATCGGGACGACGGTTTCCGGCGCCGGCGGGCGGTAGCCCAGAGCACTATGCGGTCGTTT
>Ga0189288_10261_pt1 | contig 28576 bp, 25 predicted proteins | sample UW105minimetaG_FD_130316 | JGI IMG/M metagenome (GOLD analysis project Ga0189288, IMG submission 130316) | Marine microbial communities from the Costa Rica Dome - UW105 mini metaG | ecosystem: Environmental > Aquatic > Marine > Oceanic > Photic zone | place: Costa Rica: the Eastern Pacific... | reverse complement strand
GGGCCGTCCATAGCGTCGCGAGCACAAGCGGTGTGACAGGAACCGCAGCAATCACAATGAAGGCCTGAAGAGCGTTGATGGAGGTGGGATCGGTCAGGCTGGACCCGACCCGGAGCAGCACCAGCGTGAGGCTGCCGATCATCAGAGCCCAGAAAAGGCGGAGTGGTGCTGGGGGTTCATCCCGGCCGCTCACCACCATGGCTGCGGCATAGCTCATCGAGTCGGCGCTGGTGCACATGAACAGCACCACCAGCAACAGACCAATTGGAATCAGGAGTCCCGACAGCGGAAGCTGGCTGAGGATCGTCAGCAATGTGGATGCAGCGGCATTGATGCCGTCGCTCTCAAGTGCACTGGTGATGTCAGCACCGTTCAGGTCTAGATACATGCCTGTTCCACCCACAAGCGTGAACCAGAGATTGGTGACCAGTGGGCAGAGAATGGCGACCGCAAGCACCAATTCCCGGATGCTGCGTCCACGGCTCACCCCGGCGGTGAACAGGCCCATCAGGGGTGCGTAGCCGAGGAACCAGCCCCAGTAGAAGATCGTCCACCAGTTGAGCCATTCGCCTGTATTTGCATACATTGGACCCCAAGATCTGCCTGCAAAGAAGCTTCTAGGTAAGAGGGCCATCTGGGGGAGATGAACCACATTGCTCAGCAGTGCGCTGAAGAAGTGTTGGATCAGCCAAAATCCAGGACCCAGAAGCAGCAGCCCAGCCGCCAGGGCGATGGTGAGCCATACATTGAGCTCCGACAGCCATTTGATGCCTTTCTGAATGCCGCTGACGGTTGACGTGGCGAACACGGCAGTGAGTAGGACCACAACGAGCGATTGCAGGCCAGCACTGTTGGTGAGCCATGGCAGTTTGCCGGCAGCATCGCTGAGCTGAAGGGAGAGAAACCCAAGCGGCCCAACGGTGCCGGCGATGGCTGCGACCACTGAAAGGCCATCGGCGAGATCGCCGATGGGTCCGTCCACCCACCCCCTTGGCAGCACAGTGACCAAAAGGGTGCGGGGGCGAAGGGGTTCACCACGCCGCTCCAGAATCGAGAAGGTGATGGTGGTAGTGGTGGCGACCAGGGCCCAGGCGAGGAATCCCCAGTGCAGAAAACTCACGGCCAGGGCTGGATCCACGGCCGCAGCCGTTTTCCCCTCAACCCCTGCTGCTTGGAACAGAGGGGAAGGGGTGAGGTAGTGAAACAGCGGTTCGGCTGCTGACCAGAACACGCCACCGCCGGCGAGCAGGGTGCAGATCAAGACTGCACACCAGTCAAAGAACTTGAAACTTGGTTTCGCGTTCTCACCCCCCAGTCTGAGCTTCCCCACAGGGCTCACTGCGATGGCCAGCGCGATCAGGAACAGCAGCAGCACCATCCACTGCCAGAGCCCACCGAGCAGTGTGCTGATCAGTGCTTGCCCCTGATGGGTGAACTTTTTGGCCAGGGCCAGGTCGATGGCTGACACGACCAGGAACACCAGCAAAGGGCCAGCTCCCACCCACAGCGGTGGTTGGCGCCACCAGGGGCGAGGGGAAGGGGGGGATTGCGACATGGATTTCTGGGGAGGGAGCGTGGCGCGGACGTGGATTTAGGGGCGCACTGCCTGACGTTGGTGGCTCCAGCAGCTCAGATCCACAGCTGGTTGTTCGCCACGGGCTAGTCGGGCGAGTGAGTCACCGATGAGTGGTGCGAATTTGAAGGATTGGCCCGACCCCCCTGCGAACAGGCTCAGTTTCGGGGTGAGACGATCCAGCACGAAGTTCACATCGCTGGTCATGGAGTACGGGCTGATCACCGTTTCAACGCGTTCCTGCACGCCTTCGAGGTTGTTAAACAGGAAATGGTCCAGCAGCTCGACCAGTCGTGGCGGTGGTTCGCTGCTCATGGCGTTGGGTTCAACCACGCGCAGCTCTTTCGGTGCCCAATCGATCCCGCTTTTGATCCTTGGCCTGCCATCCTCTGTTCGGCTCAAGACGGGAAAGCCGTAATACAGCCCGCCGTCATCGCCACGCTCCTGCTGGAAGCAGAACCATTGCGGGTAACGGTCGGCGAGGTTTGGATCCACCGTGTAGTGGGCCCAGAGCATCGGCCAGATCTCGAGCTTGGGAGCAAGACCGAGGGGAGCGAGCAGCAACTGGCTCCAGATTCCGCAAGCCACCACGACCTGGCCGGCTGCGATGTGATGGCCATTCTCCAGGCGGACGCCGCCGCCATCAGCATCAATGCTGCTGACTGGGCTGTGTTCGATCAGCTGATGGCCCGCGTTGCGGGCGGTGCGAATCCAGTGGGCGATCACTTTGTCGCTGCGCACTGCACCCGCGGTGGGCTCAAACAGGCCGGTGAACTCCGCTTTGGGTTTCAGCGGGAAGCGGGCTGCAATTTCTGCCGCATTGAGTGCTTCGTAAGGAATGCCCTGGTCATCCATCACCCTGCGCGCCCCAGGGATCGATCCCTCGATCGTTTCCTCATCCCAGCTTTCGCCGTAGAAGAGCAACCCGTGGGTTTGGCGCAGTGTTTCGCCGGCGTGGGTTTCTTCCTCTCGCCAGAGCCTGTTCGCTTCCTGGGCGAGACGGCAGAGCACCGGGTCGGAGTACATCTCGCGGAACATCCGGGTTTCGCCGAAGCTGCTGGCTTTGGCATGGGCCAGGGTCTGGGCCTCAACCAACACCACATCGGTGATGCCACTGCGCGCAAGGGAAGCCGCGCAGCTCAGGCCTGCCATGCCACCGCCAACGATGACGACAGACGTCTGAGCTGGAATGGAGGCAGGACTGGTCATTCCGTTTCTCCGAAGCTGAGACCGATGGGCTCCGTGCGGGGGGCTGCAGCCACTTCATTCAGGGCAGCTCCCACAGACAGGCCTTGATCGCGTTGGTTCAGATACTTGCTGGCGCGTTGGCGCACTTCATCCCTAACGAATGTGTAAACGTCCTCAGCACCGGCGCCTTTCCAGGCTTCAGGCGAGAAGCGTTCAATGGAGTCGGCAATCACGGCCCCCGCATTAACCAGAGGGTCGGGCAAAACCGGAATGTCACGTTCCCTCAGACTTTCGGCCAGCTGGGGATCCTGGAAGGGTGCATTGGCGGCAGGGACCACCGCCTTGGTCCGCAGCGCCGCGGTGATCGAGGCATCTATCAGGCCTGAGATCGAGCAGGGCAGCAACAGATCCAGCTCCAGTTCCCACCAAGGACAATCGTTGGGAAGAGGTGTTGCGCCTTTGAAGCCTGCTCGCTCACGGCTCAGATCAACGGTGAACACTGTCCAGCCGTGGTCCACCAAAGTGCGGGCGACCGTGCCGCCCACCGCGCCGCAGCCGTGAACCAGGGCGCGCCCTGGTTCAGCATCTTCCAGTTTGTTGCCCAGCACGGCTTCCACAGCACCAAGGGTGCCGTGGGCAGTGGCAGCGCTGGCATCCACCGGACTGCCCACCGCTGCCAGGACATGGGGTGTCAAAGCGGTCAGACGCTCCATGTCCTCGAGGCTGGTGTTGAGATCACAGCCTGTGATCATTGCCCCATCCAGAGATTCGAGAAGCCCTGCGGTGACGCTGATCAATTCCTCCTTCACAGCTTCTGGGTCGGAGGCGCGAGCAACGATCTTCCCGCCTGCGAAACCGGTGCCGTAGAGATCGTGTTTGTGGGTCATCAGACCAGCCAGGCGCTGTCCGTCAGCGATGCAGGCTTCATCGCTCGGGTAATTGAGCAGCCGAAGCCCACCATTCGCCGGCCTCTTGGCATCCGTGGCTTCGCCCACCACAAAGACAGAGAGATGGTCGGAGACGTGTTCCGCCAGAACCGTCACCGGCGGCGTGTGATCTGTGGTGCTGCCCATCAGCCCACCCGTTCCATCATTTGGTGGTGCTCGACGTAATCGAGACTCCACTCGCTCGGCGCAGCAGCAATTCGCTCCTGCAGGCGTTGATAGACCGTGTCTGCAGCTTGATCGCCTGCGGCGGAAGCAAAGCTGTGACGGCTCCAACTGCGGATCGTGGCCATCAGTCCTGCCGCGAACGTGGCGGTGTCACCGTCCTCGTTCCAGCGGCGGCGATAGGGGCACTTCACATAGGCCGTCCGCTCATCCACTAGGCGAAGACCGTTGCGGTATGCCGGTGAAGACTCATCTTTGAGCGGAGCCATGAACTCCGTCGGTGACTTGTAGAAGTTGTTGACGGTGCCATTGCGGTATTGCTCCTCGCTAATCAGTCCTTCGTCCGCCATGCCGCGCCAGATCTGATGGAGCTGGTCGTGCACATTGCGGGTTTCCCCTCCGTTGTGCCCCAGATAGCGACCCTGTTCATCGCGTGAAAGATTCACGGTTAACAGTCGCCCTCCCACCTTGAGCTCGCGGCTGCGTAGTTCAAGGACGTAGTTCCAGTCCTTCAGCGCTTGGGCCGTGAAGCGTTCCAAGGCTTCGCTATCGCCGGAGGCAAGCACATGGGTATGGGTATTGAGCGGACCTGGAGAGGCGCTCAGCCAGTGCATCGCTGTGGCGGAGAAGCCGAAACTCACCGTGTCTGGAGCGACGGAGGGCTCATAGAAACTGCGAGCACTCACTAAGACGGTCGGTTTCGGGGACCGGGGAATCTGGAGGGCCAAGTTTTCCGCCAAGGCCACGTTGTCGTTGCTTGGCAGGTCATTGCCGATTAGCGTCAGATGTGCCGCCGGCTGGTTGGCATGCAGGCGATCCAGAATCTGGTTCCAGAGACCAACAGCGGTGCCACCATCGGCAGCTCCGTAGTCGATTAGCACGTGGCTGTTTTGGGCAGCCAGGGAATCCACACAAGTCAAGGCCCAGTCCGAAGCAGCTTCGATGCAGAGCAGAGCTCCTTCGGTCTGTGCGCTGTAACCCGTGGTCATGGCGATGGCCATCGACCTCGTCAGCGTCAGATTGCACGGTACAGCGCTGCCCAGGTCTGACTCGCTACACAACCTTAAGAAGCTCGCGCAGCTTTGGCTCCAGCTGCATGAAGGCAAGGCCGCGATGGCTGAGGCGCTCTTTGGTGTCTGACGGCATCTCGGCAAAGGTCAGATCGGTACCGGTTGCTTCGAAGATTGGGTCGTATCCAAAGCCGTCTACCCCCCGTGGTTCCTGGGTGATGCGTCCTAGGCAACGGCCCTCGACTTCGGCTAGCACGCAGCCATCGGGGGCGGCGATGCAGAGGGCAGCACTGAAGTGCGCCTCACGGTTTTTGCTCGCGCCCAACTCCAAGAGCAGGCGGGTGATCCGTGCTTCATCTGTGTCGGCATAGCGCGCGGAGTAAACGCCAGGAGCGCCTCCGAGGGCTTCCACGCTTAATCCCGAATCATCGGCCAGAGCCCAATGGTCGGTTGCAGCGGCCACGGCAATGGCTTTGATCCTGGCATTTTCGCTGAAGCTGGTGCCGGTTTCCTCCACATCCATGTCCCTGGGCTGGGGCTTCAGGCTCAGAGGTAGATGGGCCAGCAGGCGGGCGAATTCACGGATCTTGCCGGCATTGCCGCTGGCGATGACCAGGGTGCGAGGTCTCATCGTGGCGAAAGGGAGAGTTGCGGAGACGGGTTCAGATCGCGGTGGCGAAACTCTTGGCCCAGGCGAGCACCTTCTCGACTTGTTCGGAGCTGGGCGCTTCGCAGTACAGACGCAGCAGTGGTTCGGTGCCGGAGAATCGGAGCATGAGCCAGTGGCTAGGGCCGAGCCGCAGCTTCACGCCGTCGATGCTCATCACCTCTTGCACCGGGATGCCGGCAACCTCCGTGGGTGGGTTCTGCGACAGCAGTGTCTCGAGGCGGTGGCGGGAGGCCATGTCGGCCAGGCGCAGGTCCACCCGGTCATAATGGCTGGCGCCACCGCAGCGATCCTGGAGCGACGTCACTCTGGCGCCCAGCGGGTTGCCCCCTTCGACAAGCGCTTCGAGCACCAGTAGGGCGGCAAACAGGGCATCCCGTTCAGGTAGATGCATGCCGAAGCCCACACCACCGGATTCTTCGCCGCCGATCAGCACCTTTCCGTTCAGCATCTCGGAGGCGATGTATTTGAAGCCCACAGGCAGTTCCAGCACCTCACGCTCAAGGTCTTCAGCGACTAAACGCATCAGATCTGAACCGCTCACTGTTTTCACGACTGAGCCGGGAAGTTGCCGTGCACGCGCCAGATGGTCGATCAAGAGAGGCATCAGTTGTTGCGTACTGCAGAAGTTCCCCTGCTCATTAACGGCAGCAATGCGGTCGCCGTCGCCGTCAAATACCAGACCCACAGCTGGAGAACCGCTCGCGCTTGTCTCCTTCACCGTTGCGATCAATTCCTGCAAATAAGAGGCGAGAGGCTCAGGTGGGTTGCCGCCGAACAGGGGGTCGCGGCTGCTGCGGATTTCACGGACTGGTCCATCCGGGCCACCGAGCAGCTCGGCCATACAGCCGGCGGCAGAGCCATGCATGGGATCAACAATGACCTTCAGGTTCATGGCATCAAGGCCGCGGCGGAGGCCATCAAGGTCGACTTTGGTTCGTAGCGATGCGAGATGCTCCGCTCTGGCGTCAAATCGCTCCGTATCACCTTGGCTGGCTGCGGTGATGCCTCCCGCCGCCAGGCGCTTCTCGACTGCTGTGGTGAAGTCACCCTCCACAGACCCTCCAAACGGGCCTTTGATCTTCAGTCCCAACCATTCCGGTGGGTTGTGGCTGGCAGTAATCACCAGTGCCCCGAGGGCTTGGCGTTCCACGACTGCTGAGCTGCAGGCCGGGGTGGGCACGGCGGTGGTGCTGAGTAGCGGTTTGAGGCCGCAGCCGCGTACTGCTGAGGCAATGGCCTCGGCCAGTTCTGGTGCAAGGAAGCGGCGGTCGTATCCGATCACCACCGTTTCACTCGCGTTACTAGGCGGAGCGCGATGCGCCAGTTCCTGAGCTGATGCGGCAGCAACCATCAGCAGGCGTTCCACGGTGATGTCGACCCCGAGGATCCCCCGCCATCCGTCGGTGCCGAACTGGATTGGCGAGGCAGCGAGAGGTAGGGGAGCTGAAGCCATGGACGGCTGGAGGGAAGCAGGCGTTCGATTCAGGATCTAGCAGCGGGCCGCCGTAACGTCGGGCGATGGGTGACACCCCTTTTGCTGACAAGCCACTCACTGATCGCCTGTTGCGCAGCTGGGTGCGTTGCCGGCGTCGGGCTTGGCTGGATCGGCATGGTGATCCCCACGCCAGGATCTACACCGCCCATCGCACCCTCCAGCTCGACGATCAACAACGCAGTTTTGTGGCTTTGCTGCCGAGGAAGCCCGCAGCGGGGCTTTCCGGCTTGGCCGAGGGGGCTCCTGGTGTGGTGGGTGTTCGTTTGACAGGAGAGGGGCCCGATGGCCTTCCTCTGGAGGCGCATCCGCCGTTGCTGGAACGGGTGGCCGGCAGCAGCCGCTGGGGAGACTTCGCCTATCGCCCAGTGCTTGCTCGTCAGGGACGGGGGCTCACCCGTGAACATCGTCTCCCCCTTGCCCTGGCTGGACAATTGCTCGCGGATTTCCAGCAGTCGCCGGTGGGAGAGGCTCTCGCGGTTGCAGGAGCTGGGCGACGGTTGGAGAAGGAACGGCTGCCCCTGAATGCAGCCCTTCAGCGCCAGTTGGATGAAGCATTGGTCAAGTTGGCGGCTGATTTACAGCGTTTGGATCCGCCTCCGCTAGCGGCCGATCGACGCAAATGCACACTCTGTAGCTGGAGAGGCCTCTGCAATGCCGAGGCAGCGTCCGAAGGTCATCTCAGCGAAGTGAGTGGAATCGGGGCGAAACGCCGCGAGATGCTCCAGGAGTTAGGAATCCATGGCCTCAAGGGCTTGGCGGCGGCCGAGCCTGCGGTGTTGGCCACTCAGCTCGAGCGCTACGGCGAACAGCACGGTGCGGTGGCACTTCCGTTGGTCGTCCAAGCCCGGGCCCAACGTGATGGTCTGGTGGAGCGACTTGATCAGGCTCCGAGTCTTCCCGAGCTGGCGATGGCGCCAGGGGTGCTGCTTTACGACATCGAGTCGGATCCCGATGCTCGCGATGACTTCCTGCATGGTTTTGTTTGTCTGCCGCGTGACCAGTCAGGCCGCTGGGACCTCGGTCGAGGCCGCTATCACCCACTTCTGGTGCTCCAGGAACATGGTGAGAAGCGTTCTTGGCTGAGGTTGCGCCGTTTGCTGGCTGCTTACGCCGACTGGCCGATTCTTCATTACGGCGAGACCGAATCGCTGGCTTTGAAACGCATGGCGCAGCGTCAGGGGGCTAGTGATCGCCAGTTAGAGAGCTATAAACATCGGTTGGTGGATGTGCATGCCCGGGTGCGGCATCACTGGCGATTACCGCTCAACAGTTATGGCCTTAAGTCCGTCGCCGCATGGCGCGGTTTTCAGTGGCGTCAACGCAGTGTGGACGGAGCCAGGGCGCTGCTGTGGTGGCGGCAGTGGCGGGGATCCGGCCCTCTCGATCGCGGACATCACCAAACCTTGCGCTGGATTTTTACTTACAACGAAGATGACTGCCTGGCGACATGGGCGGTGGCCTCATGGTTGTTGGAGCAAGACAACAATGAGGAGAGATCGGACGTCACCGGTGCGTCGGAGAGATGAAAAAAGGGGCTGTGGAGCCCCTTCGCATATTCAGTGGTCAATCTCTGTGGTCAACCTGGGTTGGAGTCAGCCGACCACGCTGGGCTGCACCAGAAGATAAAGAAACCAGAAGCCGCCAATAAAGGGCACCAAGTTGATGAAAATCCAGACCCACTCCTTGCCGCTGTCGCGAAGACGGCGAACGGTGATTGAGAGGGACGGAAAGATTTGGGCAATGGCATAGATCACGGCCACGCCTAGGAGGATGCCATTTTCCGTGTTGGCGAAAACGGTGGTGCCGATGATCAGGAGGATGAAATAAACAATCGCGTCAAGCAGGGCGAACCACCAATACTCAGATCGCGTTGCTTTGCCGCCGTAGGTGAAGGATTTCCGCCATGCAGTGGTGAACGCCTCAATCGGTCCCATGGATGTCGTTGGATTACTCGCCGGAACTATGGCGCTAGTCAGGAATTTTGTCTATTTCGAGACAAAAAAATTAGCTGGTTTGTGCAGTCCCGCACTCTTGGAAGGCTGGCGGTTCGTGCAAGCTCAAGGCTTGGCTTCCGGTCGATAGCTCAAGCGATGGCTGTTGTAAGGCGCCACGTCGAATTAAAGCCAGTCCTCGCCAGCTGCTGCCCTCTTGAACGGCAGAGGTGATGGTTCCTGCTCGATCGCCGTTGTGCAGAAGGGTGTCTCCGATTGCTGGGGAGGTGGCTAGGGCCTCGGAGGGTTGAACGGTCCAGCAACGCAGCTTTTGTTTCACGCCATCGCGGGATGCCAGCTTGGCGATGGTCTCTTGGCCGAGATAGCAGCCTTTATCCAGGCTCACCCAGTCGCCGAGGCCAAGCTCCAGAGGATTGGTGTCGCCGTTTAACGCCTGCTTGCTGAAGGGCAGCCCAAGGTTGAGACGCCAGTGCTCGAGTTGGTCTGGGTTGGCCAAATTCAGGCTCTCCCAATCTGAGGGTAGGGATGTGCCCTCAAGCCAGAGGACTTCCTGATCCCACTGCGGGGGTTGGTGCGCAGGGCAGAGTCGTTGCAGCCGCCGCCGTTGACCTGACTGGGTGATCTTGACGCGATCGGCGGGAAAGATCACTCGATCGAAGCCAGTGAGCACGGCTTCTGCATCGCCGCAGAGAACCAACACATCGGCGCCCTCTGGATCGAGGCGCACCTCCAGGAGAGCTTGCACCCTGCCTGTAGCCGTGAGCCAGCAGCTGCGGATGAGCTGATGGTCGGGGGCCTGCTGAATCGCAGCACTGGTTTGTCCATGCAAGAACTGACGACTGCCGCCTCCTTTCAGGCGCAGAGAGGGGAAGCTGGCATCCCAGAGCAGTGCTTGTGCGCCATCGTTCATGGCTTCAGCTCCTTGGCACGGGCTGCGATTTCGCTCAGTTTGAACAAGCTGACCAATTCCAGCCCAGCGGCGTCCATGGCTTCTTGGCCGCCTTCTTCTCTGTCAACGATCGTGACCACCCGTGCCACGACATAGCCGGCTTGTTTGAGTTGATTCACCGCTTGAATCGACGATCCTCCGGTGGTCACCACGTCTTCCAGCACGGTGACCCGGGCTCCTGCGGGGGGTAAAGGACCTTCCAGCCATGCGCCGGTGCCATGGCCTTTGGCCTGCTTGCGCACAATCAAGGCATCCAAGCTGCGGCCAGCTTGAGCTGCAGCCATCGCCACTCCGCTCACCAATGGATCTGCCCCCAAGGTGAGTCCTCCGACGGCGACCGCGTCAGGCTCCACGCAAGCGAGCATGGCAGGGCTGAGTAGGGCTAGGCCAGTTCCACTCAGGGCGACAGGTTTGCAGTTCACGTAATGGTCACTGTTGCGGCCGGAGGCGAGCGTGAAGGCGCCATGGCGGTAGCACTCAGCTGCTAGTCGGTTCAACAGGTTGTCGCGGCTCATAGGGGGACTGGTCCGGGACGGATCTTCTGCCTAGTTTGCGCTCAGCTGGGTCCTGGGCTGTGTCGCGCCTTCTTCACTCTTCGCTTGTGTTGTTGGTGTTGGCTGTGACGAATCCTGCGCGACAGGTGGTCGCCCGTCCTGTGGTCTGTACCACCAGCCTTGAAGCGCCTACTGCCATACAAGCCTCCGGGCCTGCTCTGCCGGTAGAAATCACTCGCTGCGCGCCGGTGGAGCGTACGGACACGATGATGGATCGCCGTTTTTATACCTGGACTTCTCCCTTTGCCCGCGGCGTGGATGTGATCCATCAGGTCACAGACCTGCTCGGCATCGCAATGGCCGGTCCGGAGGGCACTCGCCTGATGGGTTTCGGATTCCCGGATCAAACGATCATCTGGGATGGCTCTGCTCTGCAAAACACCACAGAGTCCTTGTTGGAGGAGCAGAGCAAGCCGATTCCTTGGCGCACTGTCGATATCTCAAGTGGTTTTGATCGCAGCCTGGCTAGTGAGGATGAAGTCACCACTGAGGCGGTGATGGTGGACCTGGACCTCCCCCCCAGTGAAACCATTGGCACCCCGGTGCGCGGCCTGTGGTAAATCCTCATGCCAAGGGGGTCTAGCAATCTGGTGAATGCAGCGAACTCATAATTCGCCTAAGGCGAGTTCGATCCTCGCGACCCCCATTCACCCCAACTGATGCGCATCCTGCTTCTGCTGGTTTTGTTGGTGATGCCTGCGTTCTTTGCAGCGGTCGAGGTATCTCTTCTGCGCTTGCGCACCAGTCGGGTTCGGGTGCTGGATGAGCAGGGCGTGGCAGGTGCTCATGCGGTGCATCGCCTGCAGCGCCGCATGCGGCGGGCCCTGCTGATGTGTCAGCTCGGAGCCACGCTCTCCCTGGTCGCTCTCGGCTGGGCCGGCAGCGGATTTGCGTGGCATTGGTGGCCTCAGCAGACGCTGCCAAGCCGGTGGTGGACTTTGGTCTGGTTCCTGTTCCTCACCCTCTTGGCCACGTTGGTGGCGGGCTTGTTGCCCCGTGCCTGGGTGCTTAGCCGTCCGGAACGGGCGGCGCTGATCTTGGCACCGGTTCTGGAGGCAGTGATGCGGGTGCTGAGGCCGATTCTCTCGCTTTTGGAGGCGTTGGCCTCCTTAGTGCTGAGACTGATGGGCCTGCCAGCGCGCTGGGATTCCCTCGGTTCACCGCTGACTGCGGGTGAATTGGAAACCCTGATCGAAAGTGGCGATGTCACCGGCCTGCGGCCGGACGAACGCAACATTCTTGAAGGGGTTTTCGCGTTGCGCGATACCCAGGTGCGGGAGGTGATGGTGCCTCGTTCGGGCATGGTCACGCTTCCTGTGGATGTGCGTTTTGCTGAGCTGATGGAGGCGGTGCACCGCACCCGTCATGCCCGCTTCCCGGTGATTGGCCAATCGCTTGATGACGTGCGGGGAGTCCTTGATCTGCGCTTGCTTGCCGAACCGATTGCTGGCGGGCTGCTGGATGAGGCTTCGCCACTCGAGCCTTACCTACTTCCTGCCGAACGTGTCCTCGAAACCAGCACCCTGGCGGAGCTGCTGGCCCTGATCCGTAATGGCCACCCCTTGCTTCTGGTGGTGGATGAACACGGTGGTACTGAGGGGCTGGTGACGGCAGCGGACCTCACCGGTGAGATCGTTGGGGAGGAGCCGGAGCCGGATTCGGAGATTCCGGATCTCCAGCCCTTGATGAACAGCCCTGGTAGCTGGCTGGTGGCTGGGGACTTGGAGATCTTTGAGCTCAATCGTCAGCTGGGACTTGAATTGCCCGAGGCCACGGAGCACCACACCCTTGCCGGTTTTTTGCTGGAGCGGCTACAACACATCCCTGCAGAAGGAGAAGCACTGCGACATCACGGGCTGCAATTTGAGATCGTGGCGATGGACGGACCCCGCATTGGCCGTGTGTTGTTGATCTGCCCAGAAGGCTCTCCCACCGCTTCTGATGACCACAATCCTGAGATCTCCGATGCCTAACAGCTGTGTTCAGTTCGTCTGATCAAGAGCAATCAGGGATAATTGGCCGGATCCCTTTCGCCTGCCCATGACCGAACCAATGGTGCCGGTGAAGGTTGGTGTGATCGGAATTGGCAACATGGGCTGGCATCACGCTCGCGTGCTGAGCCTGCTCAAAGATGCTGAGCTCGTTGGGGTCGCCGACCCTGACCCCGACCGCGGCCAGCTGGCAAAAGAGCAGTTCGGCTGCGGTTGGTTTGCCGATTACCGCGAGATGCTCTCTGAGGTTGAGGCGGTTTGCATCGCGGTACCAACGCTGCTGCACCATGCCGTTGGCCTCGCCTGTCTCGATGCCGGCCTGCATGTGCTGATCGAGAAGCCGATTGCGGCGAGCCAAGAGGAGGCATCGGCCTTGATCGCTGCTGCCAGCAGGAACGGGCGTTTGCTGCAGGTGGGGCATATCGAGCGTTTCAACCCTGCCTTCCGCGAACTGATCAAGGTGGTTGCCAATGAGGAGGTGGTTGTTTTGGAGGCGCGTCGGCATAGTCCCCATGCCGACCGGGCCAACGATGTGTCGGTGGTTCTCGATCTGATGATCCATGATCTCGACCTGGTCTTAGAGCTTGCTCAGGCCCCTGTGGTCAGCCTCGCTGCCGCGGGTGGCCGCAGTGCTGAGGGCCCGATTGATTATGTGAACGCCACACTCGGTTTTGCGAACGGTGTGGTGGCGAGCCTCACGGCTAGCAAAATGAGTCATCGCAAAATCCGCAGCTTGAGTGCCCATTGCCGCGCAAGCCTTGTGGAGACTGACTTCCTCAATCACAACCTCCACATTCATCGCCGTGCCCACGAGTGGTACTCGGCTGACCATGGCGAGCTGTTGTATCGGAATGATGGTTTCATCGAGGAGGTGAGTACCACCTCCATCGAGCCCCTGTATGCCGAGCTTGAGCACTTCCTTCAGTGCGTGCGAGGCAGGGAAACGCCTGCTGTTGATGGTCAACAGGCATCTAGAGCCTTGAAGCTGGCGGATTTGATCGAGCATGCCGTTGAGCATCCAGGCATCGGTGTGCCTCTGAACGATCCGATCTGACCTCTTCCGCTCTGTTCAGACCAGGCCTTCCAGTTCCGCCAAGTCCCGAAGAGCAGCAATCTGCCAGTGGCGACACTGCGCTGGTGAGGCGCGATAGAACTGAGCCCATGCAGCCGCCTTGTGCTCGGAGTAACTGGCAACGTCTTGCTCGGGGTGGGTGAGTCCCCAGCCGACACGCACCGCATGTCCGATCACGACATCGAGAGCAATGTCATCGTCGAAGCGCACGTTTGGATTGGTGGCGGTGAAGGCCATCAGTGACAACAGGCATTCGCTGCAGAGTTGTCGGTATTCCGGTGCGCTGATTCTGCCGAGTAGATGCTCGATTTGAACGGCAAAATTTCGCTCGCCAGGTGTTTTCTCCAGTAGCAGTGCACTGGTCAGTCGATTGCGCCGTTCAAGCTTGTCGCCGATGACCAGGCCGCGGCAATGTTCCAGCAGTGACCAGATTCCTGCATGGAAGTCTTTGGGTACGCGCTGCAGTGATCCGAGTCGGATTCGATGCTGGAGCCAGTCTCCACCACTGGGTTGCTCTTCCATAGGGGCTGGTACGGCCCATTGCACCGTGCCGCTGAGATGAAGCTGTTCGTTGCGTTTCAACGATGCTCGGGCGTGCTCAAGGTCGCTGAGCACGGCCCGAAGGCGTAGCCCGATGGCGTGGGGAGGCTCGCTGCAGAGAGCCTCGAAGCCTTCGTCTTGGCTGCAGTGTCGTTCAGCGGCCAGTTCGGAGGTCAGCAGTAACAGCAGTTGTCCCAGTTGCAGGGTGAGAGTGCCGCTCAGCAGCTGGGGTTGGCGTCTGGCCAGGCCATCCAGTGCCAGTAAAAGTTCCTGTTGAAGGCTGCTTTCGCGGGCATCACTGCCACAGGTACGGCGAATGAGCCCCGCAATTGTTCCACTGCCCACTGGGCGACTGAGACTCGAGTCGGCGGTGTAGTTGCGCCCCACCACAACAGTTTTCTGGCGGGCAAGCAGGTCGATCAGTGCGTCCTCTAGCTGGGGGTGCACCAGACCGAGCACGCCCGCGCAGCGTCTGACCACATTCCAGTCTTGTTGTTGCAGCCCTCGGCGATAGATCTCCTCAACCAGGGCAAGCAGTGTGACGCTGCTGCCCTGTGGTCCCTGTAGTTGGGCCCCATCGCCGAGACGAATGTTCAGCTGTTCGAGCACTTCGGCTTGCTCGCGCAGGGAGGCACTGCTCCAGAGGCGTTCGCAGAGTTCGGCTGGAGAGATGTCATCGAGTTCTTGCTCCTGCGCGGCAGTGAGATCGCCCAGATCCGTTGAGTCCTGCAACAAGCGTGTCGGGTCAGTGCTCTGGTCATGGTCTGCATGGTCAGCCCAGGTACCGCGCCGCTGATCCGATAAATCGACCCATTGGCCCTGCCTGGCCAGGTCGTCTAGGTGTGCATAGTGCACGGCGATGCCATCGATTTCTCCAGTGCACAGCCGTTCTGCGAGGGCCAGCACAGTCTCCGGTGCTCTTGAGAACACCGTTTCCGAGATTGGGATCACCAGCAGAGGAGCACCTGTACCACGCCAGTGACGCTGCAGGAGGTGGAGCTCGTTCAACACGGTTTCCACCAGATGATTCGGGTCATCCGTGAGATAGAACGTGTCCTCCTCCAGTACGGAGGGGGGGAAGACCATCTGGTTTTGCCCTTGCCGATAGAAACGGGCGGTGACCGCCGATTCCGTCCGTACCGGTGGATGGCCAGTGAGACCGAGGTTTGGATTGGCACCGATTGGGCGCAGCCGTTGTTTGAGGGCTGCCGATGGCTGCACCGTTACCTCTCCTGAGCCTGTGTCAGACACTGGAAAGCCTCGACCTCTGAGGATGTTGGCCTGGTTAGAGTTGCTGGCCACCAGTGTCACCAACACCCGATCTGCGCCAAGCGCAGCCGGCAGCCTCCGCCCGCAGGGGTCTAGGTCTTCGGGCAGCAGCAGGCCTGCCAGCAACATCTCCCCTAGCCAGGCGAGGCTTTGGGTCCACAACAGCGGCACGTTGGCGTTGGCGTGTCGCTGTTGACTTCCAGCTTGCCGACGTTCAGCGCTGAGAGCGTCCTTTGGCACCACATAGAGCTCTGGATAAAGCCGCTCGCCGTTGTGCTCGACAGCCAGCGGTTGGAGCCGCTGCTGCCATTGCTTGGCCTCATCCCAGCGTTCTTCACAGCAGGCGGTGATGAGTTCGTAGGCCAGGAACAGGGGCCATTCCGATTCGATCCCCTCAAAGGTGGCTAGTTCCTCCCGCTCGTAATGGAGACGGCTGATGTCTTCCACCACGGTCTGGTGACCATCACGGCGGAAGCGTTTGTAGCCATAGGGTCCGCCGAGATCACGGCGGATTCGGTCGCAGGTGCGGGCCACCAGCTGCCGGTCTTCGATCGCCCAGGCGGGGTAGCCCACCACAGAGAGGCAAGCACTATCAGATTCTTTGCTTGCCGACTCACGAGGGAGCAGCCCTTGCAGTGCGCGGCGCAGACGCACCAATGAACCCTGGGGGATCTGCACAACCATGCTGCCGTCACCGTTGGTGCCGAACAGATCGAGGGCCTCCAGGGCCTCCAGCGCCGCTTTGGCCATCCCGATCGAGCTGGCGTTGCGTTCGGGTAAGCCGTGATTGCCTTTGTCGCCGCGCTCCCAAATGCCGTAGTCGGGAATGCGGTAAGCCCTGGCGACGTAATACACCAGGTTTTGGATGAAGTCCGCTTCATGGCGGCTACGCACCACCGTCAGCCCGCTCCGGGTGAGTTGCGCCAGTTGGAGCAGAAACAGCGATGTGGCATCCAGTTGCAGGTGCCCCCAGCCGTTATCAGGTACCACCGTGTCACCGGTGGCTGTGTCGTACTTGGCGTGAAGGGCGTCAAGCGGATGGAGGCTTTTTTTGAAACGCTCAACTTTGTGGGCCTGGCGCATCATGGCGTTGAGCAGGCCCCGCATCAGTGCCAGAACCCGTTGCTCCAGCTCCCAGGAGCGTGCCGTGGCAACCCCCTCGAGGCGCCGGTGGGCAAGGGCCAGGCCCCAGACGCACTGGATGGAATACACGCAGTCGCGGACCCAAGCATCGCCATAGTTGCCATGGACGGTGTGAGCGGTGCTGGCGGGAAGCAGACCGGTGACCGGATGCTGGCGGCTCAGGACCACCCGCTCAATTGATTGATCCAGGCTGTGGAGCAGCTGCCTTCGCTGCTGTTCTTGATTGAGATCGAAGGGGGTGGCTTGCGTCCGAACCATGACCTCCTGGCCGACCGGACCTAAATTCTCCTCTCTTGGCTCGACCTGGATGGGCACTGTCAATCTCGATCCTTCTGATCAACGCCGTTGCCATGTGCTGGGGATTGGGGTGGATGTCTGTGCAGACGTGCGTAGCGCTGCCATTGGCCTGCACGCTCGAGGAGGTGGTCAGATCGTGACCCTGAATGCTGAGATGACGATGTTGGCCAGGTCCAACCCCTCTCTGGGCGCTGCGATTGCTGATGCTGAGCTGGTGATTCCAGATGGTGCGGGAGTGGTTTGGGCTCTGGCTCGCCAGGGTGTCAAGGTGCGCCGCAGTCCCGGTATTGAGCTGGCTCGTGCCCTGCTCAGCGATGCCCAGAGTCATGGCTGGAGAGTGGCGCTGATCGGTGCCACTCCGGAGGTGATGGGCCGTCTCCGCGATTGTTTGGCCCGGGAACTGCCGGAGCTGCATGTTGTGATCGCAGAGCATGGTTACCAATCAGCTGAGGATTGGCCAAAACTGGAAGCCAATCTCAGGGCTCAGGCTCCGGACCTCGTGCTGCTTGCCCTCGGCGTACCGCGCCAAGAAACCTGGGCACAGCGTGTGCGACAAGGGCAGCCTGGATTGTGGATGGGCGTAGGAGGCAGTTTCGATGTGTGGGCCGGAGTCAAGCAGAGGGCACCACAATGGTTGAGCCGCTTCCAAGTGGAATGGCTTTATCGCTTGGTGCAGGAACCGAGTCGCTGGAGACGGATGTTGTCCCTGCCTGCCTTTGCATTTGCAGTGTTGCGTCGTCGTTGAATGGGTTGGCCAATCACTGCCGATCGCTGCACTCCAAATCAAACCTCTGCTCTACAAGGCTTGTGGGGCCTCGGAGAGGATCTCAAATCTTCGTTCTGTTTGGGCCTTGATCAGCGGAAGCCCACGGAGGCCTGCCAAACGAAGGCGAGAAGCAGGAACAACAGAGGAATGATCGGCAGGATGTCGACCAGCGGACCGAAGGCCTGATAAGCCTCGGGCAGTTGGGCCAGCAGATCGAGTGTGGTGGCGGCCATCCCGGCGATGTAAAACGTCGTTCAGCGGACGCTACCACGTGTGATGGGCGGGAGAGTTCGGATCCCAGGGAGCGAAATCCTCTGAAAAACAGCCTTCGCGGATCGCTTGGCCCATGGCGGTCGTGAAGCGGATCAAGTGGGTGAGGTTGTGCAAGCTCAGCAGCGTCAGTCCCAGCAGCTCTTCACTGCGGATCAGATGGTGCAGGTAGGCCCGGGTATGGCCTTGACAGGCTGGGCAGCTGCAACTTGGATCCAGGGGCGTGTGGTCATGGCGGAAGCGGGCATTACGCAGATTCCAGCGCTCGCCATTCACCAGGGCGGTGCCATGGCGACCGAGGCGTGTCGGTAGAACGCAGTCGAACAGATCAATGCCGTTCGCAACAGCGATCGCCATCTCCGGGAGTGTGCCAATCCCCATCAGATAGCGGGGACGGTCGCTGGGCAGCAGGGGGGTCACTTGGCGGACGATTCGATGCATGTCTTCAACCGGCTCCCCCACACTCACCCCGCCAATAGCGATGCCGGGTAGGTCGAAGCTGGCAATGGAACGGGCACTTTGTTCGCGCAGATGGGGGTAGCAGCCTCCTTGCACAATCCCGAACAGGGCTTGATCGGTTTTGGTGTGAGCGGTGGCACAACGCTCAAGCCAGGCATGGGTTCGGCGGCAGGCCTCCTCCACGTCGTTCTCGGTCGCTGGATAAGGGGGGCACTGGTCGAATGCCATGGCCACATCGGCCCCCAGGGCCATCTGGATCTCCATCGAGCGCTCCGGTGTGAGCAGGATGCGGCTTCCATCCCTGGGATTGCGGAAATCCACGCCGTGATCGTCGATGCGGTTGAGGTCCGCCAGGCTGAAGACTTGGAACCCTCCTGAATCAGTGAGCATCGGGCCATCCCAGCCCATAAAGCGGTGGAGGCCGCCGGCTTCAGCCACCACCTGCTCACCAGGCTGTAGATGCAGGTGATAGGTGTTGGAAAGCACCATCTGCGCTCCTGTCTCAGCCAGTTGCGCGCTGGTCACTCCTTTGACGGTTCCCAAAGTGCCGACCGGCATGAACCGAGGGGTGGAGACGGGGCCATGGGGCGTTTGAAAACAACCGCAGCGCGCTTTGGTGTTGCTGCAGTGTGCGTCGATCTGAAAGCGGAACACGGGCCAATCCGGGGCCATGCCTGACCCTACGGTGAGCGGGATCTCCTGCTGCGGCGTGGGCCGCTCATGTCGATGCCGAGCGCTCCTGGCTGGTTGCGCGATCTTTCCGGTGCCTGGGTCTTCTATTCCGTGTTGCCCGGTTGGCCTGGTGTGGCTCCTGGATTTGAACGCATCGCCCGCTTTGCCCCTTGGATTGGCCTCGTGATTGCAGCGCTGCAGGTTGCTGTATGGCTTCTCCTGCAGGCTCTGGGCTGGCCTGTGGCGGCTTCCGTGTTGCTCGTGATCAGCGTTGGGGTTTGGATCACCGGCGGGTTGCACGTCGATGGGGTGATGGATAGTGCCGATGGTTTGGCTGCCGGTCCGTCACGATGTTTGGAGGCGATGGAAGACAGTCGGGTCGGTGCCAGCGGCGTCCAGGCGTTTGCCTTGGTCTTGATCCTGCAGGTTGCTGCGTTGTGGTCTCTTGCGGACCGCCTGCCGGCGTGGATCCCTGTGGTGTTGCTTAGTGCTGGTTTCTGGGGGAGATGCTCACCGCTATGGGCCCTGCATCGGTTTCGCTACCTGCGGCCGGATGGAACGGCGGGCTTTCATCGGGCCAGGGCACGTGGCCTGAGGGAGTGGGTGCCTGCCCTGATCGTGGTGTCCATCACCCTTGCGCTCACCTTTGCTTTGGCTCAGCCGTTGGGGCTTCTGATCGCTTTGACGATGGCGGTCGGTGTGGTGATCAGTGGGGTGGTGGCTGAATGTTTCGGCCGCAGGCTTGGTGGCCATACCGGAGACAGCTACGGAGCATCGGTTGTGTGGACCGAGAGCTTCACCTTGGTGGCTCTCGCTGTACTTCTCCCTCTGCTGGATGGCGCGGCAGGTTGAGCACAAAGGCATTGCCTTTCGCTGGTAATTGGGGATCGACTGCGGCTGGGCTGTCGGCCAGCACAAGGTTCCCGCCCCGTTCTTCCGCGAGTTGGCGTGCGAGGGCCAGACCGAGTCCACTGCCGCTGCGGTCCTTACTGCGGCTGCCTCGGACGCCCCGGCTAAAAATCGCTTGCCGTTCATGCTCAGGGATCGGGTCTCCCTCGTCCCAAAGGCAGAGACCCTTCTCAAGAATTTTGAGCCCGAGTGCCGCTCCGGATGGGCTGTAACGGAATGCATTTTCCATCAGGTTGGCCAGGATCTCGGCCACGACTGCATCGGCAGCCGGTCTGGGTTCTTGCATCCATGCCGGCCACTGCATCGGTCCATGCCAGTCACGCCCCTGCAATGCGGCCGTGGCGGCGGCGCGTTCCGCCAGGGGCGCCACCAGCGTCTGAAGGCTGATTGCGGGGTGGTCGGGGAGCACTGGAGGCAGCAGCAGTGGAGTGCTGCCGCTGCTGGCGAGGCGTACATCGGGGTTGCCAATCCGGTCGAGGGCGGAGATGTAGCGATCCAATTGCCCTTGTTCCTGCAGCAGATTTTCGACCAGCGCCCTGTGGTGACTGTCGGGATCAAGCCGGCGCAGCAGCAGTTGGGCGTAGGTGCGGAGAGCGGCAAGCGGATTGCGAAGCTGATGCACCATCAGATTCAGTTGCTGTCGCTGTTGCTCGAGCTGCTCCATCAGACGGCTTCGCTCGACGTCCAGGCTCAGGCACTGGGCCATGGCGCTGGCACTGGCCTGGAGGCGTTGATCCAGATCGGTTGTCCAGGCCTGGTCGTGAATGGCTTCGGCTCGAAGGGCCCCGAGCAGAAGATTGCCGTTGCGCAGGGGATACCAGCGCCGTTCAGGGCTCGGTATGCGAAGGCTGGGATCGGCTTCGGCTGGTGGTAAGGATGTTGCGCTTGTGGGCCATTGCTGCACCATCTCCAAGCTGGCGCTCTCGCCCTCCTGCCCTTGGGCTGCATACAGAACCAAACGGGACAGCGCATTCACAGCAGCGAAGCTCTCGAGCTGTTGCTGCGCCAGTTGCAGGAAGCGTTCCGACAGTGGCATGGCATCGATCGTGCCCCTTAATACAGACGACCTGAAGGTCTGCTTTGCCCAGGGACTTGAAAAATTGGGAAAAAGTCTTAAGATCTGATGATCGACAGACATCGCAACGCCCTAAGGCGTGTGCGAAACGTCATCGGGCCCAGTTTTTGGTTGCACATTTCTTGCAACCAAGGCTACAGCAGAGTTTGACCACTAACCATCTCTGTCTGCGTCAACTCCGGTTGACTGAATCGTGATGCGTGCTCTGGTGCGGCGCTGAGTTCACTCAGTTCCCTCTAGCCGCTTCTGCTGCTGACGTTTGGACAGTTCTGTCCCTCCCTGCTCTTTCTCTTGCCCTCGCTCCGGGGGTCATCGTCTTATGTCCAAGAAGCGCAAGCGCATTAGTCGCCGCCGCCTGGCAGGTCAGCGGGTTCTGGCCCATGTGGCCACCTTTCATCTTGAGACGGGCGAGCACAAGCCGGTGACGGCAGCCCGACGCTATATCGCTGAAAGCTGCATCAGCGCGCCTGCACTCCTGCGTGTGCGCCGTAACGAGCACACCACGGATCATTTCTTCTGGGGTGAGAAGGGCTTGTTCAGCGCCCAGTACGCCGAAGAGAACCACTTCCTCTTCCCCTCATTGCGCTCCATCGTCGACAAGGTTGGCGAAGAGGTGATGTTCGAAGGTCTTGAACTGGCCTCCGATGACTGGGAAGAAATGGAAGAGTACGAGTACGCCTTCGTTTAAGTCCGGTCGCTGACGCCTTCAGCGGTCATCAAGCGTCGACACCTGGAGTTTCTAGCCAGGTGTCGATTGTTTTGCAGATGGTTGGAAAGACGCTTTCGGGGATGGTATGCCCCCCGTGGAAGGTCTCGAGGTTCAGCTCAGCTTGGCTCTTGGCCAGGCGTCTTGAGAGCTCATCAACCGCTGAGGCAGGTACCACCTCGTCTTGAAGGCCGTGAATGAGCAGCACAGGTGGACGCTGGATTGGCGGGTTCCAGTTGGGATGGGGATAGCCGCTGCAAGCAATTAATCCGGCTAAGGGGAGAGTGGTGCCGGTGGCTAGGGCCATGGCGGCTCCCTGGGAAAACCCAAGCACCACTGTTGCTTGAAGGGGTAGGCCATCGTTGGCCAGCTCGAGCAGTCTGGCCTTGAGGTGCTCCTGTGCTGCGGGCACAGCCTCCCATTCTGCAGGGAAAAGGCCATACCACTGACGACCCATGCCCTGGGGATGGAGCTCAGGTGCGGGCAGGGCCACCACATCAAGAGCTGTTCTCGTCTGCCGCACCAGGGCTTCCCCAAGGATCAGTAGGTCATCGGCATCTGCGCCCCAGCCGTGGAGCAGCACCAGTCGGGCTTGTGCGTCAGCTCTCGGCTGCTGCCGGAGCGCGGTGGTGGTGGCCAAGGGCATGAGGGGAGCTGGAGCGTTGCTGCGTAGGTTGGCTCAGGCCTGATTTTGCCCCGATTCCATGGCTCCGTTCGCCCTGCTGAGCGTCTCTGACAAAACCGGCCTGGTTCCTTTGGCTGAGGCGTTGCACCATCAGCATGGCTTTCAGCTGCTCTCCAGCGGTGGCACTGCAAAGGTGCTTCAGGACGCGGGGTTGCCTGTGACCAAGGTGGCGGACTACACCAGTGCGCCTGAAATCCTTGGCGGACGAGTCAAAACCCTGCATCCGCGTGTGCATGGCGGCATCCTTGCCAAGCGCGATGATGCCGCCCATCGTCAGGATCTTGAGCAGCAACAGATCCCTCTGATCGATTTGGTGGTGGTCAACCTCTATCCCTTCAGGGAGACGGTTGCCCGCCCGGATGTGACCTGGGATCAGGCGATCGAGAACATCGACATCGGCGGACCGACCATGGTGCGGGCTGCGGCCAAGAACCATGCCGATGTGGCAGTGCTGACCAGCCCTGATCAGTACGAGCGTGTGCTGGACGCTCTTCAGAACTCAGGAGGAGGTGTGCCCGCTCCAATGCGCCGACAGTTGGCGCTCGAAGCTTTCCAGCACACTGCTGCTTACGACACGGCGATCAGTGTCTGGATGGCTGGACAGATGGATGTTGAGTCAGCTCCCTGGCTTGATGCCGTGCCTCTGCGCCAGACGTTGCGTTATGGCGAAAATCCCCATCAGAAGGCTCGTTGGTACAGCCAGCCCAACCAGGGTTGGGGTGGTGCGCTCCAATTGCAGGGCAAGGAGCTGAGCACGAATAACCTGCTCGACCTTGAGGCATCACTGGCGACAGTGCGCGAATTCGGCTTTGGTGTCGATGGTCGTCATCCTGCCCAGCAGCCAGCAGCGGTTGTGGTGAAGCACACCAATCCCTGCGGTGTTGCCGTGGGCGATGGGGTCGCTCATGCCCTCAAACGCGCCCTCGATGCAGACAGGGTCAGTGCTTTCGGTGGCATTGTTGCCATCAATGGGGAGGTGGATGCGGAGGCGGCTCGTGAGCTCACCAGTCTCTTCTTGGAGTGTGTCGTGGCCCCAGGCTTCACTGCGGAGGCTCGCGAGGTGCTGTCCGCCAAGGCCAATTTGCGCCTGCTGGAGCTGTCGTCCGCCGCGATTGATGCGGCTGGTCATGATCACCTGCGCAGCATCCTGGGTGGCGTGCTTGTCCAGGATCTCGACGATCAGCCGATTGATCCCGCCACTTGGACGGTGCCGACTCAGCGCCAGCCCACAGAGCAGGAAAAAGCAGACCTTCAATTCGCCTGGCAGCTGGTCCGTCATGTGCGTTCAAACGCAATTGTGGTGGCGCGTGGGGGTCAAAGCCTTGGTGTCGGTGCCGGCCAGATGAATCGGGTTGGTTCAGCCCGGTTGGCACTTGAGGCTGCAGGGGAGCAAGCCAACAATGCGGTGCTCGCCAGCGACGGGTTCTTCCCGTTTGATGACACCGTGCGTCTCGCTGCCAGCCATGGCATCTCCGCGGTGATTCATCCCGGCGGCAGCATGCGCGATGCCGACTCGATTAAGGCTTGCGATGAACTGGGGCTGGCGATGATGCTCACCGGTCGGCGGCATTTTCTTCACTGAATCAGGTTTCAGCTGGACCGTGTTGGTCAGCGACGGGTTGGGTGCAGTTCTAAATTCCTTCCACGCAACTGCTTCTCTCGATGCTGGCCACTCTTCCTTTCAGCCTCAACTTCGTCCATCCACTTCTGATGGGGCTGCTTCTTGCCATGGGTGGCTATGCCATGTTTCTTGGCATCAAGACTAAGAAGGTACGCACTGGTACTGCTGAGCAGCGAAAGGCTCTGCTGCCCGGCAAGTTTGCCCAGCGTCACTATTTCTGGGGCAGCATGCTGCTGGCGTTGATGGTGTTTGGCAGCCTTGGAGGCATGGCCGTCACCTACCTCAATAACGGCAAACTGTTTGTTGGCCCTCATCTCTTGGTGGGCCTGGCGATGACGGGAATGATTGCTGGAGCTGCCTCACTGTCACCCCTGATGCAACGTGGCAATGTGATTGCCCGCAAGGTTCATGTTGGTCTCAATATGGGCATGCTCACGCTCTTCCTCTGGCAGGTCGTGAGTGGGCTGCAAATCGTGAACAAGATCTGGACGAACAGCTGACCTTGGCAGAGGGCCTTGGCAACTTTGGGCGGCGTTTAAAACGCCGCCCTTTTTCGTGGTGGACAGACCAGATGATGGGTGGCGTGGAAGTCCTCCTGCACTTTCCAAGTCAGCCGTCGGGAGATCTGGCGCACGATCTGGCGTAGAAGATGGTCACCGCTCGATTGCACCAGACCGTCTGGAAGCAATGTGATCACTTTGGGGAGCTTGATCCAGACAGAAAGATCAAGATCCCAGCTCACATTCGTCGAGACCTCTGAAGCTGCCGCAGGCTGTTCCGCCTTGCTGATGGCGGTGTCTTCAAGTCGCAATGAGGCCTGAAAGTCAACGTCGTAGAGGGCATTGAGGCCATCGCCGCTGCCGGGAACAGGCACCGTGGCGATGGCATAGGTTCCCTGTTGCTGGGGAAGAAGTCGAAGGCCGATGGTCGGCTCCACTTCGAAGCCAAAATTGCCGAAGCGGCCGAGCCGTAGGGCGTAGGCCTGTGGATCAAGCACCTCGACCTCCATCGGCTTGGCACAACGCCTGAACCAGCCCTCATGACGATCCAGGTACGAACTGACCTGGGCCATAGGGGCGCGCATCTCCATCTGATCGGAGAAATGACTGCTGTAGCAGCGGACCTGTGGGTCCTTGCTATGGCGCAGGCTGTCAGCTGGATGTCTCGTCAAGAGCAGCACGAATCGCGGTCCCTTTCCGGGGAGGGTCCCCGCATGTCAACCAATGTAAAGGTGCCCAGGGTCAGATTTCGCTCAGCGCGATCAGTCGCTGAATCACGTGTTCCACAACGCGATCAGGTGTGGAGGCGCCAGAGGTAATGCCGACGGTCACAGGGCCGGAAGGAAGGAAGTTGTCTTCCCTTCTGAGCTCTTCTTCCTCGTCCAGGGGCTTGTGCTCGATGCTGTTGTCGGCTCCGATCCGTTCCGGGGTGTCGATATGGAAGGAGCGGATGCCGCGGCTGATGGCAATCTCCTGGAGGTGAGTGGTGTTGGAGGAGTTGTAACCACCAATCACCACCATCAGGTCGAGGGGTTCATCCACCAGCGAGAACATGGCGTCCTGGCGTTCCTGGGTGGCATCGCAGATGGTGTTGAAGGCCAGGAAGTGATCGTTGAGGTCGGCGGGGCCGTATTTGCGCAGCATCGTGCGTTCGAACAAGCGCCCGATTTCCTCAGTTTCACTTTTGAGCATTGTTGTCTGGTTCGCCACGCCCAGTCGTTCAAGGTCGCGATCGGGATCGAATCCCTGGGAACAGGCGTTGGCGAATTTGGCCATGAAGGCCTCCCGGTCGCCGTTGCCAAGGATGTAGTCGGCCACCATCTGCGCTTCCTTGAGGTCGAGCACGACTAGATAGGTGCCGGCAAAGGAGCTGGTGGCAAGGGTTTCCTCATGCTTCACCTTGCCGTGAATGATCGAGGTGCAGGTGTGCTTCTTGTGCTTCTCCACCGTGTTCCACACCTTCGAGACCCAGGGGCAAGTGGTGTCAACGATGTGGCACCCTCGCTCGTTGAGCAGTTGCATCTCCTGCACCGTTGCCCCGAAAGCGGGAAGGATCACCACATCGCCGCAGTCGACACCGGAGAAGTCCTTTACGCCTTGGTCGACTGCGATGAACTCCACGTTCATCTCACGGAGGTGGTCGTTCACAGATGGGTTGTGAATGATCTCGTTCGTGATCCAGATCCGCTCATGGGGATAGTGCTTGCGGGTCTCGTAGGCCATTGCCACGGCCCGTTCCACGCCCCAGCAGAAGCCGAAGGCTTCTGCTAGACGAACCTTCAGGCGTCCATGGCTGAGGCGATAGTCGTTATCACGGATGGAGCCGATCAGGCTGCTCTGATAAGCCTGCTCCAGGCTGCCGGCGACCTCGTCGGCGCGTCCGAAGCCTCGGCGGTTGTAGCGGTCGGAATGGTGCAGAGAACGCTTGAAGGCGTGGGTATCCATATCCGGCAAAGCAGTGGCATGACTCTATGGGCAGCTCCGGCTGTCTGACGTGACAGGGGGCGTTGTTGCGGATGGTTTGGCCATCACTGCCCAATAAAAAAGTCCGACCTGATGGCCGGACCTGGTTTGTTGGATTCAGCCAAGAGTGGCTGTCTAGTTGTTGGTGGTGGCGAAGTCTGGATAGGCCTCCATGCCGTGCTCACCGATGTCAAGGCCTTCGGTTTCTTCGGCTTCAGTAACGCGGATGCCACCGAATAGGGCACCGATCACTGACCAGGCGATCCAGCAGGTCACTAGGGCCCAAAGTGCGTAGGCACCAGCGCCAAGGGCTTGGATTCCAAGCTGGTCGATGCCTCCGCCGTTGAACAGTCCGAGCGCATCGCCACTCTCCTGGATGTCGTAGCCCCAGAGACCAATGACGAGAGTTCCCCAAACACCACAGACACCGTGTACGGAGAAGGCTCCGACCGGGTCATCGATTCCGGCGGAATCGAGTGCGGCGACTGCGAAAACAACAATGATGCCTCCGATTAAACCGGCAAGCCAGGAGCCAACCCAGGTGAGGTTGGCGCAACCTGCGGTGATGCTGACGAGACCAGCCAAGATGCCGTTGATGATCATCGTCAGGTCTGGCTTACCCGACGTGAGTGTGGAGACAAGCGTGGCGCCTATGGCACCGCCTGCCGCCGCGAGGGTGGTGGTGACTGCCACATAGGGCACCCATTCATCCATGCCGAGTTGGGAGCCTGGATTGAATCCATACCAGCCGATCCAAAGGATCAGAGCTCCAAGAGTGGCAATGGCCATGTTGTGGCCTGGGATGGCCTGGGGACGGCCACTAACAAATTTGCCAATGCGAGGGCCGAGGAGCATGGCTCCAACCAGCCCTGCCCAGGCCCCAACTGAGTGAACGATTGAAGAGCCTGCAAAATCGATGAAGGGTCGAATCACGGCTCCATCAGCATCCCTGGCCCCAATTTCGTTCAGCCAACCACTGTTCCATTCCCAGGAGCCAGAGATGGGGTAGATCACACCCGTCAGCACAATTGCGAAGACCACGAATTCACCGAACTTGACGCGTTCAGCCACGAGTCCGGAAACAATCGTTGCGGCAGTACCAGCAAAAGCAGCCTGGAAGAGGAAGTCGATGGATGGCACCAACTGCACACAATCCTTTGCTGGATCAGGGTTTGCGGCACATGCCAAGGCATCAGCTGCACTCCAGTCGAAGAAGAATCCTTTGAAGGAAAGCCAGCCGCTAACGATGGAATCTCCATACATCAGGGAATAACCGACAACCCAATAAGCGGTGACGGCCAGTGCGAAAACAAACAGATTTTTCGCAAGAATGTTGACGGCGTTTTTCTGACGGCACATGCCGGCTTCGACCATGGCGAAGCCGGCATTCATGAAGATCACAAGCACTGCTGCGATCAGCAGCCACAGGTTGTCAGCGAGGAACTTCGCTGCTTGTGCACCTGTGAGGTCACTGAGGCCGACGCTTTCGGCTCGGACGGAAAGATTGAAAATGCCTAGCCCTAGTAGGGCTAGGGGAACGGTTGCCAGCCAGAGGCGGGAGCGATCGGAGCTAAAGCCGCGGATGCTGCGGAGGAGGAGCATGGGGCCATCCAGGAGGCTGGCCTCCTGGAGACGCGTCTTGCTCCGCCTCGATGGCGGCTGCAGAGCAGTTGTCATAAATGAAAAGCAGGGCTGCAAAGCCGGTGGTTTTGGTCCACCGCTAAATCAAAAATGCTCGTTAGCGAACTTTTTTCAAGTGTCTTTGGCTACCGAATTTGCAAAAGGTGCATATTGTTACATTCGCTACAGCCCTTGTTCTAGCTGGGTTGCTGCCGTTTCACGGGTCTTAAGCCCAGCCAGCTCACCTGATCGCGTTCAAAACGGAAGCAGCAGGGCAGCACCTCGACGCCGGCATCAAGGGCCTCACGAAAGAGTTCGCCGTACCGTGGATCTGCGCGATCGCCTGGAGCAAAGCAGGTCAGATCCGGCCTGCTTAAACAGGGCACCAGAACAGCCCGTGCGCTGGGCAGTACGTCGATGAGCTCTTGCAGATGCTTCTGCCCCCGTTCGGTGATGGTGTCCGGGAAGAGGGCCAGGGAACCTTCGCACCAGGTGGTGTTTTTCACCTCCAAGTAAATC
>Ga0189288_10255_pt1 | contig 29736 bp, 39 predicted proteins | sample UW105minimetaG_FD_130316 | JGI IMG/M metagenome (GOLD analysis project Ga0189288, IMG submission 130316) | Marine microbial communities from the Costa Rica Dome - UW105 mini metaG | ecosystem: Environmental > Aquatic > Marine > Oceanic > Photic zone | place: Costa Rica: the Eastern Pacific... | reverse complement strand
TCTGAGTGGTATGGATCCTCAATCGTTGGAACCATGACCAGGAAGCAAGCTAGTGACTTCAAGCTTCATATGGTCCATAAAAAAATGAAGCCCAATACTATTCTCAATTACATCGGGGCCTTCAGTGGTTTCTGGAACTATGCAATCAATAACGGTGAACTAAAGGGGAAGAATATCTGGGAAGGACAAAAGAAGAATCTTCCTAAATCCAAAAAGAGACAACCACTCGATCCCCAACTACTGGAAGCAGCAGAGGCCAAGGCAGAACAACATGGAGATGTTCGATTCTGGTTTGGTCGATATCAAGGCCTACGGAAAGAAGATTACTGTGGATTGAGGTGGTGTGACCTAGACATGAACGCTGGGGTCATGCACCTAAAGCGTTACGAGTGGAACGGACAGAAGAGGAACCTAAAGCTAAAGGAAGTTGGTGAAAGAACTATCCCTATCCACAGCAAACTAATTCAAAAGATAAGACTGATGCTGCCCGAAGCTTTAACCAGGAATGACAAGGATCCAATATGGCCAAAGGACTACAAATCTTACCTAGAAAACTGGGGAAGCAAGTGTTCAACAAGTTTCACAAAGAACTATGGGTTTGGCTCACATGATCTGCGCTCTTACGTGGTGACACAGATGATGCTCCAAAACATAAACCCTTATTACCTTCATGCCATCACTGGTCATACCGTTCCAGGTACGAGCAAGGTTGTCCTGGGATATGTAGCTCCGACCTTGGACCAGGTACGAGAAGTGTTGGAGCTGTTGGAGTAGCCCCCACCGTGAACTGGTGTGACCAAGATCACAGACACCGTTAACCCAGGTCAATGAAGCGGGTGGCGATCACGGCGATGGTGTGTGAGTCGGAGGGATGACCTCTACTACTAACTGGAAATCATGAACAACAACGAACTCACACTCGATCAACTGCAATCTTTTAGCGGTGCAGGCACAGAAACCCACTGGCACCAAAAACTACGAAACGCAAAGCGCTCTTACGACCTCAAAGCACTTGCAAACTCTGGCGAACTTGTTAAGAAGATGAAATACATCCCTGGTGAAATGTATTCCTTGATTCCCGGAGATATGTATTGATGAGTAATTTTAGGGCTAATGTCACTCGCGACGAGCGGTTTTTTTATTGACTGTGGTGTCTGCACTTGAGTCTCTTGCGGGCATCTGAGCCTTTCACCAGAGCTTCACCAGAACTTGCCTGCTTCCCCACCACAACCATGCACTGGGGTTCACCAGAAATGCTGTGATCTTGAAGGAGACGAGGGGGCAACACCCCCAACTTCAAATCACTCCTTTCAAACCATGACTACTTTCAACACTGACTACAACAACACTGAGCTGCTCGATCAAGAGCTGACTGATGCAGAGCTATCAGTGTCAGATGAACAGCTTGATGGAGTTGCTGGAGGAAGTAATTTCAAACACCATCCAATTGGTAGGTTCCCATACTGGGCTTGACTTTTGTGGTCCTGGTGGTTCTACCTTTATGACAGCAAAGATCCTGGACGGCTGCCCGCAGTGCTGATCCCGGCGGTGACGACATCTGATCCCCTGCTGCAAACACGATCACCAGCCCCGCCACGTGCGGGGTTTTTTATTGCCAATTGGTTCGCAGCTAAACAACAAGAACTCACCAGCTGAAGACCTAAGAAACGAATAGGACCACTCAATAGACAACACTGACGTGTCGCTATCTCGTGGTCCAAACCTGCCACATCCCTAGCACCAGTCAAGAAACAAATAAATAACCAACTTAAATCAATGAAACACAAACACTATGTAGGCCCAAATAATCCTTCTGTTAATGCAGAAACAGATGTTGCTGCATATCCAATCTCTGAAAGAGAGAAGTATCCATTCGAACATAGGATCTCTGAAGACGAAGCTATCTACCTTCTACCTTCAAGAGAGTATTGTCGTATTAAAGGCGTATCTGAATCTTTTAGCATCTGACCTTATGGCGACGTAGTCGTCACCTACAACCCCTTACAACCATAAAAGACAATGGCTAACAACTATACTCAAATCCTTGACGGTATTGATGACCAAATCGCTGACCTAAGGACAACTCAACCTCAATATGAATTGCAGATGGCTGCACTACAAGCTGCTATCGAAGAGATCCCTGCACGTATTGCTGACCTGGAAGACCTGAAGACACAAACAATGGAGCTTCGCGTAACTCAAGTTGATGTGAACTTGAATCTGCGTCTGACTGGACTTATCTCAAGACAAACAGTACTTCTGTTGGTTCGTGACAGGACCTTCTAAGTAGTTAAATCCAAGGCAAAAGGAACACCATTTTTAGTTACAAACTTCCTTCCGTATGGGTCGCTTGCTTCAACAGCTTCACCTTCTATTTTCTTGCTCCCATTATTGGCTTTTTTGTTTTCATCATTGCCACCGGCAACTTGCTTTAGCTCATCAATTGAGAGTTCATGGTCAGAGCTGGTTTCAGACATGGGAATCAAAACTCTTCTCTAAGTCTAGATGTGGCTTGTCTTTTAGACCATAGCCTAGAAATTTGTCAGGTTTCGATGTGCCACCCATTTATGGTCCATTGGAGAGGCTTATCACCCTCGCCTAAATCCATTTCTTGGCTCGAAGAATTGCTATTGGCCTTCTTGTACCCGCCACCTTGTGCTCTGATACCGCCAGATATTTTCTTCATCTCATCAACTGAGAGCGCATCGTCAGCCTTCTTTTTAGACATGGGAATCAAAACTCTGCTCTTAAGCTAGGCTTGATTCTTGAAGTCGTACATAATTCTAATAAATACTTAACTCAGCCTGAGCTGCGTAATTGCTGAACCAGCGTTACCATCACTTTATCAGCGCCCATCTAATGTCAGAAGAGCAACTCAAAGCCTTTCTCGAAAAAGTCAAAGCTGAGAACAGTCTTCAAGAGAAGCTCAAATCTGCTTCGGATGCTGATGAGGTTGCCAAGATTGCCAAAGATGCAGGATTCAGAATTACGGCTGATGAGCTGAACAAGGTTCAACAAGAGATTCCAGAAGATCAGCTGGAAGGAGTGACTGGGGGTCAAGGTGGTTATGCAAATAAAGGCATAGCTGGAGCCACTACTTTCTGGCAAGTTAAAGCGATGTTTAAGGATGAGATGGATGAGATGATGGGGTGATGGCGTCACCCTATGCCCGCCACAGAAGAGACTCTTGCTAACACAGAGATTTTTATTGCTGCAGAACACCTATCAACCCCACAAAAACTCCACCAATGCCTAGCACTAATCAATAATCAGCCCCGGTGCGAAACGCGTAGTTCCTCCAGCAGTGCTATGACTACTGTGTTAGCACCTATCCCATGTCAGAAGAGCAACTCAAAGCATTCCTGGAAAAAGTCAAAGCTGACACTAGCCTTCGGGAGAAGCTGAAAGCAGCTGCTGATTCTGATGCAGTTCTAGCGATTGCGAAAGAGGCTGGATTTATGATTTCTACTGACGACTTTAAGAACGCTCAATCCGAGATTTCAGAAGATGAACTGGAAGGCGTAGCGGGAGGTTTGTTATTTGTGTTCACCTTTTTTGCAGTTATACCCTGCGTAGCAGGAGATAGATAGCTTGTTGACTTGGATTTACCAGCCTTCCTTTAGCTTAGAGTTTAAACACTCAAAGCCCCTACAACTGCAGGGGCTTTTTATTTCTTCAATAGCCCGCCCAACCCATCAATCAGCCTCCAATACCTGGCACGATTGAGCGGATTTAAGCAGAGATAGATGAAGCAATCAGCTATTCAATAGGCATGAAATCTTCCTCAGTGCCTTTGCTTCGGGAACCGACCGTCTTTTCACGCCTATTTTCAGCAATCGGCTAAAACAACCAGAAGGAGGGCATCTTATACAATACCTTTAAAAAAGAAATATACGAATATGGGATTTGACTGTAACTCTCGTCTGTAATCCTGTAGCCACGAGACTTCCATCTTTCATGGCAGACACGGGGAGCCATCAGGGCAAAATAAGCATTCATCAATGCATAAATACTGGGCCAGTACGGATAAACAGAAGGCAAATAGCAAACTGCGACCATTGCTGCGACATATACGAACAGAATCTTCCACCTAGTTGTGTGAAACCAGAAAAAGAAGCCAAACACAAAGGCAAGGATTGATGCCCACGTGTAACTCACAAATTTATTTTCCGGATAATCATGCGGATTGTTATAAAGAGGCATTATTTATCGAAGGCTTTATGCGTTATACGAGCTTGGTGCCTAAATTCATCCCAAACGCAACGAAACGACTGTTCCAAACCTTGTTGAATTGGTTCCATCAGCTTGATCCAGGCGATCTGAAGCTAGTCGGGCTGCGATGTGATCCACCTTCGCATGAGCTTCAAGCAGCCTGTCGAGCCACCGCAAGCACAGCTTGAGACGCGGGCCTCAATCAGCCATCGGGCGCAATTGGATCAGCTTTGCTTCGAGATAGGTGAGGAAGGGCTGGCTGGATAAGGGATGACCACTCACCTTCGCCACGAGATCCTCTGCATTCAGAGCCCGCCCCACGGAATGCACCTTGTCTCTCAACCAGGCGAGCAGAGGTCTGACATCACCGCTGGCCACGTGCTGCTCAGGAGGACCGATGTCTGCCGTCATCGCCTCACTGAGCTGAGCACTGACTAAGTGCCCCAAAAGATAGGAAGGGAAATAGCCGAAAAGGCCCTCACTCCAGTGAACGTCCTGAAGGCAACCCTGGGCATCGTCGGCAGGGGTGACGCCAAGCAGCTCGCCATAGCGACGGTTCCATTCCCGCGGGAGGTCCTCCACAGGCAACCCTTGCTCCAGCAACGCCAACTCAAGGTCTGTACGGATCATGATGTGAAGCCCATAACTGAGCTCATCCGACTCCACTCGATTCGGACCCGGAACAATCGGATTCATTGCCCGCCACAACATCGTGGCGGAATCAAGAGGCGACCCCTCGGCAGCAAAACGCTGCCACCAACGCTGCGCAAACGCTTCACTGCGCGCCACTCTGTTCTCCCAAAACAGGGACTGACTTTCATGCACCGCCATGGATGTGGCCTGTCCCAACGGCCAGGCGAACCATTGATGACTGGCAGTGGGCAATCCCTGCTCATAAAGGGAATGCCCCCACTCATGAGCGGTCGCCAAGAAACAGGAGAGGGGTTGACCGGTGACCACCCTTGTGGTGAGACGGAAGTCACGCGGACCGAGCGTGATCGAGAACGGGTGAGGTGAAGTGGCCACACAGGTGATCGCTGGATCACGGCCCCATTCCTTCAAGAGCTGATCACACAAACGGTGCTGCTGGGCTGCACTGAGATCCCAATCGACACCACGAGTCGATGGTGCTGCCTGCACCTGATCGAGCAGTTCCGGCAAGCGCTGGCGCAAGGGAGCGAAGAGCTCAAGCAGGCGATCGAGGCGCAGATCAGGTTCGAACGGCTGAGCCAGGGTCTCCCAGCAGCCTCGCGGCTCATCCAACTGACGAGACTGCTCCTGACGCAAACCAATCAGACAGCGAAGTGCCGGTGCGAACAAAGGAAAATCATTGCTGGCACGTGCTTGCTGCCAGCAGTCATACCCTTCAGCCTTTGCGGTAGCGAGAGCTGCCACCAACTCTGGATCCTGCCGCTGCTGACGGCGCAGATCCTGCTCCAGCAGCTCCAGATTCCTGCCCCGCTCCTGTTCATCACGCTCTGAGAGCTGCTCAAGGCGACGGGCATGCTGCCAATCAGCACGAGCTTCAGCGACAAGCGCGGCGTAATCAGCCGAACTCTGGCGCTGATGCAACTGACGGGCCAGCAGCGTCAGTTGCTCGCCTCTCCAGGGGGCACCTCCAGCGGGCATCCGGGTGTTCTGATCCCAATAGAGCGTGCTTTGAATGCTGCCAAGAAGCCGGGTCTCATGGAGATGACGACCGAGACGATCCCATGCGGTTTTACCGCTCACTCCGATCTCCCGTCCTGTGATCAGACCAGCCTGGCAAACCAAGCGACAGATGCGCCTTACGCCTCTGCAGTCACGAACACAACCACTCAGCCGAGATTGTCTGAGATGTCAAACCAGGTCTGAAAGGAAAGAGGCGGCAAAGAAACAGATTGCCCCCAAGGGAACACATCAAAGGCAGGTCAGGCCATCGTCGAAGACGTCAACGCACAAGACCACCATGCTGAAAGAAGATTGGATCCGTCTGGCGATGCCTGCCGCGATCACGCTGCTGGCTGCAGCAATCATCGTGAGCCCATTTACAGCGAAGGCACAACTGGACGGAGCGACCGTCCATGTGAAACAGGCCTGGGGCGATCGCTGGGACATCAACGACTGCAGATAGCCCTCCACCAGACAGATCAGCCTCAAGCAGTGAAAGAACCGTCGGCACTCGCAATCCCAAGGAGAGCACCAAGCCCATGAGCAAGATCACATTCCCAAGTGATCTTGCTCAAGTCATCAAGCCGACAACGGTCTGAGGGTGGCTGGCAACAGACCCGAGAACCCTCCAGCGCCATGGCATATCAACGCCCTCGCACGAGCCTCGCCATCACCGTTGCCCTCAGCGTGGGCATGCTCGCCACCTCGCCACAAAGCCAAGCCAGAGGATGGTTCGCCTGTGCGGTGGAACGAAGCAGCGGAAACAAGGCGCTGGTGGTGGGAACAGAGGAGGTGAGCCTGGATCCAGCCGTGCCGTTTCAGGCCATCCCCATGCCACCCAACCCGAAACTGATGCTGGCCTCCGGGGCGACTGCAGGCCGCTGTTATCTCACTGACCGCCAGGAACGTGCTGTGCTCAACCGCTGAGCAGACAAGGCAGGCCCACTGAGCGAAACGCTGGGATTCGCTCAGCCTCCATCCACCTGACAACCCACCAAAGCACCGGCAGCACCGCCCAAAGGCACACCGATCCAGCGACCATTGCCTCGCGAAAGTGCTGCACCAAGGCCCGCCCCAAGCAAGCCACCGATCACGCTGCCCTCGACACAGCTGTTGGTGTCTGGATCACTCACCGTGGTGGAGGAACGATCCCTCTCATCATCAGCGTCATCGAAATCGTCGAGGAACACTGAATCGCCGTGGTGATCGGCAAGCACCGGAAGCACACTGCAGGTGCAGACGGTGAACAACGCCAGGCCGGTGATGGCAAGCGCGCGTTTCATGGCGAGACGAATGCAACCCACCAAGCCTGCTGCTCCTGGGCTCAGAAGCGTGACTGAAACACATCGAATATCCATTCAGATGTGACTGAGTCAGACACGGCCCTCAGGGCTGAAATGCACCTCACGACCAGCCACCCTGCCATCCGCTGCTTGTCAGGACTTCTTCACAAGCGATCAGACCCAGGCGTGGAGGCTTCGAGGCCCACACAAGGAACACAGGCCGAAATCATGGCAAGTTGCCAGATGGCTTAAGCAGAGCCGAGGCTCATCAAAGCAGTGAAGCTGACGATGTGCCCCAGCCAGTCTGAGTGAGCTGCGCTCACCCACCAGGGTGATGAAGAACGACTAAGGATGATCCCGCCTGATCCCGGAATTGTCAGACTCTGAAAACATGACCGGAGGTTGTCTCGTGAGCGACCCAATCAAAGCGCCGGCCTGCCACCTGAGCTGGACCGTCACAAAGGTGTCCGGACGGCTGTTTGCAGTAGCCGCCACCTTGAACGGCGCCGACTATGACTTCGTTGGCAACTTCCAGTCGTTAAGAGAGGCCCATGCTGCCGGACGCCTCTATGCCAGCAATCTCGCGCATCACCAACTGAGCACCCACAGGCTGATCTCCAAAGCAGCCTGAACCGCGGTTCAAATCCATCAGACTGTGCCGGTGGTTTGATTTGAACCGGCTGTGCTGCCGCTTGTCTACCACCCTCTGTATTCAGCCCCCCTACCGAGCAGCCATCGCTTCCCGATGGCCAAATTCAAGCTGCTCTATCACCATCTGCTGCACAGCTCCCTCATTCAGGAACAACAGATCCACCGGCCACTGAGCATCAGCAGGCGTGATCTCGAACTCGCGCACAATCGGCAGTACCACCAATCTTTTTGCCGGGGCAGCCTCACCCGTGAAGAGCAACGCCGCATTGGCCTGCCATGCACCCGTCCCCTGGTGCAGCGCACCTGGCTGGCAGTAGGAGGCACCCTGCTCACAGCTCGTCTGGCACTCGAGACAGGCTTGGCCTGCCATCTTGCCGGTGGCACCCACCATGCGCATCCCAGCTTCGGCAGCGGGTTCTGCATCTTCAATGACTGTGCCGTCGCCGCCTCAGTGCTGCTTCAGCAAGCCTTTGTGCAGCAGGTGCTGGTGATCGATCTGGACGTCCACCAAGGGGATGGGACCGCCGCCATCTTCGCCCAGGAGCCAAGGGTGTTCACCCTGTCGGTGCATGCCGCCAGCAACTTTCCTCTGCGCAAGGTGAGCAGCGACTTAGACATCCCCCTTGAGGATCAAGCCGATGATGAGGCCTACATGGCTGCCATCGGTGATCTATTACCAGATCTACTGGATCACCTGAAGCCAGATCTCGTTTTCTACAACGCAGGTGTAGACCCACATCGCGACGACAAGCTTGGACGACTTCGCCTCACCGACCAGGGATTGCTGAATCGCGACCGCCTGGTGATTGACGCCTGTTTACGCAGAAGCCTTCCGATCGCCACCGTGATCGGCGGCGGCTACGACGCGATCACCCCGCTCGTAGAACGGCACGCAATCGTATTCAGGGCAGCCGTCGAACAGGCCAGGCTCTTCGGGATCTAACACCGTGGCCTACAACATCAGCTGACTCAGCAAAAGCTTGAAACAGCAATGCATGACGCCTCACCTTTGACACTCACACCAACACTCACCTTTTTGAAAACCAATACACCCGGGCAAAAAGCAACAAGCTTTAGACACAAAGAAGCTGCTTGACAAAGGCTCTCCCGTCAAGCAGATACGGAATGCCCACGATGCGCCCAACACAAACGAGCACAACTGGTGACAACCCAGCAGGAAGATTGAAACCAAAAGGCCTACAAGAAGGCTACGAACATAAGGCTGTATACCGACTGGACAACACTTCCCAACGACGATCGCCTCAACACAAGCAACCTCACCCCTATCCCTTCAGCCGCAACCCTTCGAGACCGGCTCATAACAGGCAGAGCCACAAAACCATTCAGGGAACCACAACAGAAGGCTTACTGCCTAGGTAACAACGTTGCCGTAATAGCGCCTGACATCAGGCTTGATCCAGAAGATCAGAAGCGGGATCGTGACCGGCAGGCAACACATGCTGGTCATACCGATGGCAATCAAAACAAGAATCCACACCCAAACCCATGGCTTCGGAGGCAGAAAGAGTGGAACAAATGAGATCACAAGACAAGGTATCCCTAAAACAAGAAAGACCAAACCAGTAACGAAAGCCTCTTCTTCGCCTGACAGAAACATCAAGGGCGACAAAAGAATCAAAATTAAATACATCAAAGACAACGCACCCATATACGCCTTTGCCCAGAGAACAACACCAGGCCTCTTGACAGGAGCAACAGTCATTCGCTCAAACTAACTGTCTGAAGACTAGGACAGGGACCCAAGCCCTTTCCACTGATTAGAGAGGTAGAGCCACTACCTGCGAAAGCAATTAAACCAATAGAAGCATTATCTAAAAAGGCCAATCGAAGAGGGAATCAAGCAATCAGGACGGCTTGAACTAGCTTCCATCGCTCTTGCGGCAATAGCCTCCACCTGCATTGGCCCATCCCGAAGGGCAAGCCTCACCCTTCGACGGTTGCACGGTGTGGGTCATCAGCCCAAGAGTGCTGCAGGTCCCCTTAGCAGTATCCACATATCCCATTGGACAGATCTCCCGGAGCTTGGGGACCACGCGCTGGCCCCAAGCTCCAGGCGCACAAACTGAATGGATGAGGGCACCACCAACGGCGGTGGCACCCATGACGCCTCCCACCAGTCTCCAGTGTTGGAGCTTCACACCATCAAGACATTGACATCCACACGTTAGGCAGCTTGTTCAACCCAGACTGAGCGCAGATCAGCCAGAACCATGGCAACAACCCTGCTCAATCAAGCGGAGATCCAGGCACTTCCCCAGACCCTGCCTCAATGGCAACTGGTGGATGGGAGGCTTGAACGCCACTGGACGTTTTCCAATTTCGTGAGCGCCTGGGGATTCATGAGCCAGGTCGCCCTGCTGGCAGAAGCCATGAACCACCATCCCAACTGGAGCAACGTTTATTCCCGTGTCACGATCCAACTGAGCACCCATGATCTGGGCGGACTTTCCAATCTCGACCTCGACCTGGCGCGGGCGATCGACGCGCTGAGCTGATCCCTGCCAGCATGAGCAAATCTGGCGGCCGATGAGCGCCCTTTTCACCTGCGACAGCCAATGACCGCTTCATCTCCCAGTACAGAGATCCAGACCAGCGGTGTGCCGGTCACCATTCTTACGGGCTTCCTGGGGGCAGGCAAAACCACTCTGCTCAATCACATCCTCACCAATCAAAACGGCATGAAGACAGCCGTTCTCGTGAATGAATTCGGAGAAATCGGCATCGACAACGACCTGGTGGTCAGTGCCGGCGACGACATGGTGGAACTCAGCAACGGCTGCATCTGCTGTTCGATCAACGACGAGCTGCTCGAGGCAGTGGACAGGGTCCTGGACCGACCTCAGCCAGTCGATTATTTAGTCGTCGAAACCACTGGTCTGGCGGACCCCTTGCCGGTTGCCATGACCTTCCTTGGCAGCGAGCTACGAGACAAGACCCGGCTCGATTCGATCATCACTCTCGTTGATGCGGAGAATTTCGACAACCAGCTTCTGGCGAGTGAAGTTGGACGTTCCCAAGTTGTGTATGGCGACATTCTTCTCCTGAACAAGACAGACCTCGTTGACGAGGAGCGCCTCCAGGGCATCGAGCAGAAGCTTTGCGATGTCAAGAAGGATGCACGCATCCTGCGCTCCGTCAAAGGCGACGTACCGCTTCCTCTGCTCCTAAGCGTGGGTCTGTTTGAAAGCGATCGGGTCGTCAGCCCAGCCGAGCATGAGCATGAGCACGGGCATGAGCACGGGCATGAGCACCATCACCATGGCGGGCATGAGCACGACCATGAGCCCCACAACCATGGCGAACACGGGCACCATCACCACGACCACGACCACGACCACGACCACGACCACGACCACGACCACGGCCATAACCATGCCGACCACTTAGCGATCGAGGGGTACACATCCCTCTCCTTCAAAAGCGATGGACCCTTCTCCTTACGCAAATTTCAGTATTTCCTCGACAATCAGCTCCCCTCCTCTGTGTTCCGTGCCAAGGGGATCCTCTGGTTCAACGAAAGCGAGCGGCGACATGTGTTTCACCTTGCGGGCAAACGCTTCTCCATCGATGACAGCGACTGGCCCGGAGCGCGCAAGAACCAGCTGGTGATCATCGGCCGCGATCTCGACCACAGCTGTTTGCGCAAGCAACTTCAGGCCTGTGTGGCCAAGGATGCTGGCAAAGGATTCAGCTAACACACGCCTCTGGATGACAGGGCTGCAATTACGACAAGCAGGATCTGGTCAACGTGTTTAAGGTGACATGACTTTGGGAGACGGCATGGTTGAACTCCTTACCGCAGCGCTCGCGCTCACAGCAATCTGCGTTGCTGTGCTGATGCTTGCCGACTCCGACGACGACAACAGCGGTGGCGGCCTCATGGAACCCTCCCTCGTTCCCATTCCGATTCGAACCAACCGGCGCTGAAGGTGCCGTGATCACCATGCGACTCATCCCCGCCCAAGAGGCGGGTTTTTTGATGCCTGCAGCGACCAACACAAAGCGCTATTGCGTATCATTATCATCGTCCCGATACGCGCTAATGCGGTTCAGTTTGAACAGGGCCTTCTGGCTACGAACCGCATCCCTCTCGAGACTCCTGGCTTCGGCACTGAAGGGCAAAGCCGTGGAGCTGATGACTGCTAATCGCTGGCGATGAGTCAGCCAGCTGGGTCACCAAGCCCCTCGAAACGCATCCTCTGGGGACCAAACCGCAGGCTGCTCAGCCTTCTGGCCATGCTGCTGGCAGTGCTGGCGCTGCTCCCCCTGGTCGGGCTAATTGGAGCAGGGCTCCAAGGGATGAGGGATGGGTCAGCCAGTCTGGGCGCCGATGGTGTTGAGCAGATCAGAGGCACGATCAGCCTGCTGATCGGCACCACCTTGCTGGGCTCCCTAGTCGGCACTACCAATGGCTGGCTCCTCGCCAATTGCCGCTTCCCAGGACGCCGACTCCTGCGCATCGCTCAGCTGATTCCGCTGGCCACCCCCTCCTACCTCCTCGCCGCCACCTTGGTGGACCTTGGCAGCCCCCATGGTGTGCGCATCTATGGCCTCGGTTGGGGGGTGGTGGTGATGGCACTCTCCACCTATCCCTACGTCTTTCTCCTAAGCACGGAAAGTTTCACGATCTGCGGCCGCCGCCAACTGGAGGCCTGTCGCTGCCTTGGCGTCGGCCCCTGGAACAGCTTCTGGCGGATCGCGCTGCCAATGGCAATGCCAGCAATCGGTGCCGGCATTGCCCTCATGGGCATGGAGGTGGTGAATGAACTTGGCGCTGTGCGCCTGCTCGGCATCCCCAGCCTCTCCTCGGGAATCCTCCAGGCCTGGGAAACGGAGGGCAACCCTGCCGGTGCTGTTGGTCTGGCCCTGATCACCCTCTGCATCGTGATGGTGCTGCTGGGAGGAGAGCGTCAGATGCGTCGGCGCAGTCGTCGCTGGTCAGAAGGAGTCGCCGGAGGCGAATCCCCGGCTTGGCCCCTGCATGGAGGCCGGGCGATCACAGCGCAGCTGCTTGGCTCCATTCCACCCCTGCTGAGCCTGGGCACTCCTCTGCTCTGGGCGGGCATGAACGTTGACCAACTCGGACAAGGGCTCTCACCCGAACTACTGCTGCTCACGGGGCGAAGCTTCGGCCTAGCCCTTGCCGCCGCCGGGATTGCACTCGTGGCAGCCCTGCTGCTTTCCATCGCCAAACGCTGGAGCCAAGCCCGCTGGCTCCAAAGCCTCACCTTCCTCGCTGGCATGGGCTACGCGATCCCAGGCGTGGTGCTGGCCTTAGGCCTGCTGCTGCTGGGCGGGCCATGGCAACTGGCCCCACTCCTGCTCCTGCTCTGGGGGTACAGCGATCGCTTTCTGGCCGTCGCCAAAGGAGGCCTCGACGCCGCCTTGGAACGACTCTCCCCCAGCCTCGACGAGGCGGCCACCGGCCTCGGCTGTCGATGGCCTGATGTGCTGCAACGCATTCATTTACCACTGCTGCGCGGCCCGCTTGCTGTGGGTGGCTTACTGGTGTTCGTCGACACCGTGAAAGAACTACCGCTCACCTTGTCCTTACGCCCCTTCGACTTCGACACGCTGTCAGTTCGGGTGTATCAGTACGCCAGCGATGAGCGTCTGGCGGCAGCGCTATGGCCAACGCTCATGATTCTGGCCCTCGGCCTGATGGCATCTCTGGCTCTGGTGCCAGGTCTCGACCACAGCCCCAAGGATCAGAACCCGGTCAAAGATTGACCGTCTCGGCGCTGAACCGCCACCACCCCCGGTCGCGGTGGGCGAGCTGGTGCTTGGGCTGGCCAGTTTGACCCCAATGGCACCGTGCGTAACTGCTTGATCGGCTGGCCATCGCTGTCCTGAACCTGATGGGCCTGCACAACCTCAGCCCCTTGAAGGCGACGGCCATTGCGCTCACCTGGATGCTGAACCGCCAGGAACAGACTGCGCTCCTGACCATCAAGGCTGAGGCCGCAGAGTTCCGATTCCATCGGAGCAATCGCGAAACAGGCTGCCAACTCCGCGCTGCCTTTCGCTGCACGGGGAATGAACCAGCAAGTGTTATTGCCGAAGACGTCTGCATCTTGGCCGACGTGATCGGTCACAACCCAAAGATTCCCGCCGCGATCGATGGCAAGGTTGTCGGGATTGGAGAATCCCAGCCCTCCGCACCAGGGTTCCCCCCCGGTGGCAGCCATGCGCCACCGAAAGCGGCAACCATCCACCTCACTGATCCGCATCACCCAGCCATGCGACCAGGTGGCTTGGCCATCAGGGCCTCGAAAAATCGCCGGGTCTGCTCCGCCCTGACCATCGGCAGTCCCTGAGGTGAAGGCCACCAGCAGGTCACCGCTGATCGGGTCGAGTTCGGTGTCTTCGGGGCGCGCCGTCGGCGTAGCCCCAATCGCACTCGCGGCGAGATGGGCATCCACCAAGATGGCCCCCTGCAAGGCGTCACCTTTGCCCAGGTAGAGGCTGGCCAAATCAGGGTAAAGGCGGGCATAAGCGGCCACGGCCTCATCGTCACGAAAGAGCTCTGCACCCGCTTGGCTTCGATCGCAATGGGGCAAGGCAAGCGGACAGTCGATCCCCGCCGCCGCATACGCGCTCGGGAGAAAAGGCCGCACAGACGTCTCGGGACGCAAAGGCAGCCACTCCCCACTGCCATCGGGACTGAAGCGGGCCACCTGCAGCTCACCCTTCTCAAGCAAGCGCGAATTGGACGGATCCTGAGGCGAACTAAGCCGTTCCGCACTGACATAGCGATAGAGATGCCCCCCACGGCGATCACAGCCCGAATACACCTGCAGGTATTCACCGGCCACAGCCCGCACCGCCACAGCTTCGTGGCGAAAGCGCCCAAGAGCGGAATGTTTCAGCACGGTTGAGTGCGGATCCAGCGGATCAATCTCCACCATCCAGCCGTACTTGTTGCCGGCGAGACCATAGACATTGCCCAGCCCCTTAAGACGCCCCTCCCGACACTCAAAGGGGCAAGCCTGCAGTGCCTGGGCACTGCCATCGGCATACACCGCCTCTGGCACTTGAACCTGAAAGTTTTCCTCGGCACTGAGCACCGTGCCCCAGGGGGTCATGCCTCCGGCGCAGTTCGCGAAGGTGCCGATCACAGCGGTACCAAGTCCATCGTCGTAACCAATCCGGCTAGAGGCCGAGAACACCGCCTGAGCAGGGCCTGTGGTCTGAAGACAACGCTCCGGCTTGTACCAACCAGCCAGACCATCAATACGGCGCTCACGAGGATCCAGATGCCGAGTCCACACCCCCTGAGCCGACCGGCGCAGGTGAATCACCCCGATTCCCAGATCAGCCATGGCCTGATCACTCACAGTCCGGATCAGATCCAAAAGCGGATCATCAGACTCCAGAGCACTCGCATCAATCACACCGCCGCGGGACGCCAACGCATCCACCAAGCCTTGCCAGGGCAGCGGTGCAGCGATCACGTCCGCAAAGCCATCCGCCCATGGCCGAGGGCTGATGTATTCGAAATTGACGCTCAGTAGGGCGCGGTCCGTCCCCAGAGCCACAAAGCCGAGATAGTCGTTGTTGAAGCCAAACCGACCATTGGCAAGCGGGTCTCCCCAAGCCGCGATGAGATCGGCTCGGAACTCCTCAGGCACGACCAGCCGGTCGTCGATGCTCACGCGGCGATACACCTCCCTCTGCTCAGCAGTGGAGAGACCATCACTGTCCAGCGGCAAGGGTGTGGCCACGGGCGTGAACGGCCAGGAGGGCCCTGTCGAGGTCGACAAGGCAGAAGCCACTCCTTCCTCAGTCGACTGAGAGAGCACCAGGCCCGCACTGCCAAGACCGAGCAGGCTGAGCGCCGAACGGCGATGCATGACGAGGAGCCAACACGGTGACCCAGCTTCGCTGAAGCGGGTTGAAGTTGTCGTCGCTCACGGCTACAAGAGTGCGCCGTCCGTCCGGAAGCCGCGGCCCCCAGGCCAATCCCTCCCAATTATCCGCCGGCAGACCAGCATCGAGAAGATCCCATCCCACGAGAGGCTGGAGCACCGGAGCGCCGGAATGAAGCACTAACCGCGCCCCCCACTGAGCAGGAGGCTGATAACGACGCACCAGAGCCAGAACACCGGGGTGATCCTGCAAGGCCAGCAATTCGGTCAGACCTTGCACCATGGACGATGAACGAACGGCAGGTCCAATCGGGAGAGACCCGAGCTCGCTCCAGCCTCCATCCAGGCTGAACGCAGCAAGCCGAACCTGATCGAAACCAACGACAGACTTGTCCTGAAGCAAGGGTGCTTCCGCTGCAACGAGCAGGGAACCATCCGCACGAGAGGTGAGAGATTCAGGTCCCTTATTGGTCGCTAGCCCAAAGCCATCGGAGAACTGCCAGGTCCGAGGCAGATCCCATTGCTGCTCAAGGCGTCCGTCCCGCAGAGACACCCGCAGAAGCTGAGCCGGACGATCGTGTTGCCGGTGACCTTCGCTGACGATCCAGGCCTGGTCGCCTCGCAACACCAGCCCCTCTCCATCGAGACGCACCGGCAACGGTTTGCCTTGTGACCTGCGCAGCATGAGACTCAGCCCCATCTCCAGAGGCCGGCCGGTTTGAATCCAACGGGCCAAGCCCCGAACAGGCACCAGATGCCCCTGAGGCGCATCACTCAGCAACCAGAGCTTGTCATCATCAGCCGCATACGCCGCCGCTGAAAACCCACCCAGCGGCTTGCCATCATCCGCCCGTCGAGGCAAGGCCTGCTGCCGCACCAGCTCCCAACCTGCCGATAGCGGGCAAGGGAGAGCATCAGTCCAGGACGGCAGATCCACGGCGGTCATCGGTCCCATCCGGAAGCCAGCCCCGCAAGCGGCACCCAGGCAGTGGCGATCAAGCCCAACGACAACACAGCCCTACGCATTGCGCATACCAGGCTCGAGCATCAGAGGGATCTTCAACGCTTCGCGGACGCATCCGCATCCTCGGCCCTCGCAGCACCGATCAAGGGCCACGAAGCCCGCTGATCCAGGAACACCGCTCCCGCCGCCAACACGTCGGCCAAGGTCACCACCAATCTGTAACTGAGGGCGACGGCGAGCAGCGGGGCTTCAGCGACAAAACCACTCAGTCGCAGCAGCAGGATCGCCTCAAACACCCCAAGGCCTCCTGGGGCCGCAGGAACAACCAAGCCAACCGTCCAGGCCAGGGAGAAACCTGCCAGCCAGATCCCCAGAGGGTGCCCCTCGCCGAGACCGAACGTTTGAACGCAACACCAGAATCCGGCGAACCGGCAGAGCACAAAACCCATCTCCATCGCTAGGGGCCACCAGGGGTAACCGCCGCGACCACTGCCGAGAGTGTTGGGATCAAGAGGGGCCAACGTGTCTGCATCGGCCCGATTGATCTGCTTCCATTTGGCCCGCTCCAGCCTCTTCAGCAGCGGCTCCCGGAAACGGGGAAGAAGCACAACGGACGGCAGAACACACAACAGTGCCAACCCTGTTTGCCAACCACCAAAAGGCACCCAGAGCAGGGCCGCTACAGCCATCACCAGCGGCTCCAGCAACACCGACACCAAAGCTCGGTTGGCACCGAGGCTGGGCTGCAGGGTGCGCAGGCGATCGACGAAATGCCAGACGCCTCCGGGCAGGTACTTGAGCAGATTGGTGCGCAGATGCAGAGGCACGAGCGCCAGGGATTCACGTCCATGGCCCAGCCAATCCACCAGCACCCGCCAGGCCAGAGCATTCACCACCAGACTCATCCAGCTGAAGGCCAAACCCAGCAGAAGCCACCACCATCCCCGGGCACTGATCGACAGGTCGCTCAGACCAGCGATGTGGCCGGACAGGGCCCAGCCCACGAAGCCAAAACTGGCAAGCGTGACCCAGAGCCGAAGTCCGCCCGGCAGCTGCAGCTTCACAGCGACCAATCCTCAAGAGGTCTGAAGCGATCGCCCTGCGCCAACACTGTTATCCGCACCTGTTCGATCGAGGCCTCTGCCTGCAGGCTGACACGACGCAATTCGTCGTGTTCCACTTTGAGCGTGGTGTGTCCACCTGGCCTGCGCACCTGCTTCACACGCACATCACCCCAGGGAGATGGGCAGAGACCCATCCTTCGCCAGAGCAGCCAACGACCCTGGCGCCGTTCACGCAAGCCCAGACTGGGGCCCTGCCCAAACCAAACAGCCCTCAACGCCGCGGCCCGATCTGGAAGGAGCAGCGCCGTCATCGCCACGCCCTGGCGGGCTTTGTGCATCAACGCAGGCGTGGTGACCACCTCAAGCGCACCCGCCTGGCGCAGGCTTTCCGCAAGGTGGGCAAGGTCTTCAGCGGAGGCATCATCAATCCAGGCTTCCTGAACTACGAGCTCTTGCCAAGCCAGATTCTGCTGTTCCGGTGGGGCCTTTGGCTCAGCCAGCTCCCCTGCCTGTACTGGCATCTCATCCACTCGCAACAGACGCAGAAGATTGGGACGATCAAGTTGACGGTGTCCTAGCCCAACCCCAATCGCCTCCACCACGAGGTCGCCGGGCTCCTCGAACGCCTCTGCCAAGACCGCCATCAGGGCCAACCCCGTTGGCGTGGTGAGTTCACCACTGGGGAGAGCAGGGCCTGATCGGAGCGGGACCCGGTGCTTTCGGGCCAGTTCCAAGACAGCCGGTACCGGGACGGGAAGGCATCCATGGGCGGTCTGAACGGTTCCCCGACCAGCAGGCGGGGGAAGACACAGCAGTCGCTTCGGCGCCATGAATGTGATGGCGGCACACACACCCACCACATCCACCAGGCTGTCGATCGCTCCCACTTCATGGAAATGAACCTGCTCCGGAGAGCTGCCATGCACGGCCGCCTCGGCTTCTGCCAGGGCAGAGAACACCGCCAGCACGCGAGTCTTAACCAAGGGATCCAAAGCGGCCTCAGTGATCTGCAGGCGCAGGTCCCGCCAGTGACGATGCTCTGCTGCCGCAGAGGCCTCCACCTCGAGCTGGAGTCCTCGCAGGCCTCCATTCAGGCTCTCCTCCACCACCAACCGATAGGCATCGCCGAGGCCGAGGGCTGCCAATGGTTGATGGATGACCTCCGGAGGCACCCCCAAATCCAGACAGGCAGCGAGCAGCATGTCGCCCGCGAGACCCGTGGGGCAGTCGACCACAAGGGTGCTCATCCGGCTTCAACCGTTCCGGACTGGGGCGATGACAGGAGCTGCTCAGCCAGCTGTTCCAGCCGGGGCTTCTCTTGTCGCAACCACTGATCCACCTCCCGGCGTGCGCGCCGCTGTTCCCGTTGGGCGGTGTCGACGTCATGACCAGACATCCCCCAAAGACGACCGAGCAGAGCAGAATCATCCGCACCACCACGGGCTGAGCCATACAGCAAGGTTTCAGCCACGATGCCCGCCTGCAGCACCCGACTCCAGCGCCTGAGTTCTTCCAGTGGCATGCGCACACTGTCGGGAATCACAAATTCGGTCGCACCGTTGCTACGCACTCCAGCCTGAAGGCAGGCCCTGGTGCCTACAAGCACCCGCTTGACAGGCAACGCGTTCTCCTGAGCCAGCAGTAGATGACCGGCCTCATGGCAAGCAATCCGACGTAATCGGGCCCGGCCGCCGGGCAAGGCCTCTGCCAGCAAGTGACCCCCCAGACCTTGCCACTGAGAAGCATCCACAGTGAAACCAACCAGCAGACCGATCACGCCCACGGCGATCCAGGCCGGGGAGATTCCCACCAAAGGGCCAACAACACCCACCAGCGTGGCTCCGCCCACAACCACTCCAGCAGTGCCACTCGACACCGAACCTTGGGATTGAGGACGTTCAGAGGGCGAGGAAGGCTCCATCAGGCCTCGGCCCGGCGACCTCGCCCCTTCCCTCCCCGACCCTTGCCGCCGCGAGTGGGCATCGGCGCAATCGCCTCGCAGTTTTCAACCTGCAAATCCTGCCCCTGACGTCGCACATCGAGGCTGACGAAATGTCGCAGCTGATCAAGCGGGATCTCACCCTTGAGCTGAAGCTTGAAAGGGAGCGGGCGACTTCCATCCGCACGGGGCTGCTGGCGCACCTTGACCACAAGGTCACCACTTTCCGGGCGCGTAAAGATCAGCTCACCGCGGATGGAGAAAAAATCATCTCCCTCCGGCAGGGTGTCGTGCACTGGCTCCGCCTCGGCAAGGGGCGACTGATCAGTGCGCTCAAGAGTGCTCGGCTCCCAGATCCCAGCAATCTGAAGATGCAGATGGCCGCCATCGCGAGAGCGGGGGTACACCACCCAAAGGTGAGGCTGCTCCATCGCCAGGTGTCGACGCATCAGTGTGAGCATCCGGCCGAGGACCACGGCCTCCAGTTCCTGCCCCTGGTCATCGACCAGCACCCCACGGGTCAGCTGCTCGTCAGATTCAGGGCGGTAGGTGCCGCGGACAACGCCGATGGCCCGGTATTGCAACGGTTCAGTGACCGGGGAAATCGGATGGTCGCGCATCAGTCAGAAAGGGCATGCAGTGGCCCGCAACAAACTCTAGCCAGCATTGGAGATGCCCCCCAGACTGATCGGACCTGGCGGGGAAAGGACGAAATCGGTGGCAGGACAGAAGCGCTGGTGGCTGGGGGGTGGACTGCTGGTCGCCCTGGGAGTGGGGTGGCTGCTCAGTGAGCTGATGAATGGTCAGTCCACGCCATCACCCAGCCGGATCGAAGTGGATCTTCAGGTGAGTGCCCTGCTCAGCAGACGTGAGCAGGGGCCCCTAAGTTCAGCCGACGAGCGGCGTCTGATCGAACGCCTGCTGGCCCTCGGACGACTCCCTGAAACCATCGTGTTAGTGGAGGAACAGCTGACAGCCCAGCCCAAGGCCTGGCGCTGGCGCCTGCTCCTGAGCCAGCTGCAACTGCGCAACGGCAATCCCAAGGCAGCCGAAACGCAGTTGCTGATCCTCATGCGGCTGCAACCCAATGAGCTGGAGGTGCTGCAGACGCTGGCCTTGCTTCGGCTGCAGCAGGGCCGTCACCTTGAGGCAGTGAAGTCAGTGCAGTCAGCCCTGAGCACCAGTCCAAAACCGGAACGGATGCCGATCGGCCTTCTGCTGGCTGATCTTCAACGACAAAGCGGTTCACCGAGCGCTGCCCTCAGCACCTATCAACAACTCAGCAAGGAAGCGCCGCAAGATGCCAGGCCTCTGCTGGCCGAGGCCGTACTCAGGCAGGAGCAGGGGGAACGGAAGAGAGCCCTCGCGCTGCTCGAAACAGCACGGCAAAGGCAGATGGCAACCAAAACCGACACGCAGGCTCTGGATGCCTTGGCAGCCCGCTGGGGGCTGGTGACGAACCGCGCCAGATCCGTCGGTGAGGGAACGACGGCTACTGAACCGAACCTGGGGTCTGCGACTCCCACCCCTTGAGGGCAGCGTCAATGGCGTCGGAGGGATCGGTGGCATCGTCCATTGACGTGGCCTGACGCAGCCGATTGAGCAGATCCATTGGGTTGGTGGCATCCAGCACCGACCCCTTGGGTTTTCCTGGTTCTGTGTTGTAAATCTCCTGCTCGGCCGGAGTCTGGTAGCCAGAAAGCGGAGCCTGAGCCTGGGCAGCACCTGCTCCACTCAACGCCACAGCCATGGCGATCACAGCAAGGCGTCGTTGGATCGGCAGCATCGTCTGACTCCGGTGGAGATCAATGCTAAGGGTCACCAACGATGGAAGGAACCCCATGCTGATTGCCAGCTGGAACGTCAACTCCGTACGCACCCGTCTGGAGCATGTGCTGGCCTGGCTGGAGCGCACCCAGCCGGATCTTCTCTGCTTACAGGAAACCAAAGTGGATGACCCCCTCTTTCCTGCAGCCGCCTTCGAATCGAGCGGCTATCAGCTCAGCTTCCATGGCCAGAAGGCCTACAACGGCGTGGCCATGCTCAGCCGCGAGCCACTCGACGATGTGCGCAAAGGCTTCATCGGTGAACTGGCTGAGGATGACGAAGCCCTGCAACTCGGGGAGCAGAAACGGGTGATCAGCGCCCTGATCGACGGTGTGCGCGTGGTGAACCTTTACGTGCCGAACGGATCTGGTCTGACGTCAGAAAAATATCCCTACAAACTGCGCTGGCTGGCGTGCCTCAAGCGCTATCTCGAAGCAGCACGAACGCGAGACGAACCCCTCTGTGTGGTGGGGGACTTCAACATTGCGATGGAACCCCGTGACATCCATGCCCCTGAGCGCCTCAGCGGAGGAATCATGGCCACCGACGCCGAACGGGAGGCCTTGCAGCAAGCCCTCGGCGACAGCATGAACGACGTGTTCCGCGTGTTTGAACCTGATGCGGGTCACTGGAGTTGGTGGGATTACCGAAGCGGCGCCTGGAACCGTGACAGCGGCTGGCGTATCGACCACATTTATCTTTCCGACGACTTGCTCAGCACTGCACGAGGCTGCGTGATCGACAAGCAGGAACGAGGACGCGAGCAGCCCAGCGACCATGCGCCAGTGGTGGTGGATCTGTGTTGGCCTCCGGCAGAGGAGGACGACGAGGACGACTGGGGATGAACTGTTCTGAACCAAGCCCCTGGCTGGGGTTGGTTCAGAAGGCGACCACTGAGGAATCGGCCGGGAGTGTCACAACCTTGCGGGAGGCCTCTGCACAGCTGGTGGGGGTGGGGAAGATCTTGCCGGGGTTCGCCAGTCCCTCGGGGTCAAACGCCAGCCGCAGTTGGCGCATGGTGGCCAGATCATCAGGCGAGAACATCCAGTCGAGATAACAGCGCTTATCGGCGCCCACACCGTGCTCACCGGTGATGCTGCCCCCCACAGCCAGGCACTCACGCAAGATCGCCGCACCGAGCTCTTTGACACGGGCATCCACGCCGGGCTCATCACGGCTGTAGAGGATCAATGGATGCAGATTGCCGTCGCCGGCATGGAAGACATTGGCAACAGGAAGACCATGGTCCCGGCTGAGGTCCTCGATCGCGGACAGCACCTGAGGCAGGCTGCTGCGAGGAACCACTCCGTCCTGGACGTAATAGGTGGATGAGATCTGGCCTACGGCGGCAAAGGCGGACTTGCGCCCCTTCCACAGCAGAGCCCGATCGGCAGCCTCATCGGCCCGGCGCACGCCGCGGGCTCCGGCATCACAGCAGAGCTGAGCAGCACGGTCTGCGGAGACAGCCACTTCAGCCGCTTGGCCATCAAGTTCGACCAACAACACCGCAGCGGCATCACGCGGGTATTCGTCGTGCCCGAACAGGTCGTTCACCGCATTGATCATGAAGTTGTCCATGATCTCCATCCCGGCAGGCAGCACTCCAGCAGCGGTGACCAGCCGTACCGCCTCTCCAGCCGCTTCCATCGTCGGAAAATCAGCCAGCAGCACACTGACGCGCTCCGGAGCCCGCAAGAGGCGCAAAGTAATAGCCGTGGCGATCCCGAGCGTGCCTTCACTACCGATGAACGCACCACGCAGATCCAGCTCAGGACACTCCACCAGATCGGCCCCGAGATGGGTGACGCTGCCATCAGGAAGGACCACTTCCATGCCCAGCACATGGTTACTGGTGACGCCGTATTTCAAGCAATGCACGCCACCAGAGTTCTCGGCCACGTTGCCGCCGATGCTGCACACCACCTGGCTTGAGGGATCCGGGGCGTAATAGAACCCTTCCCCCGCCACCGCTCGGGTGACCCAGCTATTGATCACCCCCGGCTGAACCGTGATCGTCTGATTCGGCAGGTCAAGAGCAAGAATCTGCCGCATTCGGCTGGTGACCACCAACAGCGCCTCCTGCTCGGTCACTGCCCCTCCGGACAAGCCTGTGCCACTGCCGCGAGCGACGAAGGGCACGCCGTGCTCGCGGCAGCAACGCAGCGTGGCCGCCACCTGATCCGTCGTGCGTGGCAACACCGCCAGAGGGGGCTGATGACGGTCAATCGTTAAACCGTCACAGTCGTACGCCAGCAATTCCTGACGTTTGCGCACCAGAGCATCAGACGGGAGGAGCCGGCTGAGATCTCTGTCCAGAGCTGCCCAGTCGTGGGTCAAGGGGCGCAAATTCGCTTCCAACAACTCTGACAGAACCGGAGCTGGAGCAGCAGGGCCAGGTTCACAGTTCAGTCGCAAGTGACCATTTTGAGTCAGGATGCTTCACGGTTTGCATCTGCCCCTTGGCATCCGTCCCCGTGACAGCTCCCACCCTGAACACCAGCCACTCCCAGGCCATCTTCAGTGCTGCCCAGAGCCTGATGCCTGGTGGAGTGAGCTCGCCGGTGCGGGCGTTCAAGTCGGTGGGCGGCCAGCCGATCGTCTTTGACAGGGTCAAAGGTCCCTACGCATGGGACGTCGATGGCAACAAATACATCGATTACATCGGCAGCTGGGGGCCGGCCATTTGTGGCCATGCCCATCCAGAGGTGATCAGCGCCCTCCAAGAAGCCATTGAGAAGGGCACCAGCTTCGGGGCACCCTGCGCCTTGGAAAACACCCTGGCAGAAATGGTGATCGACGCCGTCCCCAGCGTTGAGATGGTGCGTTTCGTCAACAGTGGAACCGAGGCCTGCATGGCCGTTCTGCGCCTGATCCGTGCCTTCACTGGTCGTGACAAGGTGATCAAATTCGAGGGGTGCTACCACGGGCACGCCGACATGTTCCTAGTGAAGGCTGGTTCCGGTGTTGCCACCCTCGGACTCCCCGACTCCCCTGGGGTGCCGCGCAGTACGACCGCCAATACCCTGACCGCCCCTTACAACGACCTTGAGGCCGTCAAGCAATTGTTTGCCGAGAACCCTGACGCCATCTCCGGCGTGATTCTCGAGCCCATCGTCGGCAATGCCGGTTTCATCACCCCTGAGCCAGGCTTCCTGGAAGGACTGCGAGAGATCACCAAAGAAAACGGCGCTCTGCTGGTGTTCGACGAGGTGATGACGGGCTTCCGCATCAGCTATGGAGGGGCTCAGGCCCACTTCGGCGTGACGCCTGACCTGACCACCATGGGCAAGGTCATTGGCGGAGGCCTCCCCGTGGGTGCCTATGGCGGACGCAAGGAGATCATGGAAATGGTGGCTCCTGCTGGCCCGATGTACCAGGCCGGAACCCTCAGCGGCAATCCCCTGGCCATGACGGCTGGCATCAAGACACTTGAGCTGCTCAAGCAACCTGGCAGCTACGACAAGCTCACCGCCACGACCGAAAAGCTGATTGCAGGGATCAAAGCTGCTGCTACGGAAGCGGGGCTTCCGATTACAGGGGGCAGCATCGGAGCCATGTTCGGCTTCTTCCTGTGTGAAGGCCCCGTTCGCAACTTTGAAGAAGCCAAAGCAACTGACGCGGAGCGTTTCGGCAAGCTGCACCGCGCCATGCTTGAGCGTGGTGTGTACCTCGCCCCTAGCGCCTTTGAAGCTGGCTTCACCTCCCTGGCCCACAGCGATGGTGATATCGAGGCCACCATTCAGGCCTTCCGCGACAGCTTCGCCGCCATTGCCTAAGCCTTACCCACCAGAGCCATGACCTGCAGATGCACGGTTCAGCGAATGCTGGCCGGCCTGGCAGGTCTTTTTGTTGCCGGATTACAACCACAGGCTGCTGCGGCAAGCCCGATGCAGTCCTGGTTGGGGCTTCCCGAGTGGGTGGACTTCAATGTTGACTACACCGCAGAACCGATGGCGGGGCTTCTGGGTGGCTTGAATCCAGCTGCTGCGAGCTGGATTCAAGCCACGGTGCTCAACCTGACACTCAGCTCCGGAATTGAGAAAGCAGCACAAGACTGGTCGGAAGTCGACCACTGGCAGCTCAATCTGGAGCTGAGTCACTATGCGGGCAATCAGAATTTTGCCAACGAACTTGGTGCAGGATTTGCACTGCAAGAGCTGTCATATCCAGACGGCACTTGGATCAGTGAATCCAGCATTCGCCGCAATCGTGGCACGAGCTGGTGGAGTGCGGAGGTCGGATTGATCTCACTCAATCCTGATTTCCTGGTCACACCAGCCACGAACAACTACATCAACTCCACCTTCAACAACACGCTCAATCTCCTAGTTGAGGGGTTACCAATCAATCCGTTTGTCGCACCTGGAGTGCGATTCAGCGTGCATACAACTGCACTTGGAGATACGAGCTATGGCTACTTCAATCTGGACAAGGAAAACAACATCGCCGCAAGCCTGGGTGTCAATCCCGAACAACCTGATCTCCGCGGGAGTGTTCAGGTAGTGCAATGGAGCATGAATCCTTTACCAGCACGCACAGACCTGCTGGAGCCCATTGAGATCCAGAGCAACAACAGCCATGTGGCGCGACAGCTCCCGCCACCAGCCGTCCAATTAGGAGGGTTACTGGCCAACACCGAACTCCTGACAGAGAACGCCTCTGATATCGGCGACGGGATCAATCGCGTGGTCTACGCATCCATCACCTGGCCAATGGATCTACCCATTGGCCAGGACAACAGGGTGTGGATCGCAGGCGCCCTAGGTCTCGACTCTGCCAACAACCCAGTACCAAGCTTTGCTGAAGCCGGCTGGCTTTCTCAGGGTCCCGTGCCGCATCGCCCACTGGATGTCCTCGCCTTAGGCATCAGCCGCAGCAGCTTCAGCCCAACGCTGCTGCCCAAACAAAGCTTTGAAGGTGTGATTGAACTGAACTATGCGATCTGGATCTCCGAACACGTTCAGTTGCAACCCCTGATGCAATGGATTCTCAATCCATCTGGTCGTGGTTCCGTGCCTGGGATCTGGGCCACGGGGTTACAGCTGAATCTGAATCTTTAAGCAGTTGATGCCCACGAGCACGGACCGATTGATCAAGCCTCAACGAAGAACACCAATGCAAGCAGTGGCATGAGACAGTAGCCGCGGTTCTTCGATGCCCCTTGGTCTACACCTTCAACTCTGGGGCCCACCGCCCAATCGGTGCGCTTGCCATCATCACTGTGCTTGCGAGCGGAGTCACGTGTCCGATAGGCAGAGCTCAAGCCGAGACGGTGGAGCTGATCCTGCGCAATGGTGACAGCCTCAAAGGCACCATCGTCAAGGAAGAGAGCAACGGAGACGTCACCGTGCTGATCCATCCGGACCTTGGACGCATGGAGATCAAGAAAGCAGCGCTCAAGCCCCGCACCACCAGGCCCTGGAGCGCCAGTCTGTCCGCCGGTATCAACAGTTCCAACACTGACGATGACCTTTCCGCAGGCGGAGCACTGACACTGTCTGCGAAGTACAAGCAGAACAAGGACGAGCTGACCTTCAATGGTCAGGCCCATTACGACGTTTCTCGCGATGTCGGAGAAACCGAGAACAGTGTCGACACCAACGAAGGGAATGCCGAACTGCGCTACTCCCGCCAACTCAAGGGCGATCTCAGCACCTACATCTCCGGCCGCTACAACTACGACGCGCTCAATGCGATCGGAACCGACACCGTGGTCGGTTCGATCGGACTGGGCCTTGATGTGGTCAAAACACCAACCACTGTGGTGAACCTGTCCATCGGCCCTTCACTGCAACAGCTCTGGGGTGGCTCTGGCTGCATCAATGATCCGGTCTGCGGCAACCTCTACGCCGCCAGCACAGCGCGAGCTCATATGGAGTGGAAACCCAACAAAAACATCAAGCTGAGCCTCACCAACCAGTTCAGCGGGGCCTATGTGAATGGGCTCTCTCCGAGCAATACATTTTCCGGAACCCTGAAGGTATTTCCAACGGGCAATCAGTCATTTTTTACCTCATTCAGCGCGCAGACGATTTACAACTCGCTCCAAACACCACAAATCAACAACAGCATGTCGATTCAGCTCGGAACCGAATTGAAGTGATCAAGTCACAACGTAGTTCTCAGCTTCTCAAGCCTGCCCCTTAAAAGACTTTCAACAAAAACCTTTAAGCATCAAACTTGATCTATTTCTTCTTGCCATCAAGCAAATCAATCAACCCTTGCAACTTTTCGATCGACTCCCGCACCGCAGCCGCCTCAGGCATGGTGCCGTCCTCCATCACCGCAAGGTGCATCTCCTTGCACATATTGCGTAATTGCTGAATTCTCTGCTTGACGTCGGCTTTCTTTTCAGCTGCAGTCGGCATTGAAATCCAAGCAATTTCGGCAGCTTACCATTTACAGCATGGAAACATGGGGCGATTCTGCCGATGGCGCGTGACATCCCAGCCCAGGAGCAGACACGCAAGTGGTTCCGCAGCCATCTGCTTGGACGCGAACTGGAATTACAGGAGCTGTATGACTTAGCCCCTGGAGAGCTGGATCTGCTGATGGCGGAAACAGCGGAAATCCGCTCCGACCTCGAGAACAAAGCCCGTAGCCATGGCCGGTGGTGCACCGCCGGCTACGTGCTTCAACTGGCTCGGATCATCGATGCACGCCGCGATGCCGAGTAAAGGATTCCCAGGGATGATGCAGACATGATCCGCCGGCCCTGGAGCCTCCATCTGTGAATGCGCCCCTTGCCGACCAGCTGCTGGCCATGGGCATGCAGGACCTCGACATCGGGCTGGTGCTAGCCAGGCTTGGCGATGAGCACTACGACCTCAATGACACGTGCTTGCTTGCGGAAGTCTTGGCTCCCAATCGGATCCAGGCGATCGAAACCTTTATCTGGGGTCATCTGAGACCAAGCTTTCGCGGCAAACGTTTCTGCCTGAGCCCCGATTTCCTCAAATCAAATGTTGACTGGGGCAGTGCCTGGCGACTACTGCGTCAACGGCACGGCATGGGCTGTGTCCAGCTCCCCAAGGAATCGGACCAGGACATGGTGCGTTTCCTGTTCGTGGCAGGCCGCAATGCCCTGTCGCCAAACACTCCAGTCCTAGATCTTGATCAAGCCGATCCGCACTGCAGCGATCAGCTGATCTGGGGACAGCCCCTGAAAGCAAGCGCGTCCTGAACCAGGCCAAGACCACCCGAGCAAGGACTCACAGGGCGAAGAGAATCTCGATCAGCGGTGCCGATCAGCCCAAGGGAGCAAACCAACAACCAACCTCAACTTAAACCTCAACCTAGGCAACGCCAATCCATGCGAATGCATGCATCACGCACGGTAGATGAGGCTTATCCTCGCCCAGTTTGCAACTAGTTTGGACCACAGACTTTGCGTGCCATCCCTCTTCGCCAATAGATCGACGGATTCCGCTGACCCTCAACCTTAAGAGCAATACTGTCATCATTTACAACAGAATAGTCGCCTCCATACTTCCACGCAGAAGCGACATTCCTGCCATTCATCGGCAAGTAATAAATGCCCTTTTCAGCGTAAATTACATCAGACGTGAAACATCCACCGAAGTAATTCCATGACGTCTTGTTATTGGGCGCTGCGCTTACCGAAAAAGGAACAAAGAGAGAAAGCAGCAAAGGCAAAAACTGCTGCAACTGAATCACTTGCTTCATCAAGAGGCGAAGGCTCGTCCTTCATGAGGGCTTGACTGCAACGATAGGGAGCATCCGTCAATGCGCCGCAAACTCTGATTGAGCGGAGAAGCACGGCAACGATGATCGGCGCGAGACCTGGCGGAGCTCAGGAGCAGATCATTGCCTTCGCAAGGACAGGCCGATCGAATTCAGCCGTGGAGCTGCGCAAACCAGAAGCCGGCCAATTGCCAACTCGACCAGAGGAAGATGGCCAAAAAGAGCCAGTTCATCCACGCCGGTCGATTTCTGTTTTCAAACATGGACTCCCAAGCAAGGCTGGGCTCATCTTCGCCGCCAACCACGCAAGCCCTGAAGAACTCGTCATGGTTTGATGCTGGCCACCCAGCTTGGGAACACCACTTGCCTCACCTGATGCGGCCACTCCCCATTCTTAAGTTGTAGACCTGAGATCACCAACACTGCTCAAGAACATCAGCTGACCATGTTGGCGATCAACCAATCAGGCAATCAGGCAATCAGGCAATCAATACGGACAACAAAGAGATCAAGGCCAACGGCTTTGGCCTAGCGCTTGCTTGGAACAAGACTG
>Ga0189288_10252_pt1 | contig 31861 bp, 30 predicted proteins | sample UW105minimetaG_FD_130316 | JGI IMG/M metagenome (GOLD analysis project Ga0189288, IMG submission 130316) | Marine microbial communities from the Costa Rica Dome - UW105 mini metaG | ecosystem: Environmental > Aquatic > Marine > Oceanic > Photic zone | place: Costa Rica: the Eastern Pacific... | reverse complement strand
GGTTCGACCGGTGGTGGTTCGACCGATGGTTCGACCGGTGGTGGTTCGACCGATGGTTCGACCGGTGGTGGTTCGACCGATGGTTCGACCGGTGGTGGTTCGACCGGTGGTGGCTCGACGCCTCCAGGGCCGCCAGCGACCGGGCCTGGCTCGACCGCTGAGCCGTTCGTCTGTCTCGCCCAGGTGCCTGCAACCGCCGACGGTCGCTATGCATTCGACTTCGGCGCCGGCTTGTTCGAGGCGTCGGTCGATGCCGACGAAGGCGGCGCCTGGGTGCTCGCGCTCCAGTACCAGCACGCCGGCGGAACCAACCCAGGGGTGTCACCGATCGGTGCAGGGGCCAACTGGCCGACCGAATCGACGAGCGGGCTCGGTACCGATGGCAACCTCAGCGACGGGTGGGGACATCTGAGCCAGGCTGGGGCCTCGACGATCCCCGACGCACCCGACTCGCTCGAACTGCGCTGGTACGCCCAGAGTTCTGACCACAGCCGCGTGGTTCACTTCCGTTCGCCGGTGCTCGGGCAGTTCCAGTCGAACTCGAAGCCGAGCTTCTTCAACGGCGGTATCGCCACGAACTTCACGCCGCTCTCCGGACACAGCGCGTCGATCCCGGCGAACGTCGACGGCGGCTTCTCCGACCAGGGCGACGATGCACTCACCAACCTCCCCTTCTACGACGGGAGCACGGCCCACTGGGCCATCGACGGGCAGGGCTACCGCTGGGAGGTCGACGACTGGCCGAATGGCGGCGACGACGACACCATCCATCGCACCTGGGTGCGCTCGACCAACACCGGTGGCGGGTGCACCCCGCCGCCGCCCGAACCCGAGCTGGGCGAGCAGGACAACCCGTTCGTATGCCTCGCCCAGGTGCCGTCGACGGCCGATGGGCGTTACTGGTTCGACTTCGGCTCGGGTGCCTTCGAGGCCTCCGTCGACTCGGACGAAGGCGGCTCGTGGGTCATGATCATGCAGTACGTCCACGCCGCTCGCACGCAGCCCTCGGTGACCCCGCTGGCGCCGGGCACCGACTGGCCGCTGGAGTCGACGCAGACGCTCGGTGATGACGGCAGTTCGTCGGCAGGCTGGGGCCACCTCGGCCAGGCTGCGGCCTCGACGATCCCCGATGCGCCGGGTGTCCTCGAACTCCGCTGGTGGGGCCAGACCGACGATCACAGCCGACTGGTCCACTTCAGTTCGCCGGTGCTCGGTGAGTTCCAGACCAACGACGAGCCGAACTTCGCCAGCGGCGGCATCGCCACGAACTTCGCCCCGCTGTCGGGTCACAACGCGAACCTGCCCGCCGCAGTCACCAACGGGTCCAGCGGCAACGGTGATCTCGCACTCACCCGCTTCCCCTTCTACAGCGACGACTACTGGTGGTCGATCAATGGCAACGGCTACTGGTGGGAGGCTGACAACTACGCCGGCGGCGTCGATGCGACCGTGCACCGCATGTGGGTGCGCAGCGGCGGCGACCCTGCCACGTGCGCCGGGTCCGGATCGAGCGGTGGTAGCGGCAGCACCGGGGGTGGCGGGAGCGCGCCGGTCAACGACGGGCCGCAGCATCCGACGATCGTCGGCTCCAGCGGTGAGTTGATCGGCAACCACCCCGAGGTCGATTACTGCGCCACGGGTCAGACCAGCTGGACGACCGACTTCGGTACCGGCACCTGGCTCGCCGAGACGTGGAACTTCAACAGCTCGACGAGCACGGCAAACTATGGCCAGGACATCTTCTCCGGTGCGCCCGAGGAGTTCGACTACGTCAGCGCCATCGACGAGGACTGGGGCAACGGCGCCGGACCGAGCGGCGTGTCGAACTACTTCGGCATCCGCTACACCGCCACGATCAACGTGCCCGACTCCTGCACGATGAACCTGCAGGTGTCGGGCGACGACGGCTACGCCCTCTACGTGAACGGCGTTCGTGAGGTGAAGAGCTGGAAGAACCAGTCGACCACGACCCGGTCGGGCAGCACATCGCTGCAACCAGGCGAGAACCTCGTCGTGCTCGAGTGGTACGAGTGGGGCGGCAACGCTGACGTCCGACTGCGTTGGAGCGTGGACTGATCATGACGTCGATTTGTCACCCTCACCTGATGCCCGCACACGGCCCCATCCAGAACGGGAGTGCCCCGATGACATCATTCGCTCCGCATCTGGAGACCGCCTCGCAGCCCACCGCACCCGGCGACGACGGTCGGGGCGACCGAGGCTTCTCGCTTCCTGAAGTCCTGGTGACCGTGATCCTGTCGGGCATGCTCATGGCGGTCCTGACGACAGCGTTCATGGTCATGTTGCGATCGACGCCGCAGGCAGAGGCGCGGCTCGCCGAGTCGAAGGACGTGACCTTCCTGAGTGCGTGGCTGCCGGTCGATCTGAGCACCGCCACCGGGAGCTGGCGTGACCCCGACGACGCCGTGGTGAAGGCGGCGATGGCTGCTGCGGGCACCACCTACGCAGCAACGCTCGATGGCACGAATGTGCTGACGCTGACCGTGCCGTCGGGAAGCAGCGTCGAGGTCGTGTCGTATCGATACGAACAAGCCGCCGACGGCTCGTGGCGAGTCGCTCGATACCGCATCACCGACCCCGGTCAGGTCACTGAAGCAGTGTCGCTCGTGGGTGTCGCCTACGAGTTGCCCGACCCGCCGAGCGACTGGTCGCCGGGCGAGACCCCGTCCCATGCGGTCGAGGTCATCGCTCGCAACCAGGCGGCAACCCTGCCCGTTGGCGAGGACGTCACGGTCAAGTTCGAGAGCGGCAACGAGTTCACGACCGGGGGTGCCAGCCTCTCGGCTGAGGAAGACCTGCTGCCGCAGGACCCGGTGACCCTGCCCGATCCGACGGCTCCGCCAACGAGGTGTGGCGGACGTATCGCTCTCGTCCTCGATACGAGTTGGTCAGTGCCCAACTTCGGCGGCGGCGCAGATCTCGAGTCGGCCTCGGTTGGGTTCATCGACGCCTTCACCGGGACTCCGAGCGAGCTCTCGGTGTGGGGGTTCGATGGGATGGCGTACTCGCTCTACCCGAACCTCAACGGAACGCGCGGGGAGTACTTCTCGCTGCTGGACAGTGGGGCTGACACGGACGGCAACACGGTGCCTGACATCGCCGAGGCGAAGGCGAACATCGAGGCACTTCCAGACCTCGACTCGGCGGGCGGTTCGTACTGGAAATACTCCGGAACCGGCTATACGTCGGCATCGAGTCTGAGTAGCGACGTGGGTTGGTCCCGAACCCGAACCTCAGAGAACGGCGACGTCACCGTCAATGGGTACACGAACTGGGAGGACGCCCTCCACGCTCCGTTCTTCGATCAGAACTCGAACCTTCGTGCTGACCTTCCGGAAACCGTCGTTTGGATCACTGACGGTGACCCGAACCTCAAGCGCTCTGACCTCTTCTCGACCGGGTACGCGGGCGATGACGTCGAAGCGGCCCAGCAAGCGGCCAATGCTGGGCGTTCGACCGGGGCTCGCATCATCGGCATCCTCGTGGGCTCAGCGAACGATTCCAGGGAAGAACGGCTGGCCAGTGTCGTCGGCACCAATAAGTGGAACGGCTCCGGCCCCGATGATCTCGGCAACGCCGTCGCGGCCGACTACTTCGCAGAGAGCTTCGACCAGCTCGGCACCGTGCTTCGATCGATCGCTGCGGCCGAGTGCGGTGGCACCGTCACGGTCCGGAAGCAGCTCGACGACGGCTCCGTGCCGGTGGGTCAATGGAACTACTCGTCGCCGACGGGCGACCAGGTCCTCGACACCGGCGCCGAATCGTCGATCACCTTCGACTTCAACTTCGAGAACGGCACGATCAGCCAGACGGTCCGAATCACCGAAGAGGTGAGGTCGGGCTACACGTTCCTGCGTGGCGACTGCACGTCGGGCGGTGTTGCGCTCGATGCAAGCCGAGTCGTCCAGCAGCCAGACGGTGTCGCAGGGATTGAGGTGACACTCGGGCCCGATGAGGCGGTGTCGTGCGTGATGGTGTCGGAGTTGACGCCCTGAGTCACCCGGGTCCGATGAGCTCGCCGGCGGCCAGCTGGTGGGCGTATCGGCCATCGGCGGCGACGAGCTCGTCGTGTGATCCGATCTCGGCGACCTGACCGTTCTCGATGAATGCGATGCGGTCGGCCGAGCGGATCGTCGACAAGCGGTGAGCGATCACGATGGCGGTGCGGCCTTCGAGCGCGTGCTCGAGCGCCTCCTGGATGTGGGCCTCGTTGTCGTTGTCGAGGTGACTCGTCGCCTCATCGAGGATCATGATCGCGGGGTCCTTGAGGAGCAGGCGAGCGATCGCGAGGCGCTGCTTCTCCCCGCCCGAGAGGCGGTAGCCCCGTTCGCCGACGATCGTGTCGTAGCCGTCGGGGAGTGCGGCGATCGTGTCGTGGATTCGTGCAGCCCTGGCGGCCTCGATGATCTGATCGAGTGAGGCTTCGGGGTCGGCGTAGCGGAGGTTGTCGTCGATCGACTCGTGGAACAGATGGGGGTCTTGCGACACCACGCCGATCGTTCGGCGGAGTGAGTCGAGGGTGAGGTCGCGCACGTCGTGGCCGTCGATGCGGACCGCGCCGCCGGTCACGTCGTACAGGCGCGGGACCAGCGAGATCGTCGTCGACTTGCCGGCGCCCGATGCGCCGACGAGGGCGAGCGTCTCTCCTGCGTCGACACTGAGTTTCAAGCCGGTCAGTACGTCGACGTCGGGGTCGGTGTCGCCGCCGAGGCCGGCGTTCTGCTCCATCGATTCGATGGCGGTCTCGCTCGCCGGTGGGTAGCGGAACACGACGTCGTCGAACTCGACCCCGCCTCGTGCGCCGACCAGATCGATGGCGCCCGGCTTCTCCTGGATCGCCTCGGGGGCGTCGAGCACCTCGAAGACCCGCTCGAACGACACCATCGACGTCATCAGGTCGACGCGTGCGTTCGTCAGCCCGGTGAGCGGTTGGTACACGCGGGTGACCAGCGCAGCGAGGGCGACCAGCGTGCCCGCCGTTATGTCGCCGTCGACCACCATGAGCGCGCCCACGCCGTAGATGGCGGCGGTGCCGAGTGCTCCGACCAGGCCGAGCGCCACGAAGAACACTCGGCCGAGCATGGCGGCGCGAATGCCGGTGTCACGCACGCCTGCGGCTCGAGTCTCGAACGACTCGCGTTCACGCCGCCCCGATCCGAACAGCTTCACCAACGTCGCTCCTGAGACGTTGAAGCGTTCGGTCATCTGGGTGTTCATCGCGGCGTTGTGGCCCATCTGTTCCCGAGAGATGCCCTGGAGCCGGGTACCGACGCGACGGGCAGGCACGATGAAGAGCGGAAGGACGATGAGTGTGAGCAGCGTGAGCCGCCACTCGAGGGCGAACATCGCCGTGAGGGTGGTTGCGAGGACGATCACGTTGCTCACCACGCTGCCGAGCGTGCTCGTGACCGCCGTCTGCGCCCCGATGACGTCGGTGTTGAGCCGTGACGTGATCGACCCTGTGGGGGTGCGGGTGAAGAACGCGACCGGCATCCGCTGGACCTTCGCGAACAGCTCGCGCCGCAGGTCGTAGATGAGCCCCTCGCCCACACGAGCAGAGCACCAGCGCTGGAGGATGGCCAGCCCAGCGTCGGCGAGTGCCGCGATGACGGCGATCGAGGCGAGCCAGATGATCTGGTTGCGGTCGCCAGCTGGAATGGCGACGTCGAGGATCTCGCGCACGACGAACGGTGGCACCAGGGCGAGCAGTGCTGCGCTCAGGATCGAGATCAGGAAGATGATGATCGTTCCCCGGTAGGGCTTCGCAAAGGTGCCGACTCGCCTCAGCGTGCCACGGGCCAGCGACGCGTCCTTCACGGCGTCTTTGTCGCCGGGCATCATCGAGTGAGGCGCCATCCGCATCCCGCCACGCTAACCGTGCGACCGTCGCGAGCTTCGGGGCGTGGCACGGTCCGGGGGCGCGTCGCGTCGTGTCGGTGTGACCGTCCGCGTGTGAGGCTCGGTTCGGGCGCCGAGGGTGCTGACCCCAAACCTCTGAGCGGTCGGCGTACGCTCAGGCACATGATGTCGTGGCGGAGGCTGGCTCCGTTGGTGCTGGCCGGGCTCGCCGTCGCGGCATGCGATTCGGGGCCCGAACGAACCGACCCGCCACCGCTCACCCGGCCGACGGTCCCGCTCCGAGTCGACACACCTGCCGACGATCTCGGCAGCACTCAAGGCGCTGATGAGGCCGAACCCGACACGTCAGACGCATCCGCCTCCTCCACCACCGAACCACCGGCACCGGCCGGCTTCGATTACGCGATCGAGTTCGAGTCGCTCCCTGAGTTCGGCGAACGAGTCGAAGGCGGCTGGCTCACCGTGCCACTCGACTACGACGATCCGCGTGCCGGCACGATCCGGCTGTGGGTCACCCGACACCTCGCTGACGCCGACGATCGCATCGGGGTGTTGTTCACCAACAACGGTGGTCCGGGCGTGGCGGCCAGCTCGATGGCCACGCAGGCCAACGCCTGGTTCGAGGATCCGCTGGTCGACCGGTTCGACATCGTGTCGTGGGACCCTCGCGGTACCGGGATCAGTGAGCGCGCCGTCGACTGCATCAGCGGCAGCGAGTACGACCGTTACTTCGCCGCCTCCGACATCACCCCAGAGACGCCAGCCGAGCGACAGGCGTTGATCGACGAGAGTCAGGCGTTCGCCGAGGCCTGCATCCGCAACGCCGGCGACGTGCTCCCCCACATCGGAACCAACAACACCGCTCGTGACCTCGACGCCATCCGTCAGGCACTCGGCGAGGAGCAGGTGTCGTACTTCGGGTACAGCTACGGCTCCGAACTCGGCGCCGTGTGGGCCACCCTCTTCCCCGACACCGTCCGGGCAGCGGTCCTCGACGGCGCCGCACACCCCGACGCGCAGGGGCTCGAACCAACACGTCAGCAGTGGGTCGGTTTCGAGCAGGTGTTCTCGACGTTCCTCGCCGAGTGCAGCGCCGATCGCGACTGCGTCTTCAACAACGGCGGCGATGCCGAGGGTGCCGTCGACGAGCTCCTCGCCGACCTCGACGCCAGTCCACTGCCGTCGGCCGGCGACCGTGCGGCGGTCAACCAGGGCGTCGCGATCAACGGCATCATCCAAGCCATGTACTCCGACCGGAGTTGGCCCGCACTCGAGCGGGCGCTCGCCGACGCAACGAACGGCGACGGCGCCGGGCTACTCGCGCTCCACGACGGGTACTTCCGCCGGCGTGCTGATGGCAGCTACAGCAATCTGCTCGAAGCATTCCAGGCGATCACCTGTGCCGACGACCCCGAGCGGTTGTCGCCCGACGAGGCCGACGAACGGTTCGCCGAACTCGCCGGTGTGGCGCCGCGACTCTTCCCGCAGACCACCGGGTCGTACACGTGCGGGTTCTTCCCGCCATCGGCCGACCCCCGAGCCGAGATCACCGGTGAGCGCGCCGGTCCGATCATGGTGATCGGCACGACCGGCGATCCAAGCACACCGCTCACTGCCAGCGCTGCCATGGCCGATGCGCTCGAGGGCGGTTTCCTCGTGAGGGTCGAGGCCAACCGCCACACCGCCTACCGGTCGGGCGGTTGCGTGAACGACCTCGTCCACGACTATCTGATCTGGCTCGAGCAGCCGGACGCGGACACGGTCTGTCGCTGACGATCGACGGTGCCACTGGCCGAAAACGAGCTCGACCGGGGGCGAACCCCCGGTCGAATCACGTGGCGGAAGGCGTGGGATTCGAACCCACGGAGACGCGAGGCGCCTCAACGGCTTTCGAGGCCGTCCCATTCGTCCGCTCTGGCAGCCTTCCGTCGAGCAGTCTAACGACTCAGCTCCAGATCGCGCCCGGGGGCGTGGACGTCCCTGGCAGACTGTTTGGCGAATTTCAAGATCGATTCAAGGTCGGCCGATCGCGAGCCGATCGAAGGGGTATGTCTGCGGTGCCCAACGAGATGCAGAGCCCCGGCCCAGGTGCCGGTCAGGCCGCCTCGGACTGGCACGCGCCGAGTGTCGCGTCGGGGTTCGCCCCGCCGCCTCCGCCAGGAGCCCGCGTCGATCGGACGCGTCCGACCACGGTGCAGGAGGCGCTCGACCAGCTCACGGTCGAGATTCCTGGCGCACGGGGAGCGATCCTCGCCTCGGTCGACGGGTTCACTCTCGCGTCGAGCTCGACGCTGCCCCACGATCCAGCGCACGCCGCTGTGCTCGCAGCGGCGAACGGGCTGGCGCTGCAGCTCGTCGGCCTCACCGACGGCCAACAGCTCCGCCAGCTCGTCGTTGATCACGACCAGGGTCTCCTGCTCATGTGGCCGATCGGCAACAAGCGGGTCGTTGCACTGCTCACGGTGTCGAACGTCGATCAGGCACGGCTGCGGGGGTACGTGCGGGCTCACGCCCGACTCCTCGCCGGCGATTCGTGAGGCTGGATCACCGTGACTGAGCACGTCTTCAAGATCCTGGTCACCGGTCCGTTCGCTGCGGGGAAGACTTCGTTGATCCAGTCGGTGTCACAGACCACCGTCGTCTCGACCGAGGTCGACACGAGTGGCGACGAGTCCGACGTCAAGCCGAACACGACCGTCGCGATGGACTTCGGCACCTACGCCATGGACGATGGGGCGATCCGCCTCCTGCTGTTCGGCACTCCGGGCCAGCCTCGGTTCCGGTTCATGACCAACATCTTGAAGGGCGACGTCGATGTCGTCGCGTTCGTCGTCGATGCCGAGGCCAAGGGAACGCACGCTGCCGCCGGTGTCGAGCTGCGCTCCCTCCTCAGCGACCTCGAAGTACCCGCAGTCGTCGCCGTCAATCGCTGCGACGATCCCGGTGTCGCCGCCAAGGTCGCGCGTCGCCTGGGAGCGCGCAACGGTGAACGGATCGTGCCGTGTCAACTCGTCGACCCCGACTCGGGGGTCGACGTGGTGATCGAGATCCTCACCACGCTGCTCGAGTCGATGGACGACGAGCCGTTCGAGGTGGCGACCGACACCGGCGAGACGGCTCCGGCCGATGGTCAGCAGAGCGATCGAGTCGAGGCGGACGTGGCATGACCGCCGACGAGTTCCTCACGTCGATGTCGGAATCCGCCGATGATCAGGACGGAATGCAACATCGCCACGCGCTCGATCCGGCGACATCGCTCGTCGACTACGCCGCCGCGACCGCATCGACTCCTGAGTCGGTCGGTCGGACGCTGCGCGCCCTCGCGGAGCGTCGGTTCACGGGCGAAGCGGTGCTCGATCTCGCGTCGGCGCCCGGTGCCGTGGTGCGCGTCCATCTCGATGCCGGTCAGCCGTATGTCGCCGAGCGCGTGGACGATGAGTCGCTGGCCCAGCGTCTCGTCGCCCACGGCGTGATCGAGTCCGAGCAGCTGCAGCGGGGGATGGTTCCCGTCGGGGATGTCGAGCATCTCGGCCGTCTGTTCCAACGGGAGCGAACGATCAACCGCGATGCTGTGATCGCTGTGGTCGAGGCCATGACCGACGCGCTCCTCACCGAGGTGGCGACTGACCGGGCCTCGGTCACGATCACTCCCTATCGCCATCACCGTTCCGGAGTGCACCGCTGGTTCGTGGGACCGCAGCGGGTGCCGTCGCCCTTCGAGAAGCAGGCCGAGGAACCGTCCAACACGCCCACCGACGATGTGTCGGTGTCGACGGGTTCGGCGTCCCCTGCGGCCGTTCAGGAACCTTCGCCTCTCGCCGCCCCGACGCCAGCCGATCTGGCTGGCGATGTGCTCCGAGTCGAATGGGCGGAGCCGATCCCGCCGTTCGGCCCGCCCGTCGCCGCCCCGTTCGGCCCGCCCGTCGCCGCCCCGTACGACTCGCCCGTCGCCGCCCCGTTCGACCCGCCGGCTGGTCACTCCGCTGCAGCGCTCGCCGATCTCGATGATGTGGGCGACTCGCACGGCCACGTGAACGAGATCGACATCACCGGCGAGATCGAGCGGTTTGATGCCGACGCTGCCGATTGGGAGGCTGTCGCAGCCGGTAGTCCGTTCGCTGCGCCGCCGGTCGGTCATGTGGCAGCCGACGATCTCGTCGAACCCGAGCCGCCAGCACCGTTGGCTGGCCTTCCGGCACCGTCGCTCGGGCAGGACCTCCCCACGCCGTTGCCCGGCCCCAGCGTGCCAGCTGTTGCGCCGGCGACCGATGCGAGCGCCGCCGAACCGTCGAACGACATCAGCTTCGACGGCGAGTTCACGATGGTGTGGCCCGACGGATCCGAAGTCGATTTCGACGAGCCCACCAACGACTCGACCCGGTCACACGGCGAGACGACGCCAGCACCCGCCGAGCCGCACGACCTCGACGGCGCGCTGCCGTCGGACGCCGAGGCCGAGACGCCGACGTTCGACGCCCCCGATTCCGACGCGCTCGACGACCCCGTCGTCGAGCCGACGTCGGCATCAGAGGTCGCGATCGACTCGACCGAGCCCGAGGAGATGCCCGACGACGTCGCCGAGGCCGTTCGTCGTGCCCTCGCGGCCATCGAGCGTGCTGCCGTCGACCCCGCCGTTCCGGCACGTCTCGGGGGTGCGGCGGTCGACCTGCCGAACCTCACACTCGAACCGATCGACCCCGCTGGTGCCGAACAGAAGTCGGCGCACACGCCGTCAGAACCGACCGTCGAGCCGACCGACGAGGCTGCTGTGGCTCGCGCCGAGCCGCCCGTGCAGGTGACCCCCATCGAGGCTGCGCCGACCAATGTGTTCGCGCCACCCTCCGCCGCGATGAGTGCCGAAGCGCCTCACGAGCGAGCGGCCGCAGCGCGTGCTGACGACGCCCCCGCCCCCGGTCAGGCGTCGGTGGTCTTCGTCGACGGTGACGACGACGCCGAGCTCACGACGACGGCGCGCACGAGCGCACTCAAGCGGCTCATCGGCAGCATGCGCAAGGGTCGCTGACCCTGCTGTCGGGGCGGCGGCTGTGGGCTCAGCGCCGGGCCCGGAAGAACGAGCGCAACAGTTCAGAGCACTCGTCGGCGAACGGCCCGACCTCGAATGGCACGCGGTGGTTGAGCGGAGCGCCGTCGAGGAGGCCGAAGTGGCTGGTGACGGCGCCAGCTTTCGGATCGGTGGCGCCGAACACGAGGCGACCCATCCGTGCGTTGACCAGCGCACCTGCGCACATCGCGCATGGTTCGAGGGTGACAACGAGGGTGCACTCGTCGAGCCGCCACGATCCGACGGCGGCGGCAGCGTCACGAATCGCGAGGACCTCGGCGTGTGCCGCAGGGTCGCCGCTGAGCTCGCGTTCGTTGTGGCGGCGCGCGATCACGTGGCCGTCGCGGAGGACCACGGCACCGACCGGAACGTCGCCGTGGGTCATCGCCGAGCGAGCTTCGTCGAGCGCGAGCTGCATCGCTTCCTCGATCGACGCAGCTTCATCGGGATGCACGAGGCCGAGCGTACGTGCCGAGAACGACCGACGGCCAGGGGCATTGCCCCTGGCCGTCGACGTGGCGGAGGGAGTGGGATTCGAACCCACGGAAGGTTGCCCTTCACACGCTTTCCAAGCGTGCCGATTCGGCCGCTCTCGCACCCCTCCAGGTGTGGCTTGCTCTCCTGTCGAGTGAGGTGATGACCAGGCGATCTGCGGCACACGAGCGATGCCGATGAAGGCTGCTACCTCCCGGTCCTGACCTGGTTCACGGGCGCCCGTTGCACAGGACCCGGTCACCACCTCACCCGACAGGCGAACCTGCCGGATGCCGACACGATATCGGACCCACCCGACTCGCGGGTCGCTGGATCGTTACGGCGCCAGCTTCGTAGATCGTTACGGCGCCAGCTTCGTAGATCGTTACGGCGCCAGCTCGTCGGCGCGGTCGATGAGACCCGGTGAGCCCAGCCGCTCGGCAACCTTCGCGAACTCGTCGGTCGGGCCGTCCCACCGCCAGTCGTCGACCGTACCGACGTCGAGGTCGGTGTCGACCGTCGCGATCCGCCGGAACAGCACCGCGTCGTCGAACTGTGCCTGCAGTGTTGCCGACAACTTGGCCGCACCGCGCAATCCAGGAACGTCCCACTGGCCGGCGGCGGGCGGGATGTCTTCGAGATGGCCGTAGCGCGCGAGCACGGTCGAGGCCGACTTCGCCCCCCAGCCGGGCAACCCCGGGAAGCCGTCGGCGGAGTCGCCGACGAGGCCGAGATAGTCGGGGATCGAGGCGGGCGGGATGCCGAACTTCGCGATCACACCGTCTTCGTCGATGATCTCGCGCTTGCGGCGATCGAACTGCACCACACGTTGTCCGCGCACGCACTGGCCCAGGTCTTTGTCGGGCGTGACGATCAGGACCTGCTCGACGGGCTCGTCGGCATCGGCGACGGCGGCGGCCGCAGCGAGTGCGTCGTCGGCCTCGTGGGTGATCATCGGCCACACGGTGAATCCGGCTGCGGTCAACGCCTCCTCCATCACCGGGATCTGATCGAGGATGGCCGGGTCCATCCCGTCGCCCGTCTTGTACCCGGCGTAGAGATCGTTGCGGAAGCTCTCGATCGTGTGGTCGGACGCCACGCCGACGTGGGTCGCGCCGTCGTCGATCAGCGACAACGTCGATGCGACGACGTTCGCAGCGGCAGCGAACGGGTCGGCGTCACGGTGGCGAGACGCTGACCCGAAGAACTGGCGGAACAGTTCGTAGGTGCCGTCGATCAGGTGCACACGCATGGCCCGCACGCTACGCGATCCCGCTCGATCCTCGGCCAGCCGCCTGCCACGGCGGGTCGCCACTCAGGTCCTTCGCGCGTAGCGCGCGGGTTTCGCGCGGGGAGCGCGAACCGTCAGCAGTTCCTCAAGCTTCCGTCCTCATGGGTCGATACAGACACGAGTAGGCAAGCGCCGACCAAGGACGAAACTCGATGAACGACGCATCTCAAGAACCGCAGCAGGACATCATCAACGCGGTCCTTCAGGAGCTCCAGCGCTTCGGCGATGGGGTGAAGTTGGAGATCACACGTCTCAAGGAGGAACTCGCGGCCAACGAGGCGGGTCGCAAGGCCCTCGAAGAGCAGGTTCGTGCACTCGCGAACGCACTCGAGCAGTCGCAGGCGTCGAACACGAAGTACCAGGGCGATCTGCAGCGAGCGCTCGAGGAGCGTCTGAACGAGTTCTCGACGGGCAACACACGTCGTCATGAGGAACTCAGCTCGCGACTCGGCAAGGTCATCGACGAGGCCAACGTCGGCATCGCGTCGACCGTCGAAGCGGCGGCTCGGCCGGTCATGAAAGAGGTCGAACTGCGCCAAGAGGCCACCGACCGAGAGATCAAGGCCCTCAACGAGCGGCTTCAGCGGTTCGACCAGCAGGCCGGTCAGATCGTCGGCCACGTCAACTCTGTCACCCAGGCCGTCGATACCCGATTCGACGAGGTCTCCAGGGAGATCTCGCAGTCGTTCGACGAACGATTCGCCGGGATGGAGCTGCGCGTCGACGAGGTGTCGGCCGCCGCAGCGCGTCAGCAGGCCGAGGTCGCCAACATCGTCGGAGATCGCGTCGACAGCGCCGAGGTGCGTATCAACGAGCGCATGGTCGGTCTCGAGTCGCGGATGAACGAGGAGATCGGACAGCGCGTCGCCGACATCGATGCTCACGTCGGTCACATCTCGGCCAGCCTGGACGACACGGTCGTGACGCTGTCCGACCGCATCCAGAAGGCCAACGAACAGTTCGAGTCGGTCGACGGCCGGATCAACGACATCCGTGAGGAGATGAAGTCGATCGATGCCGAAGCGATCGACGAGATGAAGGAGCAGATCGGGTCGGCCCTCGGCCAGGCCGAACTGGTTCGCATCGAGATGGATCGCTACAAGGACGAGCTGGGCAAGGGCCTCGAGGCGACCAACGTCCGACTCACTGAACTCGAGACCACGGTGCAGGATCAGACGCTCGACGTCGAGACCGCAGTCCAGCTCGAACGCCTCGAGGAGGTCGAGCGGGCGGTGCTCATGCTCGACCCCGACCAGTTCATCCGTCGAGACGAGGTCGACGACCTGCAGGTCGGCGGCTCGAACAGCGATGACTCGTCGAGCTACACACTCGACCCGACTTCGATGATGGATGGCGTGGATGCTCCGGCCAGTTCACCGCTCACCCCTCCCACGGCAGACCCCACGCCAGCCAACGCGGGGATGGTGCCGCCCATGCCGTCGTGACGTCGCACCCCGACACCCCATCACCAGACAACATCCCTCCAACCGCCTCCTGACCGACTCGATCTTCGACGACGCTCATCACCACGGGACAACCATCAATGGCACTCGGACGAAAGAAAGCAGAGGAGCCGCAGGCTCCGGGCGCCGGCGCAGTCGCCGTGGCCGAACCCGAGGTCGGCATGGCCGCGGAACAGTGCATGACCACCGGCCAGGCGCTGACCCAGGCCGGCTACCTCGATGCGGAGAAGCTCGCGACCCTGCTCCAGGAGGCGAACGGCGATCTCATCACGTTCAGCAACTACGCCTTGACGCGTCACGGCGTGGGCCGCAACGAGCTGGCACACGCGGTCGCTGCCGCCTGCCAGGTGCCGTTCGGTGATCCCTCCGTCGGCGAGCTCGACCCGGACGTCGTGGCATCGATCGACGAGGCGGTGTGCCGCGATCACAAGGTGATCGCCGTCGCCGAGAGCCCTGAGGGCACCGTGCTCTATGCGGTCGATCCCTCACCCGCTCGCCGCCAGCTCGTCGAGCAGGCGCTCGCCGGCAAGCGGATCGCGTGGCGTGCGTCGGACCACAAGACCGTCACGTCGTTCATCGAGCAGATGTTCCGCTCGGCGTCGAACATCGATGACCTCGTCGCGACGTTCGCCGGCGAGGACGGGCAGAAGGCCGTCGCCGAAACCGTCGCCGAGGTCAGCCTCGACGATCAAGCGCCGGTCGTTCAACTCGTCGCGAAGATCGTCAGCCAGGCGCTGCGCGACCGCACGTCGGACATCCACATCGAACCGCTCGACGATCGGCTCCGCATCCGCTTCCGCATCGACGGTCACCTCGTCGAGGCGTTCAGTCTGCCGCTGTCAGCCCACAACGCCCTCACGTCGCGACTGAAGATCATGTCGGAGATGAACATCGTCGAGAAGCGTGCGCCGCAGGACGGCCAGTTCTCGACGAAGGTCGACGGCAAGGAGATCGACGTCCGCGTCGCCACGGTCGCGACGGTCTTCGGCGAGAAGATCGTCATGCGAATCCTCGACAAGTCGAAGTCGCAGGTCGGCCTCGGCGAACTCGGTATGCCGAAGGAGACCTACAGCGCGTACTCGAAGCTGGTGCACGCGCCGTTCGGCATGGTCATCTGCGCCGGCCCGACCGGTGCTGGTAAGACCACGACGCTCTACGCGACGCTGCTCGAGATCAACTCGACCGGCAAGAACGTGACCACGGTCGAAGACCCGGTCGAGTACGTCTTCCCCGGCATCAACCAGGTCCAGACCAACGAGAAGGCGGGCCTCACGTTCGCCACCGGATTGAAGGCCCTCCTCCGACAGGACCCCGACACGATCCTCGTCGGTGAGATCCGAGACGCCGACACCGCGCGTATCGCGATCCAGTCGGCGCTCACCGGTCACTTCGTGTTGTCGTCACTGCACGGCACCGACGCCGTCGCGGCACTGCACCGCCTGCTCGACATGGGCATCGAGGCGTTCCTCGTGGCCTCGGCCATCGTGGGCGTCGTCTCGCAGCGTCTGCTCCGCAAGATGTGCGACAACTGCAAGGAGCCCTACACCCCCGGCGCCGAAGAGCTCGCTGTGTTCCGCCAGCACTCGGGCGGCTCGGAGAAGACCGAGTTCTTCCGGGGCGCCGGCTGCAGCTACTGCTCGGGCACCGGTTACCGCGACCGCATCGGTGTCTACGAGCTGCTTCGCATCACGCCCGAGATCCGTCGCCTGATCGTCGGTTGGGCGACCACCGAGGAACTGCGGCGTCTCGCCGTCGCCCAGGGCATGCGAACCATGCTCCGCGAAGCGATGCAGATGGTCGAAGACGACGTCACGACCGTGAACGAAGTCGTCCGGACCCTCTTCGCTCACTGATGGCTGCAGTCTCCGTCAACAGCTCTTCAAGTGGAGCGCATCTCCGACCGATGAAGTTCATGGATCCGACCTCGTCACCGCATGGTGCGACGTCTCGACCGAGGAACGACTGAACCATGCCAAAGTTCACATACACCGCAATCGACCCGCAGGGCGCCCCGGTCGAGGGTGTCACGAAGGCCGAGACGATCGGTGCCGCTCGTGCACTCCTCGTCGAGCAGAACCTCTTCCCCACCAAGATCGAGGAGTCGCGCGGTGTGCTCGACTTCGAGCTCACCAAGGAGAAGGTCAAGAAGAAGGAGCTGATGCACTTCACGCGTCAGCTCGCCGTGTTCGTCAAGGCCGGCATTCCGCTCACCGATGCCCTCGCCACCATCGGTGACGAGACCGAAGACGTCGCGCTTCGTCGCGCGCTGTCGAACCTGATCGATGAACTCCGCAATGGCGGGCTGTTCTCGAAGGCTGCCGAGGCGCACCCCGAGGTGTTCCCCGAGTACTACGTCGGCATCCTCCAGTCGGCGGAACTCACCGGTCGCCTCGACGAAGCGCTCGAGAGCCTCGCCGAGTACCTCGAACGCGAGCTCGACACGCGCTCGAAGGTCGTTGGTGCGCTCTCGTACCCGATGGTCGTCATGGTGATGGCGTTCGGCACGGTCATGCTGCTCGCCGGCTACGTGCTGCCGCAGTTCAAGCCGTTGTTCGAAGAGCTCGGCGCCGACCTGCCGGCCCCGACGAGGGCGATGCTCTTCGTGTCGCGGTTCTTCACCGACCTCTGGTTCATCACCGCTGGCTTCGTCCTGGCCTTCATGTCGGTGATGATCTTCCTGTTCAAGCACCCGACCGGGAGGATCTGGAAGGACCGGCTGGTACTCAAGCTGCCGATCATCAGTGGCATCGTCGACTACGCCATCCTCGAACGTTTCTGCCGCATCCTCGGGGCGATGGTCGCTGCTGGCGTGCCGCTTCCCGAGGGCCTCAAGACGACCACTGACGCCACGTCGAACTCGGTGTACCGCGAGCGACTCGACACCGCTCGGGCACAGATGCTCGAGGGCAAGGGGTTCTCCGGTCCGCTCATCGAGACCGAGCTCTTCCCGGGCGCTGCGAAGCAGATGTTCAAGGTCGGTGAGGAGACCGGTACGTTGGATCAGCAGCTCGAAGTGGCTGCCACCTACTTCGATCGTGAACTCGAGAGCCGCATCAAGAAGTTCACCACCATGTTCGAGCCGATCATGATCGTCGGCGTCGGCGCCATCGTCGGCTTCGTGGCCTTGGCACTCGTGTCGGCCATGTACGGCATCCTGGGTGGGATCCAGGACGACAGCGCTGACGGCGCAGTCGAGCTGGCCCGGGCAGCCGTCAACACGATGTCGTCTCGGGCGTTCTGATCGGTCGCATCCCGCACCGAGCGCTCAGCGAGCGAGGACGAAGTCGACGAAGTCCTGGCCGACGAACACGGCGAGGACCGAGCCGGCTGCCAGGAACGGGCCGAACGGCAGTGCTGATTCTCCGTCCAGCCGCTTCAGCAGGAGCGCCGGAATCGCGGCCAGTGCGCCGAGGATGAATCCGAAGAAGATCGCCGGCGGCACGATGCCGGGGTTGAGGTAGCCGACGTACATGCCGAGTAGTGGAGCGATGATGACGTCGCCCCAGCCGAAGCCGACGCCCTCCCCGTACCGCCACGATGCGAACTGGTAGATCGACCAGAGGATCGCCCAGGCGATGAACGCACCGAGCGTCGACATCCAGATCCGCTCGGGCTCGCCGTCGATCAGTGCAGCAGCCGTGAGGCCGATGGCGCCCAACACCATGCCGGTGTAGGTGACCGGGCGGGGGAGGCGATGGGTGTGGATGTCGATCCAGCTCTGGGCGAGTAGCACCGAGCCCCACGCGAGGAAGGCGGGCAGGGGTGCCGTGGCCCCGAACTTCGCGGCGAACAGGAGCCAGATGCCGACGTTCGCGAACTCGAGGATGATCGGCTCGCTGCCGATCGGATTTCGGCATCGACGGCATCGACCGCGGAGCGCGAGCCACGACACGACGGGGACGAGATCGAGTGGACCGAGCCGCAAACCGCAGTTGCCGCAGGTGCTCGGAGGGTGGTTGATCGAGCCGCCTCTGGGGACACGATCGACGACGACGGTGAGAAAAGAACCGATCAAGAGTCCGCCCACGACGACCGATACAAAAAGCAGAGAATCACTCATCAGCGCTGTCCGGGGACACGGGCACGAGCGGAGGTTAGACCCCATGTCGCAACAGGTACCGGATCCCACTCTGGTCTCGCTGTGCACCGCCACGGTGCAGAGCGGAGCCTCAGACCTCCACCTCACGGTCGCGCGCCCGGCCACCGTTCGACGGGACGGTCAGCTCGTGGGATTCGAGAACGTGTCGACCCTCACGACCGAAGAGATCGAGCGCATGGTGTTCTCGATCATCAACGCCGAACAGCGTGAAGAGCTCGAATCGCAGAGCCAGGTCGACTTCTCGTTCGGTGTGTCGGGTGTGGGCCGATTCCGTGCCAACGCCTATAGGCAGCGCGGCGCGCTCGCGCTCGCTCTGCGTGTCGTGCCGTTCCGCGTTCGTTCCCTCGAGGAGCTCGGTGCACCGGCAGCTTGCAACACGCTGCTCAACCGGCCCTACGGCATCGTGCTCGTGGTGGGTCCGACCGGCTCGGGCAAGTCGACCACCCTTGCCGGCATGATCGACCGCATCAACGAGACCAAGCCGGTCCACATCCTCACGATCGAGGATCCGATCGAGTATCTCCACAACCACAAGATGGCGATGGTCAACCAGCGCGAGGTCGGGACCGACGTGACGTCGTTCAACCAGGGCCTCAAGAGCGCGTTGCGTGAAGACCCCGACGTGGTGCTCCTCGGTGAGATGCGTGACCTGGAGTCGATGGAGATCTCGCTGTCGCTCGCCGAGACCGGCCACCTGGTGTTCGCCACGCTGCACACCAACGACGCCGCCCAGGCGCTCGACCGCATTATCGACGTGTTCCCCGCCGAACGGCGTGACCAGATCCAGATCATGCTCGCCGGTGCGCTCCAGGGCGTCGTCTCCCAGCGTCTGCTCCCCGCCCTCGGCGGCGGTCGAGTCGCTGCGTATGAGGTGATGGTCGCCAACGAGGCGATCCGCAACCTCATCCGTGAGGGCAAGTCGCGTCAGATGCGGAACATGATCGCCACCGGTGGCGCCGAGGGCATGCAGACCATCGAGATGGATCTCGCTCGCCTCGTCGCCTCGGGCCTCCTCGACCTCGACGTCGCCATGGAATCGAGCGCCTACCCGAAGGAAGTCCAGGCGCAGCTGATGACCGCCCGGGCGCAGCTCTCGGCGCAGGCGACCGTTGCGACCGGTCAGGCCGGCTCGTCGGGTAGCGGCGAGTACGCCGAGCAGCCTGCCGGCGCCTGACCGCCATTCGCTCGGAGAACGGCGGACTCGATGGCGGTCAAGAAGCTCCCGTACAAGAACCTCGCTGGGGTGCTTCCGTGCCCCGGTGGCTGGCTCGTGTTGCCTGGCCGCATGGCGGGTATCACGGTGACCGCAGAAGAGGCGTTCGTGGTGTCGAAGCTGTTCGACGTCCTCGACTTCCGTCCGACGTTCGACGCCGCTGCGATCGACGCACCCATGGGGCTGCGCGATGAACCGGGCGGCGCCTTTCGCTTGTGTGAGAAGGAAGCCCGCGAGTTCGTCGGGTGGCCTCGCGCCGCTGCGGTCTACGGCACGCCGAGTCGTCAGGCGCTCAACGAGAGCACGCCGAAGGCAGCCCAGGAACTCGAACCCTGGATGAACGGCCACGACAAACGTCGGTTCCGGTGGCTTCGTGAAGCAGCGACCGAACTGCAGCCGTACCACGCCCGCCGGTTCTTCCCGGCACACCCCGACGTGTCGTTCACTCAGATGAACGGCGAAGTGCCGCTGAAGACCTCGCCGTGGCACGACGACGGTCGAGCCGAGCGACTGCAGCTCATCAAGGAGCAGCTGCCGGGCCTCGATGAGCTCGTGACCCGAACCCCGCCCGCCGGTGCACATCCGGTTCACGTGATCAACGCTGCAGCGTTGCTCTGGACCGCCCGCCGTGGTTCGGGTCGGGCGATCTCCCGGTTCCCCCTCGACCCGATGTGGGACTCCGAGGGTATGCGGGTCGAACTCGTCCGCTGAGCAGGCGGGGCTGAGCAGTCAGCCCCTCGCTGGTGTCTGACTCATCGCAGGATGCGCAGCTGCCGAGGAGAGTCTGACACCGGTCTCAATGCGAGGCTGCTCCCGGCACGAGAATGCCAACGGCCCCGACACCACGCTGTGTCGGGGCGGTTCGGCGGATCTCTCCAGTCGGTGACCGGGGAGCGATCGTGTGTCGCTCGGCGGCGTGTCAGATGAGCGAGAGCTCCTCGATGGGGCCGTCGGCTGCTGCTCGTGCCGGCGGCGGTGGGAGGACGGGGCTGCCAGGGGTGGCTGAGTCGAACAGCGCAGTGATCGCATCGGCGAGCGCCTTCTGGCGGTTGAGGCATTCGGCGAGTCCGTTGCGGATCTCGGCGACCGATGACTCGAGCGTGGTGAGTCGGGCTTCGGCTTCGGGCGACGACCAACCGATGGCGCCGCCGGGGTTCGAGGGGCCGGCACCGGTTGCAGCGAGCCGATCGTTGCGCTCGCGCTCGATCAGTTCGACCATGCGCTGCTCGGAGCGGTCGACGGCCATCGATGCCTCGGATCGTGCGAGCTCCACCTGCTCCTGGGCGATCTGGGCGTAGGCGGCCATCGACGTGAACTGGCTGTTGAGTTGCGACTCGACCTGATGCACGCGCGTCGCGAGTCCGTCGATGGTCGCAGCCTTCGCTGCGGCTTCTTCGTCACCGAAGAATCCGTCGGCGTCGGAGCCGACCTGCTGGTCGTGCTCGTTGGCGTCTTTGGTCTTGCCGAACATCCGTGGTTGCTTTCGTGTCATGTCGAGTGGCGCTGGGCCACTACCGCCCGCACACGTGTGCGTTGTTTGTCATATCGGGGGAGCGACGTCGAACCTTGAGCGCGTCGTCAAGTTTCTTGCGAGATGTTTGAAGGGGAAATTCTCGACTTTCCGCTCAAGGTCCGGAGCCCGCCGACCGAAGACCTCAGTGCGCTACGGGAATCACTCACGGAGCGTCAGTAACAACACTCCAACGATTCACCAGCGGAAGGAACGCAAGAATCATGAAGAAGCAGGACAAGGGCTTCACCCTCGTGGAACTCCTCATCGTCATCGTCATCCTCGGCATCCTCGCCACCGTCACCGTGTTCGCCGTTCGCGGCATCACCGACACCGGCCAGGCGAACGCCTGCGCCGTCGAGCAGCGGACCCTGACCACCGCCATCGAGGCGTACTACGCCCAGAACCAGAGCGATCCGGCCGACGCCGCGACGCTCGTGTCGAGCGGCCTCCTCCAGGAGGCTCCTGCGGCCGCCGACTGGACTTTCACCGCTGCGGCTGACGGTAACCCGGCCTCATTCTCGGCCAACCCAACCGGTAAGTGCGCCTCCTGATCCAGCACTGACTGACTGAAGAAGCCCCGCCCTCGGGCGGGGCTTCTTCGCGTTTTCGGTCGAGTCGTCGGTCAGTCTGCAGGCAACCTCTCAAGAGCCCGTCGTGACCCGCCGATGACTGGACATGCGATCGGATCGTTCCTCGAGGGACGGCGGCTTCAGTCTCGTCGAGATGCTGATCGTGATCGTGGTGCTCGGCGTTCTCGCCACCGGCACCGTGTTCGCGGTCCGTGGCGTCGTCGATCGAGGCGAGGAGAGCGCGTGCGGTGCCGATGCGCGCGTTCTTCGCTCGGCAGCGGCGGTCTACATGGTGGAGCGCTCCGTCGACGCGGTGCCAGCCACCGCTCCGCTCGACGGTGACGAGTTCGAGCGCACACTGGTCGATGCCGAGCTCATCAACTCGGTCTCCGCGCTCTACGACCTGAGTTCAGACGGCTCGGTGTCGAGTAGCGGCGAGCCCTGCACCTGAGCGGCCGCTCAGCCCGCCTGCGATGCAGCGGCGAGGCGGACCACTTCGTCTTCGGGATACGGGCCGATCCAGCCGGTGATCGGTGTGCCGTCGGCCGCGAGCAACACTGCCGACGGCTGTGAGGTGACGCCGATCTCGAGCCAGGTCTCGAACGATTCGTCCCACAGCATCGTGAAGCTCTGGGTGCCGCGATCCTCGACGAACTCTCGGGCTTCACCGAGGGAGTCCTGGGTGCCGAGACCGACGACGATCAACTGGTCTGCGTTGTTGCGAGCGAACTGCTCGACCGCCGGGGCTTCTGCCCGGCAGGTGGGTCAATGGGGCGCGTACATCCACAGGAGGATGGGCTTGTCTTGCGGTACGAGGTTGCGGAAGTTGACCTTTCGGCCCGTGGTGACGTCGTCGAGGACGACTGCCGGCAGCAGATTCGACTCGATCTCCGACGACGGCTGGACGGCCTCGCCGATCAGATCGACCTGAGTCGGGAGCAACTGAGTCGGATCGACCGGTGCGGTGGAGGCATCGGACTCCGCATCGGCAGGTGTCTCGGCCGACGGAAGGGCGTCGGCGTCTTCGCCGTCACCACCGCCGCACGCTGCGAGCACGATGGAAGCGCCCGCGGCGAGGAGGACGAGTCGGCGCGAACGTTGGCGGCGCATGTTGGGCAGTCTCTCCGACCGACACTGCTTCAGCGCCGAACGCGGGGGCAGTTGCGTGAACGTTTCGCCGACGAACAACCGTTACAGCTGGTGTCAGACACCATCTGTAACGGGTCAGTCGGGGATGCCGGGGTGGTGGCGCCCGGCGGGCATCCACTTCTCGCCGGCGGTCGCGTCGATGCGGCCGATCAGCACGTCGCCGACCGAGCTGATCAGGTCGATGAATCGCTGGGTCGCCTCGGCCCCGAGGTGTTGCCAGGCGAGCGCAGCCATGTCGTCGAGCCGGTCCTCGAGCTGCTGGCGATATGTGATCGCCTCGCGAGTGACTTCGCCGTCGACGACCAGCCCGCGGGCGGCCAACATGTCGTACGCAGCGGTCAGCGCCTCGTCGTCGGCGCCCCGGCTACGAGGGAGCCAGTCGTCGGCGTAGCTCCGCCACGCGCCGTCGAGTACCCCGGCCTCGGTGCCGGTGAGATCCTCGGCGGCGTGCACGATCCAGTGGGAGTCGCCGCGCCACTCGCGGATGCAGTTGACCGCCAGCCACGCATCGAGCAGCGGGTCGTCGGGGCGGCGGTGCTCGAGCTGCGCCGCGAAGAGCACGCGTGCCGATGAGGGAAGGGAGTCGGCGGCTTCCCACAGCGCCGTCGACATCGAGGCCAGCTCATCGCAGATGCCCGGTACGTACTCGCGCAGGCCGGCGACGACGGCATCGTCTCGGACGCGGACCGCGTCGGCGGTGGTGGCGTGCTCGGCGAGCAGGTCGTAGCTGGCCGCCACGAACCGGGCGTTGATCGAGTAGTACGCGGCCGTCACCACGTCGGCGCCGGCATCGCCGAGGCGACCGGCGCGGCTGGTGACGTAGTAGCCGACCCCGTTCGGGATGCCCAGGCCCTCGTAGGCGGCGATGGCCCGTGGCTCCCAGTAGATCCAACCGATCAGGCGGTGTGATGCGAACGACGCGCGGCGTGACAGCATCCGCCAATCGACGTGATCAGGCGTGTCGGTCATGTCGGGCCCCTTCCGTCGGAGTTGATGCGCCCCGGCCGCCATCGGCACAGGAGTCGTCGGTCGTCGATCGCGCCTGGCTCGAACGCGCCTTCCGAGTGTGCTCGCTCAGCGATCACGAAGTCGAAGCAGGCCCTCTTGCGCGATGGTCGCGATGAGGAGACCGTCTTGGTACACCGAACCGTTGGCGATGCCGCGGCTACCACCGACGAACGAGCAGTGCATGTCGAACAGGCACCACTGGTGAGCGCGCACGGGGCGATGGAACCAGATGGCGTGATCGAGCGATGCGGTGACGAAGGTGTCGTCGTGTTCGCCGTCGGGCGCCTTCACCGGATGTTGGTGGAGGATCGCGTCCATCGGGTTGCCGTCCGACATGTAGGCGAGCGCTGCGGCGTGTTCAGCGGGGTCGTCAGAGATCGGCGCGAGGTAGCGGCCCCAGGCGAGCGATCGGCCACTGCCTTCGACCGGAGGAACCTCGCGGTAGTCGAAGCCAGCCTCCCAGTCACCCGCCGGCGTTGCCTCGGGCTCGGGCGCATCGGGCTGCTCGAGGCCCTGCACCGTCGGTGCGTCTTCGATGCGCTGAAACGACGCCGACAGGTTGAGGATGGCACCACTCGACTGGCGGGCGACGACGAGCCGGGTCGAGAAGGAACGACCGTTGCGGATGCGGTCGACCTCGTAGCGGACGGGCTCCGACGGCACGCCGCCGAGGATGAAGTAGGCGTGGAGCGAGTGGACGACGTGGGCGGAGTCGACGGTGGCGGTCGCCGCACGCAGGGCCTGGGCGACGACGAGACCGCCGTAGATGCGGCCCCACGGGTAGGCCGGGCTCTCACCGACGAAGGCGTCGGTGCCATGTGGTTCGAGTTGCAGCGATGGGAACATCGACGCGTTTTCCGTCACCGTGCGGAACCTACTGGCGACGCCCGGTAGAACGGTCGTTGGCAGACTCGCCGTGAGAAAGGAATGAATTCATGGGACTCTTCGACAAGGCCAAGAACCTCGCTAAAGGCAACGCCGACAAGGTCGCCGAGGGCGTCGACAAGGCCACCGACGTGGTCGACGACAAGACCGACGGGAAGTACAGCGAACACCTCGACAAGGTCGACGACGCCGCCGAGAAGTTCGCCGGCGGCAACGACGACTGACCCGTTCTCGTGCACAAGTGCGCCCCACCGGCGCCCATGAGTGCACGAGACCGAATCGAGCGAGGCCGAGGCCGACCACTGGGGTCGGTCGTCGGCCTCGTTTCGCGTGTCGGCTGCTGATCAGGCGGGGTCGGTGTCGGGTTCGAGGTCGACGACGGCGATGTTGAGGGGGCCGCGGCGGACCGTGGCCTGGCCGGGGCGGAACTCGCTGGCGAGCTGGACCTTGGTCGAGCCGTCGGCTTCGAGGTTGGCGAGCCACTGCGAGTCGGCACGCACGGTCGACACGTAGACCCGATCGAGGGCGCGGAATGCGACGAGGGGTACCTGGCGAGGCTGACCGCTCTTCCGCCCGACCGTTTCGACGACTGCGGCTCCGAAGCCGACGGCCGGAGGATTGCCGATGCCGGTCGACAGCAGCGGACGCACCACGGCGTTGAGCGCGCTGAACGCCTGGCGGGTGATGGCGGGGGGAATCAGCGAAGGAGTCACGCTTCGAGTCAACCGCCGGACGACCACCGAGATTCCGGCCATCGGTCACGCCTGTGTCCGACTCTCCGCAGGATGCGAAGCATCCGAGGAGTGTCTGACACCGAGTGGGTGTTCGTGCGCCGACCGACTTCAGCGGAGTCGGTATCGGATCGGGACCGACTTGTGGCCGCCGACGAAGGTGGTCTTCATCGAGGCCTCGGGCCCGTCCATCTCGAGGGTCTCGATCGCGGGGAGGATCGTCGAGAACAGCCGCCGGAGTTCGTTGCGCGCGAGCTGCGCGCCGAGGCAGTAGTGGCGGCCGAAGCCGAACGAGATGTTCTTGTCGGCGTTGGGGCGGGCGATGTCGAAGCTCAGCGGATCGGCGAAGACGTTCGGGTCGAGGTTGGCCGCCTTGTACGACAGATAGAGCCACTCGCCTTCCTTGATCTCCTGCCCCGCCACTTCGGTGTCGGCGGTGGCGGTGCGCATGAAGTGGCGGACCGGGGCAGTCCAGCGGATCATCTCCTCGACCGCGTTGTTGATCACGCTCGGATCGGCGGCGTGATCGTGGTCACGGAGCGTCTCGAACTGATCGGGATGCTCCGCGAGGGCGTGGAGCCCGCCCGACATGGCCGACGACGTGGTGTCGTGGCCCGCTGTGGCGACGATGGTGTAGTACCCCATCGTCTCGAGGTCGGGCATCGCCTCGCCGCCGATCTGGCCGTTGGCGATGAGGGTGGCGAGGTCGTCGGTCGGTTCGGCGCGTCGGTCGGTGGTCAGCGCGGTGAAGTAGCCGTAGAAGTCCATCAGCACCTGGTTGATGACCTCGGGTGTGAGCTCCTCACGCTGCAGATCGGGGTCCTCGCCGCCGAACAACTCCTGGGTGAGCTGCAACATGCGCGGGTAGTCCTCGGGCGGCAAGCCGAGGATCTTCAAGATCACCTGGAGCGGGAAGGGAAGCGCGATGTCGCGAGCGAAGTCGCAGCGACCGACACCGTCGCCGCCGACGAAGCCGCGCAGTTGGTCGAGGGCCTCGTCGCTCAGCTCCTGGAGGCGTCCGTCGAGTCGACTGATCGAGGCGGGCTTGAACCAGTCGGCGGTGAGCCGCCGGTACTCGGTGTGCTCGGGCGCGTCCATGTGAATGAGCGTCTTGATGTCGACGCCACGCTGCTCGAACGCCTCGATGGTGGTGAGCACCGGAATGGGTCCGTTGGTGAACAGGTCGGGCTGACGCTCGACGTTGAAGACCGCCTCGTGGCCGACCACCGCCCAGAACGGCTCGAAGCCCTCGCGTTCGATGCGATGGATCGGACCTTGTTCGAGCAGGTCGAGCGCAGCGCGGTTCCACGCGTCGAGGTCACCCCACCGTTCGTTGTCGGTGAAGATGTCGTGTGACTGCGGTGGCCCGATGGTCATGGCTGTCGCCCCCTCGCTCAGCTGATGCTGGCGAACCTATGGGGCGATCGAGATGGGCTGCGAGTCGGGCTGCGGCTGGCCAGACGGTCCGACGTTCAGTCGTTGACGTCCCGTTCGAGCAGGCCGCAGAAGCCGATGACCTCGTCGACGCGGCCGTTGCCGTTGACGTGGGTGACGTCGAAGCCAGCGAGCATCAGCTCACCATAGAGGTGGATCGCCAAGTGGTACCGGTGATCGCCGTGCTGCTCGTCGACCTCGCTGGCTCGTGAGTACACCGGACCGGGCACCTGCCCATGAACGTGGTGGGCGTTGGCCTCGAAGGCGTCGATCCCGACGATGTCGACCGACGGGTCGACCAACCTGACGGTGGGCGCCAGCGCGGGGTCGAGGTGACCGCACACCTTGGCCGGGTCGGCTTCGTTCCACGCCGCGAGCATGTGATCGAGCGATGCGGGTGCGGGTGATGACGCGGCGTTGGTACGGCGACCGCCTCGCCCCCGACGACGAGCCAGCGACGATCGACACCCTGCAGGGCTACCTCACCGACATCGGACTCACGGCTCCGTTCTGGCAGCTTCGGCCCTGACCGCTGTGCGTGCCGAGACGCACCGTTGAGGCGGTACACAGGAACGGTGACCGCCAACCAGCTCGTCGTCGCCGGGGTTCCCGAGCACTTCAACCTGCCGTGGCGGACTGCGGCTGAGCGCGGCCTGTTCGCCGACGCGGGTATCGGCCTCGACTGGGTCGACGAGCCGGCTGGCACCGGAGCGATGACCGCCGCGGTCGAGTCGGGGGCGTTCGATGCCGCACTCGTGTTGACCGAGGGCGCCATGGCGGCCATCGGTCGGGGTCGTCCGCTGCTCATCGAGGGATGGTGGGTCGAGTCGCCCTTGGACTGGGGTGTGCACGTCGGCCCGCACGTCGAGGTCGAGTCGGTCGGCGGCATCACCGCCGACCACCGCTTCGCCATCTCTCGGTTCGGGAGTGGATCCCACCTGATGGCGCACGTACTCGCCGACGAGGTCGGGGTCGTGTTGACCGAATCGTCGTTCGTCGTGTGCGGCGGGATCGACGGTGCGGTCGAGCGGCTGGCCGCGGGTGCTGCCGATGTCTTCCTGTGGGAGCGCGCCATGACCGCACCGCTGGTTCGCGCGGGCTCGATCGGCCGCATCGGCGTGCAAGCGACACCGTGGCCGTGCTTCGTAGCGATCCGCCGGGCTGATGCTTCACCTGGCTCGGTCGCGGCGCTGCGAACGGCGCTTCGCTTGGCGTCGCTGGAGGCAGCTCGACTGGCTGCGTCGGATGGTCTCGCGGCGATCGTCACCGACCGCTACGGCCTCCACCCCGACGACGTCGCGGCATGGCTCACCACGCTCCGCTGGTCGATCGCTCCAACCGATGTCGCCGCCGAGCAGATCATCGAGATTCGTGATCGCGCAGCGTCCTACGGGTTGGTGCCGCGCGATCTCTCGCTGTCGACGCTCGTCGCCCTGGGGGCGAACAACTGAAGCAACGCCTCCGGGTCCGACGATCTCAGGCGCGTCGGCGGAGCCGCGTGAACTGTGCCACGGCCGCCACGGCGAGGCTGATCAGTCCGACCACGCACGGCGCACAAGACGTGTGCCCCGCCATGATCTCAATCGGCTCAGCATCGTGATCGTCGTTGCGGTGTTCGTGGGGTTCCTCGTGGTCCTCGTCCTCTGGCGGTGACGCACCCGGTCCGAGCGGGAGGACGCTGCGGTGGCCGGTCTCCGACGGGCCGACGACGACCCGAAGAGGCACGTCGTCTCGACCGCTGGCCAGCTGTAGCTGCTCGTCGGTTGCTGCCGCGATCGGTCAGATCGCGATGTCGTGGGTGTTGTAGTCGTGGAGCACCTGGGCCGCAGTCGCCGGGTCGTAGCGGTGGTCGTCCTCGAGTCCGACGAATGGTGCGTAGGTGTGAGGCGTCTCGTCGGGGAAGCGTTGGCGTCGAGCGTCGATGGCCAACGCGATGACCGCGGCACGATCGCGGATTCGCTGCTCGTCGTAGATCGGGTTGGGAGTGTCGGTGGCGGTGAGTCGGAGCTTGCCGGCAACACCGAGCACCGCTGATCGCTGATGGAAGCCGAACGTGATCGAGATGCGAGGGTCGGGCGAGCTGTTGGCGAACGAGCCGTGGACGACCTGACGGTTCGCGATCGTGACGTCGCCTGCTCCGCACACGAGTGGTACCGCCGTCGGAAGCATGTCGCTGCCGTCGTTGTTGGCGACCATCGCCTTGATGTCCGCCTTGCCGTGGCGGTGACTGCCGGGGATCACCCACAGTGCGTTCGCCGCAGTGGTCGGATACAGCTGTACCTGGAAGTTGAAGCCGTGGATGTCGGGATGCCAGTCGGGGTTGTCCCAGTGCGTCGCCCCATCTTGGTGCCATCCGACCGAGGCGCCGAGGCCCGGCTTCTTCACGAAGATCGCGTCGTTGTACGGGACGAAGTCGTCGCCGTTGACCGACGCAGCGGCCGCCAGCAGGCCGGGGTGCCCGTACAGCCGCAGGGCTTCGGGCATCAGCATGCACATCCCGAAGATGAGGTGGACGATGTAGTCCGGGGCCGAGGAGTCGGCCTCGGGTTGCGTCATCTGAGTTGGGTGACGGCCGGCGAGCAGGTTCGTTCCACCCCACGGGTCGGAGAGTGGCTTGGTGAGGAGGAACGGCTCGATCGAGTGGTCACGGCCGATCGCCGGTCGGCCCTGATCATCGACGTCGGCTCGTGGGCGGACGGGCGCGCGCTCGATGACGTCTTCGACCGCAGCACGGAGTTCGAGCACTTCGTCATGGTCGATCACGTTCTCGAAGACGTAGAAGCCGTGCTCGGAGTACGCGTCGACGATGTCGGGGTGCAGCCGACCATCGGGCCCGAGTTCGAGCGGACCCCGCACGCCGAGTTGTGACGCTTCGGCCGCCCGCTCGTTGGCGTACTCCTCCATCGCAGCGGCATGATCAACCCGGGTTGGGGGCGGTGCGGTCGGTTGGCTCATCGGCGGTGCCTCCTCGTGACGGCCCCAGCGGTGGTCCAGCTCGTTACTGGTCCGCCGCGCTCATCGTCACACTAGGGCGCCAGCCACGACCGGCCCGGCGCCTGGCGAATCGACTCGCACAGCTCGTGGCATGCGCGGCTGAGTCGCTTGCTCTGAGACAGGTTCATCAGCACCACGATCCCGAGTCCAGCCGACGGATACAGACGGGTCTCAGTACAGAAGCCAGGTCCACCGCCTTCGTGGTTCCAGAACTCGACTCCGTCGACCAATCCACGCTTCCACCCCAGCCCGACACCATCACGGGACATGATTCCGGCGGCACCAGAAGCATGCGCTGTGAGCATCTCTCGCTTCGAATCCGCACGAAGAAGCCCGTCCTCACTCGACAGCATCTCCCCGAGCAAGGGCAAGAACCCGGGCGCGCTGCCAACCAGTCCCCCGATCGACGCAGTGTCCAAGCCAAAGGGTGACAGCGACATCAGCCGACCATGTGGCGCGTCAGGCAACCACTGGTGCGCGCCCGGCATCAGCCATCGCATCGCGGGGCGCACCGGAGACCACCGAGGCATGAACCCCGTCGCCTGCCGTTCGACCATCCCCGGCAGATACGAGAACGCAGCGTCGGCGCCGAGCGGCTCGATGACCGACCGCATCACGAACTCGGCGTACGGCACACCCGAACACTCGCTGATCAGCTCACCCAGCAACGCGTAATTGACGTTGCGATAGCTGGCACCTCCGCCGGGTTCCGTTCCCTTGTCGAGCCGGTACCTGGCCAGCGCCTCAGTGGTGGACGGCGCGTCCGCTCGAGCGCGGTGCACTGACACAAAGGCGCGCAGCGTGTCTACGAGTCCCGAGTCATGCGACGCGAGTTGTCGCACGGTCAATTCATGAGTCAACTCGAGATTTGGCAGATAGCGCTGGATCGGAGCGTCGAGGTCCACCGCACCCTGCTCGACGAGCAGCATCAACGCCGTTGCTGTGTACAGCTTCGTCCCCGAGAACAGATGAAACACGGTCTCCGCCGAAGCCGGACGCTCAGGTGCGAGGGACGCTGAGCCAACTGCGAGGACGTCCACGGCCGAATCTGCCTCGATGATCCCAACGACGACACCGGGCACCCCGAGCTCAGCTCTCGCGTCGTTCAACTCGCCACGCAGGTTCTGATCCGTACGGCCACGGGCCAGGCGACCGGGGGTCCTCTGGCGCCAAGACTTCACGGTCGAGCTTGGCGGAGCGGCGGAAGCGGCATCCCGCATTCGTCGCGGGCTGAGCCCGCGAGTTGGTGCCTCGACGGCTGTTGCGAGCGTGCGGTCTGGGGTGGTGGACCTCATGGCGTGTCCCAGCTCGTGGCGATCGCGTCGATCACTCGGCGAAGCTCGAGCAGCTGGAGATGCACATTCGGCCCCTGTTGGCCGAGCGCTTCATTCACTTCCGCCAACGTTGGTTGAAACAACTCGCCGGCCCTGCGGTGTGCTGCTCGGCCCTCAGTCGTCAGGATGAGCCGGTAGGAACGGCGATCCTCGCTACTCGGAACCCGGTCGACATGGCCCCGTTTCTCGAACCGCTTGACATAGCTCGACACGGTTGTCGCGGGGGCTGACATCCAGCGAGCGAGCTCAGACGGGGTCATCCCTTCGCCGCGGGAAAGGACGGAGTAGATCGCGAACTCATCGGCGTCGAGACCCGTTGGTTTGATCACGTCATCGAGGAGCGAGTGAACTGCTCGCGAGACCAGCCAGGTATCGAACAGCACGTTGCTGAGGCCGGGGTCGAGCATGTCAGGCGGGTTGGGGGCAGTCGGCGGATTGCTCACCGAGGTCCGCCCACACCGACCAGGACCGATGATCGAGCATCGCTCCGTGATGCCGATTTGGTCGTGCGGGCCTCGATCCTGCGTCGGGCGCCTTTCGCCATGAGTACAACCAGAGTTCCGATGAGCACGTCACCTCTCCTTTGTTCGAGGTGCTACGACTTCGCACTACCTAATACGATGTCGTAGTATATGTCAAGCGTCGATCTCACACCGCTCGAGGCGGCTGGATCGCTCGCTGGACGAAACCGAGCGCAAGCCGCCTCTGACCGCTCGGGAATCGGAGTCCGCTGTTCGCAGGAGTTGCCCCGGACGGCGACGT
>Ga0189288_10251_pt1 | contig 32295 bp, 35 predicted proteins | sample UW105minimetaG_FD_130316 | JGI IMG/M metagenome (GOLD analysis project Ga0189288, IMG submission 130316) | Marine microbial communities from the Costa Rica Dome - UW105 mini metaG | ecosystem: Environmental > Aquatic > Marine > Oceanic > Photic zone | place: Costa Rica: the Eastern Pacific... | reverse complement strand
AGAAGGGCTCAAGACGCGCCATCTGCGCGTCCGTCAACCAGAAAAGATCAGACATGTTCACCGCTCGTTTTCAAACCGTGAAGCATGCCATTAGACGGAAATCAATGGGTCCTGACCCTAGTGGGCGCTCGGCGTAGAGAGGCGTATTGATTGCGAGTTCCTCGTCCAAGCGCCTCTGAAGGCGCGTGGCATCTCGAGCAGCGGCCTCCTTGCTGTCACGGGCTGCTTTCCATTCAGCAACTGCTGCTTTGTGTTCATCCGGAATAGGGCGGCCTTCGGTCATTGCGCGGTACACCCGCTGCGGCAGGTGAGGGCGGGGGATATAGTTCAACCTGGCGGCTTCAATCTCCAGTAGACGTTTCTCGTGCCAGTCGGTTGCCGCCACTATCGCCTCGATCTTCTCGGCGTATTGGTCGGCGATGGAGCGGCGCTCGAACCGAATGTTGGAATCGATCGCTTCGAGGGCCGCATTGCACTTATCCATCCAATTGATCTTCCAACGTTCAAGACATTCGTTTTTGTTCCAGTCTCTGTTCTTGTTGCCAAAGCCGTCGGGCGTCAGATTCCGCATGGTTAGCATGACATGGGCATGATCATTGCGTTGGTCGCCTTCACCCGGAGCATGAATGACCGCGTCCGCGACCATGCCTTGCTGTGCAAAGTTCTCCTCGCAAAATGACCAAAGGATTTCACAACGGGTGTCCAATGGTAGACCAGAGGGGAACTGGAGCGTGAGCTCGCGCGCCAGCTGCGCGTCCTGTCGGATCTCGCATAGTTCAACGGTGTTCCACAGCTTCTGTCTATCGGTGGTCCAAGAGGGGGCATCGGCAGGCGCAACGATGCGTTTTGCAAGAACACCGCCGCGAGGAGAGTAGTCGATCTCAACGTTTGAGTTGTTATCCAAGAGTTTTTCGCCGGCACGATAGGCGGCTGCCGCAACGGCTGATTGACCCTCGGAGCGTTTGAGGGGCTTGGCTTGTGCGTAGTGGTTATAGGTTTCCATGATGCACGGTTTGGGCTGGTTTCAGGGCACCTTGTGTGAATTGAGAACAGAAGACAATGGTCCATATATACATCGCTCCCTTTCAGTTCGCGACGTTGGACCATCTGGGTGTCAGTTTTGAGGTGATTTGTGGGCTTTGGAGATATATTCATAGTGATCCACTGGCATCAGCACGAAAGCTGGTTTGCCGTAGCGGGTGATCAGGACGGGGCGCGTTTCCGCTAAGTCTATGATTGCCCCTGTTTTGCGCCGGAGCATGGTGATGGTGACGGAAACCATAGGTTCGCTCAAGGCGGTGATCCGTTTGTGCGGCGTTCTACATCAGCCCAATGCTTGTTCACCGGCAGTGTCTTTGCGCGTCGCGCGACATCTTCAAACCGAACTGGCATGAAATCCCAAACGTCCACGCCGACATTCACACTATTGCGAGACCCGTGCCACTGCCCATGGACGTGACCAAACATTTGAAGAGCCTGGCGGCGGGCGTGGTTCCAGGTGATCATAGGGTAGTGGCACAGGGTCTGCGTTTGGTTCTGTGGGCCGTCCCGTACTTCTGCTAGCGGAGTGATGCTGTCCCAGGGCAGGGCGAGAGTGGGTTCCAGATCATGATTGCCAATGATGAGGTGTTTGCGCGCACCAGGGAGCTGACCGAATATGGTTTCAAGGTAAGTTGTTTCTTTTGCTTTGGGACCAAAGGCAAAGTCACCCAGAATCCAAAGATCGTCTTCTGGCCCGACCTTGGACCAAAGGTTCTCGATCAAGACGGTGTCCATGTGACCCGCGTTACGAAATGGTCGGTTGCAGAATGCAATGACGTTCTCGTGCCCAAAATGGAGGTCGGCTGTGTACCAGTTGGTCATGGATTGTCAGTCGCCCGAGATCTCGTGCACCATCCAACCAGCGTCCCCTTGCCAGACACGGGCCTTGATGTCGGGGATCGACTCAAGAACGATCCCGCTGCCGTTGACAGGGGTGAAGTTGTAGAGGCAGATAAACCCGATGTCGGCCTGGTTCTTCTCGCATTGCTCGTTGCTGATTTGACCTGTCGTTTTGATCATACCCAGCAGGATCGGCGGGATCAGGTCCTCGGAGCCGAAATCAGCAAGCGCTCTGGACAGGTTCTGATCAGATAGGTTGCGGTACGCTTCCTCGATGTCAGCTGCTGTCGGCGCGGAGTTATTGCATGCAGATAGGCCGAGAAGAAGTGCTATGAGACCGATCCGTCGCATCATGCAGAGACCTCTAGGTTTGCGGTGTCCGTACGAAGAGCAGGCGCAGGTTGGCGTTTGATGGGTGGCAGGCCGGCCATTGGCACAAACGGACATGCGTTAATCCCAAGTTCGATTAGGCAATTGGCGAGGGTGTCTGCATCTTCGTATCTGGTGCAGTCGGCGTCGGCCATTTCTCTGTCCAGTGTTCGCTCTTCATCGGAGAAGAGGATCAATCGATCGTCTCGGGGTAGGGCGGGTTTCACCAGCGGTATCCACTTTGCGACCTGATGCGAAAGCTCCTCAAGTTCGCCAACTGGCAGCGCCATCAAGTGTTTTGATTTGGATAGTTGGGATGAGGCCTTGGAGATCCCAATGGATGCATCCAGAAACCCGGTGAATGGCATCAGCACGAGGTCAGCAAGCTCAAAAGCGTAGCTACGCGCTGCTGAGATTTGATGCGATGTGTCGAAGATGGTCACATGTTGATCGGTCGGCAGCGCGTAGCGCATTGCAAGGTCGATCTCGTCTGGTGTTGAAGCAGACCGGTAATCCAGACTGCCCACAGTGAGCAAGGACTGATCAAACGCGTTCCTCCATCTCGCCAAGGGATCGTTTGCGTCGTCTGTCTCAACTAGTGTCACGTATCGGCCGAGCTTGGACATCCCGCGCGCCAACGAAGCCGCGGTCGTCGTACGACCAGTTCCGCCCTTGGCGCCATAGAGTGTGATGATTGGCATAGAATGATACCCCCATTTTGGGGGTAAACCCATATTAGGGGTAGCTGGCTTTGTCTAGAACAAAGTGAGCGGATTTTGGCAGGAACAGTATACTCAGAGCCATATCAACGACTTCTCAAGGAGCTCGTCGAGCTTCGTGGGAAAGCGGGCATGTCACAAGCTCAGCTTGCATTGAGACTGGGGAAGCCAGCTTCGTTTGTAGGTAAGTACGAGCTTGGTGAGCGAAGGTTAGATGTTGTTGAATTTCTTGTAGTTCTACGTGTGCTTGGAGTTGATTTTTCGACCTTCTGGGCAGCAGCAAATGTAGAGTTACCGGAAATCTTATAATCAATATTATGTTAAAAATACTTGGCTGGATCGCAGCGAATGCGGTTGATCAAATAAAGCCGAACTTACTGGCTTTCGCCACAGCTTGCGCGAGCGAGACACTATCTAGCTTGATGCGCGCAATCTTAAGGTACGAACGAATCGTATGATCGGACAAATCTAGGATAATCGCGATTTCAGTGTGGGTTTTACCCTCTGATGTCCATCTGAGGCATTCGATTTCACGGGGGCTGAGGTGTGGGATATTGCCCGAATCGGCATATGCCTCGGAAATCGCCTTAACGTGCACATCATTGGTGAAGTTCACAATTTCCGCGCTGTATTCGTCCAGAAACGCCGCCCACTTATCACTATCCAAGTGGCTATTGATCGACAAAACACTGCGATGGCCTTGCGAGTCGGTGTAGGGCACCGAATATCCGTTGTTGCCCAACCCGAACTTTGCCGAATCTTCAAAGATTCGTTGGTTTGCTGGTGTTATCTCGATTGAGCTCCAGCAAAATGCTTCATCGGTCGCGATGGCTTTTTTGAGAATCGGATCAATCACGACAAAGTTGTTCATAAGGTAATGCGAGATCCAGTTGGATGGGTAGGTCGAGCGCACAAAAGGATTATCGAGCTTATCCTTCACGTTGCTCACCATATGAAACGTCACATAATCAATGCCATAGTGACTGCCGATTATTTCTAACGCCTCTTGGACAGAAACCGACAGCAACACTTCATTCAGAATACGATCAATTTCTACCTGCATATACCATGTCCTTCACTACTCGTTATGGGTCGCGTGAACAGTTGCGGGGCAACCTGACTTTAAGTCAAGAAGTGATCCATCATGTTCCAATCAAATCAAGTAAAAGTTGTGGAGAAGACCCCCCACAATTGTACGTGACGCAAACCACTACCACGGGTGGGGCGATATTCGGACACCCCGCATCGACCTAAAAGTTTCCCAATAGAACGGGGAATTTGAAAATGTTTAAGACCATCCAACCACATGAAATCAAAGATAATTCATCGCTTATCACGAAGAGCTTTCAGTTGCGTAAGAAAGTTTTTTCCGACCAGTTAGGTTGGGATGTGCCAGTCATCGGCGACCAAGAATTTGACGCATATGACGGGCCAAACGCATCTTACCTTGTTTGGGCATCTGACGACGGAGAAACACTCTATGGTGTTGTGCGTTTGATGGCGACGAACGGTCCAACGCTTTTGCATGACGTGTTTCATGCCACCCATGGTCGTAACCCAGAGCTGATCGCAGCGGACGTTTGGGAAGGCACACGGATGTGTGTCGATGAAGGAGCGGTTGCCCGTGACTTTCCAGACATGCCAGCGGCACACGGTTTCAATTTGCTGTTCACCGCACTTTGCGAAGCTGCATTGGCCCATAACATCCGCCGCTTGGTGTCCAACTTTGAACCATGCATGAGCCGCGTTTATCGTCGCTGCGGTCTGAAATACGACCTACACGGTCGCTCTGACATCTACGGCAAGAAGCCAGTTTACTGCGCCTCTTTTGAAGTGTCCCCACAAGTACTGCGCGAAATGCGCGCAAAAGTTGGCGTCGACATGCCTGTTTACCAGAAATCACGGACTTTCAGCCCGCTCGTGGCTGCGGCGTTAGAGCCGATGAAAGTGTCCGTTTAATCCACCGCCCGAACATCCGCCCACCCCACATAGCAGGACCGAGTCAGTATTATGAAAATTGAAGATGCATACAGAAGCGCGATTGTCGCTGGCGGAAATGCAATCAACTTTGCCATGGGGCTGATTGAGGGTGCGTTGCGCAGGGATCCCGAGGACTACATGGCGCTGATGTATAAGGGCGGCTTGCTGACGATTATTGGCGATGTGGCCATGGAAGCTCCGAAAAAGGCGACCTACCAGCAAACAGGTGTGTCGCTGATGCAGCGTGCGCTTGACGCATCGCCCGCAGATTCACGCATCCAAGCGAAGCTGCAATATGTTTACGCCACAACCCTCGCGATGTTGCCGCAAGCGTTTGAGTTTGACCAAACCGCTTACGACACGCTGCACAAGCTTGTCGCGCGGCCTAGTTTCGCAACGTTTGAGAAGTTGGAATTCGTGCGCAGCACAACGCTGCTTGCCTGTCTCGCTGAGCAATTTGGCTATGTCGCAGAGGCTAAGACACAATTCAGTGCTGCCCGCCGCGTTGATCAAGATCTCGCAATTGAAACCTATGACGTTTGGCTGAACCGCGGGTGATCTGCGCCCGACGACCTGTTTGAAGAATTGGAATATTGACATGGAAATCGATCATTTTGCCTATCTGGCACGCGATACCGATAAATTCATCGAAAGCCTGCCGCAACGCAACGCCGAGGTCACATTGTACCGTGAACCGTTGGAGAGCCAGCAAGCCTATATTTCCTTTGTCAAAACCGACGCCGCCGCGCCGCTGATCGAAGTGGTTGAACCTTACGCCGACAATGAGGTGATGAACCGCCGTCTTGATCGCGAAGGCACCGAAAGCTTTTTGTATCACATCGGCTATAACGTCACCGATTTTGACGCGTCGTTCAAAGAAATGCGCAAGCAAGGGTGGCTGCCGCTGACCATGCCGTTTGAGGGTATGACGCCAGGGTGCCGCGCGAGCCATCTTTTCAACCCCAACATTGGCATGGTTGAGATCATGGAAGTTGCCGCGCAATGACCTGTTTTGATAGCATCACCTTGCCGCATGCACCGCCTGAGCATCACACCGTTGATGCCGTGTCCGAAAGCCACGGCGTGACACCGCGCGCGTCGCGAATGTATGCCCGCTTTTATGGTCAGCAATCTGTTTTGATGGTGCGCCAGCCCCATGCAAAGATGCTGTCCCTAAGTCTGTCGCGCTTGACGTCCGAGCGGGCCGAACTTGCGCAGATGCAAGGCACGCTCATCTATACCAAGACCCAGACACATAATACGCCAGCCGAGACTAACTGGCTTCGTTCGCTTGCGGATGAAGCGGGTTTGACCGGTTGGGAAGTTGCTACGCTTTCCATGACAAACTGCGCCTCTGCGCTTGCTGCGATCCACGCTTTCGCAGATCAAGATCAGCCGCTGATTATTGTCGCTGGAGAGAAGGCATTTCATCCAACAGGGAACCGTCTTGCGGTTGGCCTGCTTGGTGAGGCCCCCGCTGCCGCGCTTTTCCTTCCCAGGGCGGGGCGGCGGGTCAGGTCTTCTTGCGTGAAACATCTTCCGCAATTCTTTCGCAATCCTGACGATATGGATGAGGCAAGCAAAGCTGTGCTGCCCGCTGCGTTTGAACTAGGTCTGGAGGATTTTCTGACCGCGTGTATCGACGCTGATCCTGCGTTCTTTGCGCAAAATCCAGTGCTAGTGCCTTACAACCTGAACGTCCCGTTGGTGACCCGTGTTTTGACAAAGCTGAACCTACAAGAGCTGGTGCAGCAAGGGCATAGCGGCGCGTTTGGTCACACGTTTTGCTCTGACCCGTTTTTGAACATGGTCACGCACCCGCTTCCTACTGATCGTCCGTTGTTCGTGTTCTGTGCGGGCATGGGCGTCACCTATGCGGCTGTTTCGTTTGATGCGGACAGCCGCCTGTCTTCTGCGATCCAAACCCCAACTGACACCAACCCCAAAAAGGAAATCCTATGACCAATCCATTGCTAAACACCCTGCGCGAAGCGCTGTCCGAAGTGCTTGAGCGCGATGTGCCTGAGCTGCGCGAAGATATGCAGATTGACCGCGAATTTGATCTTGATTCCGTCATGTTCGTTCAGTTCCTGCTGTCCGTCGAAGACCGCGTTCCTGGTCTGCGTTTTGAACCTGATGTGCTTGCAGAAGCGTCGTTCAATAGCGTTGCGTCGTTGCTTGAATTTCTCGGCACAGTCGACCAGCGGGAAGTGGCGTAAAATGTGCGCTCAGCTCACCACTGACCAACTTTATACGGAGGCCCGCACACGTGATTGTGCGGCGGGTCTTCGTGCGTTGGGCACGTTCATCAATGGCCGTCCGAGCTATTTCGCCAATGGTGAAATTGCGCTGATCGGAACCGGTGACACGTCGGTTCCGGTGCTGAACGGGCTTGGCAATGTGGTTTCGTTCGAGGCGCCCAAGGATCAAGACAAAGCACTGACCGCACTTGGTCTGACGCTTGTCCGTATTCCTGCGGCGCAGGCAACATCGGATCGGCGCGCCCAAGTGTCTGCATTGATCTGGCGTGCGGGCCTTCTTGCAAAGCTGTTGGACACCGCATTTGCGCATTTGTCGTCGCGTGAAAGTGGTGGTCAAAAGACCCTGCAACACCAATTGGTCAAAGCCAGCTTTACCGAGTGCTTTACCGCATCAGAGCGGGTGCGCACCGAGTTGCCGTTCTTTCTGGATGAGACAAATGCGCTCGATTTTGACGCTGAACACAAAGAACTTAGCCGCCTGACGACTGCTGCTGCAAAGCTGATGGGCGGACATGGTTTCTTGCTTGGTTCTCTCAACTCATTGGAAACGCTGTCTTTTGTCGTGTCGAACCTGCTGGCTGCGACGGCCGAACCTCAAAACCAACGCGCGGCGGCTTAACGGCCCCCGCTTAACCCCAATTCAGGAAATGGAACCATGTTTGATGTGAAACCTACCCAGCTATGGGCCGGCGCGGGGGTACCCGTCGCGGTCAGTCAAAGCGTCATCCCCGCGATGACGATTAGGCGCGCGACACCTGACGAGCGCACAATTTCGCGTATTTGGTTCAATATCGCAGAACCAAACGCCCAAGCGCCCGAAGTTGTAGAGTTTAGCGATGGCAGCATGACCCATGCGCCCGAAACCATTGCCGCATATCTCACCCATGAAGCTGAATTGCCTGAGAATTTTACGCTGATCTATCTGCACCGCGGTGCCCAAGCGCAATGCGTGAACCCGCTGTTGCCAAGCCTGCTTTACCTCACGGGGCACAAGGGTCCGTCCCATGCGTTGCGCCGGTCCGGTCCTGAGGGGCTGATGCCTGATGTCGTGCGGTTTGCCCACGCGATGACCCCAACGGGTGGTGCTGCATTGATTATCGACGATCAACAACACCGTTTGGCAGGGGCTGGGCGCATCACGCCTGCGCCCGTGTCTTTCTACAAATATGTGAAACCGGGCGTTCAGCCTCGCGTGCTGCAAGGAGCCACCGCATGACACTTGCCGATACACCTTCATTCCCAGAGCAGACCTCTGGGACATTCGCCACGGTGGGAAAGATCGCCAAGATCGCGTTCCCGCTGATGGTCGGATCACTTGCCGCAGCTGGTCTGCAAATCGTCAAGGCTGGCTTGCTAAGCTACACTGGCCAAGAGGCGGATCTTTACCTTTTGTCCATGGTCACACCGGCCTTTATTTTCATGCTCGCGTTTTTGGAATCGCTTGCCATCACCAATCAGGTGTTTTCGTCGAAATCGGTCAATAACTGGGCCAAAGGCGACGTTTTCGCCGCGACGAAGATCTTCTCAATTATGGGGGCCGTGCTGACCTGCATTGTTGCTGCGGGTTTCTACGGCACCTCGTTTTTCATCGGAGGTCTTTGGGCCGAAGGTCCGCAGATTCTGCCGCAAATGTCTCTTTTTGTGCTCTCGCTTTTGCCGTTTTTGTTGTTTGAGATGCGCAATGGTGCGCTGCGCGGTCAAGGACGTACAGGTCTGGCACTGCTGCCGTTTGTTGTTCTGATCGTCACCGATATTGCAGTGACTTGGGTTGCTGTTTCGACCTTTGGTCTTGGTTTTCATGGTGTGTTGATCGGCAATATCGCAGGTCCGCTTGTCGCAATGCCGCTGGCCTTCTACCTGTTGCGTCGTGAAATTGGCGATGCGGAACGTGGTGCGCCGGAAAAGTTCAAAAAGCACATGATTGGTTTGACCATTGGTGTTGCTGGCCCTGTGTTTGCATCCATGTTTGCTGGGTCTGCGTCGGCTGCTGTGATCTTCCCTGCCCTTGCGAACCTTGGACAAGACATTGCGTCCGGCTTTTTGTTGATCGTGCGTATTCGGATCATGTTTATCATCCCTGCTATCGCTGTTGGCTCTGCAATCGCCATTCTCGTCAACCAGATGCCAGAGCAAGGCCAAGGCGCCGAAAAGCGCAACATCCTGATCACCGGTATTCTGTCGGTCTTGGTTGTCTACGGGTTTGCCACGCTTGGTATTGATGCGCTGCGCGGCGAAATGGTTGGCTTTGTTGTCGGTCCTGAGAACGCGATCTTGCACTCGACGACGGCTGGTTTGATGCGTGCCCTTGCTGTGACCTTCTTCTTCATTGCGGCTTTCACGATGGTTCAAGTCATCTTGGAGCACTTGGGTCACGGTGTCTTTGTTTTGCTGGTCACGATTGTTTTTGAACTGGCGACGATTGGTCTGACGCTGTTTGTCGCTGCACGCGGCTATGACGTGAGCGCCTATGTCACCGTGATGAATGTAACGGCTGTTGCAAGCTTCTTGGTTCTGGCGGTCGTGCTGGCCAACTTTATCCGCAAACTGGAGCGTTCCGATGCTGTATGAAGCCGCGTACCCCGCGCTTTATGTTGGGGCAAAGTTCCATCAGATCGCGCGTCGCTTTAAGGCGCGGATTGGCAAAGCGCCGGCTGACATGGCGCGTGTCACTTACAACCCTGACAGCTACTACCGCGTGACTTGCTGGCGGTTGCGTCGGATCGACATCGAATTGATGATGCTGGTCGCACCAACACGGGCTGCTCGGATCGCGATTGAGCGGTTCGAGCGGACCAAGCCACTGCCAGCGCGGACCTCTTTTGAGACCAAGACCGACGATGCCGAAACCAAAGACATCACCTATGGTGGTCGTAACATCCATATGCGGTTTTATGGTCCCGAAGCTGGTCCCAAGATTTTGGCTGTGCATGGCTGGAATGGTCGCGCGTCGATGCTGCGCAAGATGGTTTATGCTTTGGCGATCGAAGGCTACCGTGTCATTGTGCCGGACCTGCCTGGTCACGGACAAAGCGACGGCAACCGCTTTTCGTTTTACGATCTGGGTCAAGCCTTGGCTGATCTGTTTGAGGACACGTCGTTTGAGGCGGTCATCGGCCATTCGGCGGGTGGTTTGATCACGGGGATCGCAATTGGTCGCGGGCTGAAGTCGGCCTGTTACATCCCGATTGCTGCGCCGTCTTCGCTGGATAACCTGCTGAAAAGCTATGTGGAGATCGCGCAGATGCCAGAGCGGTCGCTGCCTTTCATCTCACGCTATTACACCCGCCGTTATGGCATTCCGCCAAACGATGTTGGTCCAACGCTGATTGCCTCTCTCGATGTGCGCACACTTGTCATTCACGAAACCAACGACTGGCAAGTCGGCGTCGAAAACGCAGAGCAATTGGCCGAAGCGGCACGCGATGGTGAGTTGTTCCTCACCACGGGTTTCACCCACCTCAGCGTTTTGAACGCCCCCGAAGTCCACACCCAGATCACTGGGTTTATCACACGAGGCCAAGATGCTTGATATCATCGACATTGAAACATCCGTTCCAGACAAATGCATGACCGTGGGCGATGCTTGCACAGAGCTGTCTTTGTCCAACAACGAACGCAGGGTCTACGAGCGTTTCTTCGGGCTTGAGTCCATTCCAAGCGATCAAAAGCAGTCCATCAACCGACTGACCCTGAATGCGGCGCAACGACTGCTTGACGATGCGGGTGACGTTGATCTTGTGGTTCATTGCCACACGCTGTTGTCGTCTGGTCCGTATCGCAGCGATGCCCACATTCCGGTCAACATTATTCCAACCGGCAAGACCGAAGTGTTTTCCGCAACCATGTGTCATTGCGCCTCTGGCGTTGCGGTGCTGGAGCTGGTCGAAAGCATCCTGCCAGAGAATGGCACAGCACTGATTATCGTGAGCGATAAGGCGTTTCACCCTGCCGTGCGCCTGATCCGTAACACGACATTGATGGGTGATGGTGCGGCCGCAATTTTGGTTGGCAAACGCGGTGGGCGGTACAGCTATATCGGCGGCCACACAGAGCGCAAAGGTGCATATAGCATCATCACAGGCCGCGTTGGCGAAGAGACTGACACAGCGTTTGCGGATGAATATGTCGATTTCACCGTAAAGTGCATCACACAGGGTCTGAAGGCCGCAGGCGTTAGTATCGCAGATATCCGCTGGGTGCTGCCGCATAACGTGAACATTCCTAGCTGGGATCAAATCGCCGACCGGATCGGCGCAAAACGCGGTCAGATCTATCTCGATAACGTGCCGCATTACGCCCACACATTTGGGGCTGATCCTTTTCTCAATCTTGTCGATGCGGAACGCGCTGGCCTGTTGGAAGCGGGAGATCGTGTGGCTTTGGTCAGTGTGGGTTTGGGCGCGACTGCGGCATGTGCCGTTTTGGCCGTAAACCCATATACACAAACGAAAAGTTCTTAAACAGAGCAACCTTGAAGGATAAAGTAATGACTGACTTTTATACAAAAATTGATGACGCTTTGATCATGGCAGGCCTGTCTCCTGCACAAGTGTCCAAGATCAAGGCGGGTGCGCCGATTTTTGGCGATGCTGGCCACCTCGATAGCCTTGGTTTGGTGCGTCTGATCTCAGCGGTATCCACCGGATTTGAGGACGTGGGCGTTGATATGTTCGACATGATGTTCGAGCTGGAAGTTGAGGCGATTGACGCCTTTGCAACGCGCGACTCGATCCACGCATTCCTGACCCGCGTTGTGGGTACACACATGGCAGCGGTGGCCTAAATCATGGCACATTTGACCGGACCACAAATAGAAAAGGCAGCCGAACTAGTTGGTACGCCATTCTATGCCTATAGCGCGCCCGCGTTGCGCGCGCGGGCTAAAACCCTGCGCGACGGAATCCCCGAAGCGGGCTTTGTTTATTCGCTGAAGGCGAACCCGAATATGTCCATCGTGCGCTGTTTGTCGCAAGCGGGCATCGGGGCTGAAGTTTGCTCGCTTTTTGAGTTGGAAGTTGCCATTGCGGCGGGCGTTTGCCCCTCGCAGATCATCTTTGTCGGCCCCGCAAAAGCGCCACAAGATATACGCCGTGCCGTAACTGTTGGCTTGAAAGCGATCATCGCGGAATCCATCGAAGAGCTGAACCTGATCGACATTATCGCAAGCGATTGCCGTGTTGTTCAGCCCGTTGGCCTGCGCATCAACCCCGCGTTTCACAGCATGGGCGCAAAACTGTCGATGAGCGGCAAACCCACCCAATTCGGGATTGATGCCGATGATATCGACGCGGCCCTGACTGTGTTGGCGGACTGCGATCATCTGACGTTAGGCGGGCTGCATGTTTACATGGGCACGCGCATTTTGAACCACGAAGTTGTGGCTGAGAACACCCGCAACATCTTGGCTTTGGCGGATGATATCATTGCAAAACTGGACAAACCACTTGATTTTGTTGATATCGGCGGCGGTTATGGCGTGCCTTATGACGCGGGCGAAACGGCGCTTGATTTTGACAAGCTGGCCGCATCTGTCAACGCGCAGGCGAAAACGTGGAAAGCGCGTCACCCTGGCACTAAGGTGATCATCGAGTTGGGGCGCTACATGACTGCCGAAGCAGGCGTTTTTGTTAGCCAAGTGCGTTACATCAAGACATCAAAGGGCGTGAAATTTGCGATCTGTGATGGTGGCACGAACCTGCACGGCGCTGCTGGCACCTCGGCTGGGTTTCGGCGCAACTTTCCGATGTCAGCCGTGACACCGCGCACAAGCGAGACCAGAGATTGGAACATTTCTGGGCCGCTGTGCACCCCGACGGATATCTTTGGCAACAAGGTTGCGATGACCGACCTGCAAGCGGGCGATCTGCTGCGCGTCGAAAGTTCGGGTGCTTACGGTTTGACCGCGTCGCCGCTGAAGTTCCTGAGCTTTGCAACCCCTGCTGAGGTGATGATTGACGGCGATGACATTGTGCAAATTCGCGCAGTTGAAACGCTTGACCAGCACCTTGCCCAGTTCACGCCGCAAACCTTAACCGCTGACCAGCGCACCCCTGTCGCAGAGGAGCAGTAGATGTCTGTATTCACCCACCCTGCCCTTGCAGATGTTGATGCTGTTGGGCCTGTTATCGAAAAAGTTGGGGTTGCGCTTGATCGTGATCCGACTGATTGGGCGCCGCTTTGGGAGCACGACATTTTGCGTGCGATCACGCTGATGGAGGTCCCAGACCCTTACAACCCAATGCCAAATTGCGGCGGTATTTTTGGCGATAAACCTGTCGATTATGCGACGCAAATGGCGGTTGCCGAACGTATCGCACGTTTTGACGCCAATGTGGTTCTGGCCCTGCCGACACCCACAATGTCGGGCTATGCGATCCATGTTCTGGGCAATGAGACGCAGATTGAGAGCTACTTTAGCCGCTATCTGAACCCAAATCCTGGCCGCAGCTTTTTCGGGATCACCGAACCTGATGTTGGCTCTGACGCGACGGCCGGCACTAGTACAATCGTTGCAAGCGAAGGGGGCCGTCGCATGACGGTTCACAAGAAGCTGGTTGGTGGCGCAAAACAGGCGAATGCCGGTTTGCTCTTTGTGTGGGACGCGGTTGCGCGGGCGCATAAGATGGTCATGTGTGACGAAGCGCTGATCAGCCAGCTCCAGATTGGCCGCTTGCCAATGCACGGGCTGACGGGTGCGGATCTGACGGAAATTCGGTGCGAAAACATCGAAATTCCTGAAACCGCCATTCTGGGTCATGGGCGCACGGCGGGTCTGCGTGACGGTTTCTTTGCGATGAACAGTGTATTTGAACGCTATCGTCCGATTGTGGCGACCCTTGCGATCGGATCTGCACGCGGCATTCTTGATAAGCTGTGTGACATGGGCGTGTCCCGCACAGTGCTTGACCCGCTGTTTGTCCGTCATGCGGTGTTCTTGCAGCGACTTAAGCAGATTGCCGACACCTATGAAACTGGCACCAGCAAAGTTTACGACACCTCGCGTCTGAAATTGGATGCGGTTGCGTTTCTTGATGCCACTGTCGCCACAGTCTTTCGCAGCCTGCCTTCTGCCGATTTGTTCCAGCATCCTTCGCTTTTGAAGAAATGCCGCGACGCCAAATCCTACGAATACATGGAAGGCACGTCTCACATTCACCTGCTGCAATCTTTCCGCAGCTATGTCCCAGCGAGCGCATAAAAAATGAGCCTATATCTCAACACAAATCACATCGTTTGGAACGAATTTGGCGGGTTAGAGCCTGCAAATCCAGAATGGACCAACCAGTTTGACTATTGGGAAGACTACGTCGAGAAGTTTTTCCAGTCCAACGGCATGCCGTTTGATCCGGCTGACAGTAACGTCGAACAATGGTTGATGTCCGATGACCGGGCCCCGTTTGCGGGCATGGTCGAAGAACTGCTGCCGGTTCTGAAAGATCGGGTTGGTGTCGATGACACCGATGCCATCTTGTTTGCCCACTGGCTGCCTGATTTGCATCTTGGCACCTCGGTCACCAACTTTGCGATGTACAAGCTTGAACTTGATGATTGCTTTGGTTTTGCGATCTCGGATCGTGGGCTGTCTGCGCCGTTTTTTGCCTTTGATAGTCTCTACAAATACCTGTTGAACGGGCGCAAACGCGGTCTTTTGATCGTAGCTGACCAAAAGCATGTGATGTATAAATCCGATCTGGTTGCGGCGCTGGCCCCTGCCAACTCTGCCAGCATTTTGCAGATCGACACCGACAACACCGAAGGGCTGCGTTATGCGGGTTATCTGCGTCATGTCCTGAAAGACGGTGAAAGCAATGACGCGGCGATCAGCAAAATGCTGGAAACGCTGTCGTTGGATGCGGCCAACACCCAGCTGATCGGGTCGCAAAAGCTGTTGGTAGATGTGACGTCGGGCGCAAACAAGATCATCACGCAAGACAAGCTGGTCTGCACCGCCCCATTCGCAGAGTTAAGTGCGGTAACTGATCTGTCACAGAACTATGTTTTGCTGTGCCAAGACGACAATGTGATCAGTGCCCTTGGCTTTGAGGGGATCGCAGAATGAGACTCGCTTCTTTTGCCAAATTCGTGCCTGAAGGTCGCAAAACGGTTGCGGAAATCGTGACAAGCAGCGGTGCATCTGCGGCCGAGGCCAAGGCATTTGGTCGCTTGTTCGGGTTTGACCGCGTTGCCGTGACCGATAACACGGCGTCGGTTGCTGACACGTTTCATCATGTTCTTGATACCATGATGGCAGCAGACGCGGCCTTGCCTGACACGTTGATTTACGTGCACGGCAATCCTGCCCAATACGATATGACGGCGCATCCGGTTGATGCCTTGCTTGCGTCGCATCCGATGCTTGCGCAGGTGCAAGACTGGTTTGAGATGGACCAGCAGAACTGTTCGACATTGTTCTGGGGTCTGGATGCGGCGCAACGGCTGTTGGAAGGTGACGCGCGCCGTGTGCTGGTTCTTGCGGGCGATAACCTTAGCCAGATGCCTGTCGACGACCGCTATGCACCTGGGGTGACGGCGATTGGGGATGCTTATGTTGGTCTGATGCTTGATGCTGAAAAAGGCGGCACGCAAATTGGTGATATCTTCTTGAAAACACATTCAGATTTCTATGCTGGTCGCTTTGGGACGGCACGGCAATCTGCGTCATTTAACGCGACACATGGTGATCTTGTGCGCGAAATTCTTGATGCCACCGACTTTGACGCGGATAGCACCGCGCCGATCCTGCCGCATAACGTGAACCGCTTAAGCTGGACCCAATTCAGCCGCGAAACGGGTATGGACCGTGATCGCATCTGGTTGGATCTACTGCCTGATGTTGGCCATTGCTACACGGTTGATGCGGCGACAATGATCGACCGCTTCATGACGTCTGTCGAGCAAAGCGCGCATCTGCTGTCTGTCGGCCAAGGCGGGTTTCTTGGCGGCTGCAAAATCACCAAGGAGATGGCAACATGCAAGTGATGGATATTGCGCATAGTCTTGATCAGGCAGACTTTCCTGATCTGGACACGTTGCAAGGCCGGTATGGGTGGGGCAAGCGCACGCACCGTGTTTTTGATCGTATGTTCGGTCTTAAATCAACGGCGCTGCATCCCGATCTGTCACTGACCGACGGTCTTATGATGTCGGCAAAGCGTCTTGCACAGCGCAATCCAGAGCTTATCGGTCATGTTGACGTGGTGCTTTATGCCCATGCGCTGAACACCTCTTTGCCGCATGAACGCAGTGTGTTGATGGACATCGCACAGGACGTCTTTGGATCGACGCCAGAGGTGATGTCGGTCACCCACGGGTCGTGTGCTTCTGCGATTATGGGTCTGCAACTGCTGCGGGCGATGCCGCGTGAGACGCCATTGAATATTGTGCTGCTCACTGGTGAAAAGTGCTTTTTCGAAGTGCTGAATTACGCCGACAACAACGGTTTGTTTGGCGAAGTCACCAGCGCTGTTTTCCTGCGCCACGGCAGTGATCTGGGCTTGCAAGTCAAGGCCACAACCGCAGGCGTTTTTGACGGTGTTTACGCCCCGCTTGCAAAAGCCGACAAAGAGGTCACCGCAGCCTATGACAAAGCATTCCTGCCAACAATCACAGCCGCCGCTGCACAGGTCATGGTCCAAGCCGATCTTGGACCGGATCAAATCGACCTGATCCTGCCGACCCACCTGTCGCCATTCACATTCAACCGCGTCGCAGAGCAATTGGGCATCGATAGCAGCAAGGTCGTCAAACAAAACCTGTCGCACATCGGCCATTGTTTTTGCGGCGACCTCTTCATCAATTTCGAAACATGGCAACGGTCTGATCTGTTCCAAGCTGCAAATGATCGGGCGATCAACGTCCTTTCCTTCGCGGCAGGCATGACAGGATCTTACGCGGCAATCATCTTAACTCAGGAGCCAACTCAATGATTCCGAACCACATTTTCCTTTACCAGCACCTTGAAAACATGGCGAAGACGCAGCCTGACGCAGCCGCCGCGCAGGATGCGACCCAAGACACGATCACATATGGCGACCTGCACATGGATGCCATCGCCGTCGCCACGCGCCTATCTGAGAACGGCGTGAAGGTTGGCGATCGTGTGATCTTGTTTATGAAAAACTCGGTCGATTTCATGCGTGCCTTTTGGGGGGCGACCTATGCGGGCGCTGTTGTGACGCCGGTTTCTGTTGATACCAAGGTCAGCAAGCTCAACTACATTTTCGCCGATTGCACCCCCGCTGCTGTTCTGGCGGACGACGACACGATGGACGAAGCCTTGGTCGCGATGCCGCGGGACATGGACCTGCCGATCCTGACTGTCGAAGATTTGCAAAAACCTGCGGGCAATGACGTGCCCTGTGCCGGTCAGATCATCGATCAAGACCTTGGCTGCATGATCTACACCAGCGGCTCTACGGGTCGGCCCAAAGGCGTCATGTTGAGCCACCAAAACCTGACCGCCGCGTCGCGCTCTGTCTGCACCTATTTGGGGTATACCGCCGACGATTGCATCTTTGTCACCATCCCGCTGACGTTTGATTACGGCATGCATCAGCTGACAATGGCCGCCCTTGTTGGGGCAAAAGTCTACGTCGAAAAGAACTTTGCAAGCCCGTTGTTCACGCTTGATCGTCTTAGCAAATCTGGGGCCACGTGTTTCCCGATTGTGCCAACGATGGTGCCGCTGATTGCTGCCTTTGCTGATCGGTTTGACCTGAGTGCGGTGCGTCTGCTTTCATCGACTGCTGCAGCGCTGCATCCTAGTGTGATTGATCAGCTGCAAACGCTTTTCCCTACCGCAACCGTCTTTTCGATGTACGGGCTGACCGAATGTCACCGCTGCACCTATATGCCGCCTGCAGAGCTTGCGAAGCGAAAAGGCAGCGTTGGTATTGCGATCCCGAACACTGAAATGTGGGTCGAAGATAGTGCTGGCAACCGCTTTCCCAGCGATGCCACAGGTGAGCTGGTGATCCGTGGTGCGACCGTGATGAAGGGCTACTGGAACAACCCCGAAAAGACCGCCGAACGTCTTAAAAAGGGCCGTCATCCGGGTGAATACGTGCTCTACACCGGTGATTTGTGCCATTTGGATGCCGAAGGGTTCCTTTATTTCATCGCTCGGTCTGACGATGTTCTGAAGATTCGCGGTGAGAAAGTCGCCCCAAAAGAGGTCGAAGATGTTCTGCTGTCCTATCCAGCGGTGTCCGAGGCCATCGTTTTTGGGCGTCCCGACGAGGTGCAAGGTCAGCATGTGCACGCGCTGGTCACATTGACGCCTGGCACGGACCCGACACCGAAAGAATTGCGTGACTGGTGTGCGTCTCATCTGGAAAACATCGCGGTCCCGCGTGTTGTCGAAATCCGCGACGCCTTTGCACGCAACAGCAATGGCAAAATTGATCGCAACTTGCTGACCAGCGAATTTCTTTGAAAGGCGATACCAATGTTGATGCTTGAAGAACGGCCTCAGGTCGACAAAAATACCGAAACGCGCCAGATCAGCGACTTGCCCGAAGTTGATCTTGATAGCGAACGCTATCGCTCCATCGGGTTTTTGCGGGGGGTCCAAATGGCCGCCCGCAAACATGGGCCCGTTCTTCATCTTAACCTTGGTAATGGGGACCGCAAAGTTCTGTTAGGCGAGGCGCGGTTCAGTGATTGCTGGCGTCGCAATTCACGCGCTTTGGTCAAGGACGTTGATGAATATCCAGCGCCTGCGTCATTGGCGCGGATGATCCTTGATGACAACCTCACGACCGCCCGTGAGGGTAAAGAATGGGAGGACATGCGCACGCAGTTTAGTCCGCTGATGCGCTATAAAATGACCTCTTATGGTGATGCCGTGACCGCAGCTGCGGCGCAAATGCACAAAAGCCTGCTGCGCACAGATGCGGATCGCCCGTCGCTTTGGACGATCTGTGGTACGTGGTCTGCGATGACTGTGGCGCATCCTGTTTTGGGGTTCGGGTTTAGCGACCAGATGGTTCTCGACATGGTGAATGCCCTGCGCAAATGCATGTTCCATCTGGTGCAAGTCGCCGCAACAAGCGAGCGTGAGACGCTGCTGGCTGACAAAATCTTGGTGCAGATGCGTGATCGTCTGGAAGATATGGTCAGACAAGCGATTTTGCAGTGCAAGGCTGGCGACGACACAATGGTTGGCGTTCTGCTGGATCAGCAAAACCATCCACGTGACGTTGAGCCGACACAAGAGATCATCACCAAACTGCAACCCGTTCTTGTGGGCGCACTTGCCGCGACTGTGCATAACAACTCTTTAGGGATGTTCTGGACGTTGCTGAAACTTGCGCAAAATCCAGACGTCGCGGATCAGGTTGCGGCCGAGGCCAATGCAAAACCCGCTGACGCCGCGTTTCATTTGAACACCGCACCTGTCGCACTTGCAGCGGTGCGCGAAGCCCTGCGGATCACCCCCGTTTTACCGTTTATTGAGCGTAAAGCCGCAACCGATCTGGTGCTTGAGGACATCGTTATTCCCAAGGGGACAACGGTTATTTTTAGCCCTTGGATCGTGCAGCGCAGCCCTGAAAGCTGGGAAGACCCGATTACCTTCGACATCAGTCGCTTTGCGCCTGACGCGCGTTTGGACATGACCAAGTGGTTTCCCTTTGGCTTGGGCCACCGTGGCTGTGTCGGGAACAACCTTGCGCTTAATCAGCTCTCTTTCACCATCGGCAAAATCTGCGGCGCACTGCACCTCGCGCTGCCTGAAAAAACGCGGCCATCTTATTGGCAGCCCACCTACCGCGTTTTGCTGGAACCCCGCGAAGACGGCGGAATCTTTGACGTCACCCCGCGCTAACCCTGCGCATTTCACACCCTCAACCAACCCAATCGGAGAATTACCATGAAACCTTTTTTCACAGAAGTCACAGCAGCCATCGCCGAAGTTCTTGAGTTCCAAAGCACAAGCCAGTTGACCGTTGAAACTGTCCTTGAAACCGATCTGGGGATGGACAGTGGTCTGATGCTTGAGCTGATAATGCAGCTCGAAGACACCGTTGATAACCTTGCCATTGATCAGGGCAATATTTCTTACGATCAGTTCCAAACTGTTGGTTCTGTTTGCGATTTCATCCTCGCGAACGTCAAAACAGCGGCAGCGGCATAATGTCAAACGAGGTCTCTCTCATCGCAAAAGTACATGCAGGGTTTGCAGGGTGTCACACCCCTGCATGCCTGCATGTCGACGGCGACATGAGCTTTGACACGCTCTTTGCTCGCTCGAACGCACTTGCCGGTCGCCTTGCTGGGGACCGGTCCGCAGTGATGATCCGCGGACATAAACACATGAGCTATCTGGTCGCCTATTGGGCCTGCCTTTTGGCGGGTCGCCCGTTTATCCCGATTGAGCCGGATCTGCCTGTGCAACGTATTCGAGACGTTGCCAAAACCGCAGGTGTCGGTCTGATGATCGTCGCCGGAAAAGTAGAGCCGCTGGACGGTGATCCGAACCTGCCGATCATGGATATTACGCAAGATACCGACCGCTGCGACGCGCAGATATTCACGCCGCGTGCGGACACTGATGTGGCTTATATCATGTTTTCGTCAGGCACCTCTGGCCATCCGAAAGGCATCCAAGTGCGCTACGACAACCTTGCCAGCTTCGTGACGTGGTTGCACAAAGATATCCTAGAAGGCATGGACCTGAAGGCCGTGACGGGCAATGTGCGCTACTGTTTTGACGTGTCAATGTTTGAGGTGTGGACAAGCTGGACGCAACGTATCCCGCTGTCTGTGCTTGACCATTCAGAGTTCATCAATTCGCGCAAATACATCGACAGATACAGCCAGCATCAAGCGGGGCTTTGGGTGTCGACGCCGTCTGCGATCCAGCTTTATCTGCGCGACAAGACCTTTAACGGCGACACGCTGCCTGATTTGCGTGTGTTCCTGTTTTGCGGTGAAATTCTATCAAAACCACTGGTCACAGCACTGCGCGACCGCTTTCCTGGGGCGCGTGTGATCAACACCTATGGTCCGACCGAATGCACTGTTGCTGTGACGTCCGTTGAAATCTCCGACGCCCATCTTGCGGCCCCCACTGCGTTACCAATCGGCACGCCGCGCGACGGTTGCACGCTGGCCTTGGTCGACGGGCAACTGACCATTCAAGGCGTTGATGTGGTCGGCGCAGGCTATGTGGCCCTGCCGGATAAACAAGCGGCTGCATTTCCGCAGGCGGATCAGTATCGCACCGGTGATGTCGCAAGTTTTGGCGACGATGGGCTTTGGTATTTCCATGGTCGGGCTGATCGTGAGATTAAGCTGCTTGGCGTGCGCATTGATCTTAACGAGATCGAAGAAGCCCTGCGGACCTTGCCCGAAATTGAGGCCGCCGTGGTTGAGCCGCATGTCATTCGCGGCAGCTACCGTGCGTTGAATGCTTACGTGTCAGGGCCAAAATCACGCGACAAACTTGCCGCGCTGTCCAAAGGCATGGCCGACAGTTTGCCTGACTACATGGTGCCGCGTTTCTGGTTCGGCTGCTCTGAGATGCAGATCAATCACAACAGCAAGCTGAACCGCACGGAATTTATCAAGACCGCACAAGGAGGGGATCTTCAGTATGTCCATGATTGATAGCATTGAAAAACCAACAACGGCGGCACCCCCGCTCCCGCCTAGCGTTGACGTCACTGACATGCAATTTGGCCGTCTTGGTTTGATTTCCATCGTGGAGCGCGCGGTGAAGCGCAACGGCCCCATAGTGACGCTGAACCTGCCTGGTGGGCAGAAGATGACGGTGCTTGGCGCCGCCGCGCATGGTGCGTTTTGGCAGGCCAATCCTGATGCCTTTCACAAGGACCTCAAGAACCCAAACAGCGGGGTTGCCATGACGCGGCGTGTGCTTGGTGATACGCTTTTGACAGCAAAAGATGGTCCCGAATGGCAGCAGATGCGCCGCGAGATGACATCGCTTTTGTCGGTGTCAAAGCCGTGGTTTCAACGCCCGCTTAGCGGGGCGACCAATCAACTTGTCAGTGACCTTGTCACGCGCCCCGATGTGCCGCTTCTTGAGCATTGCATGGCATGGGCCACGCGCGCGATCTGTGATCCGTTGATCGGCGAACGCGCCCTTGATGCCTCTGCGCAGGGGATCGTGCATGCGCTGAACAATTGCTTCCTTGCGCTGCTGTCTGATCCTTCTGCCGCCCATGTTGCTGCCACGCAAAAACAATACGCCGATGTGATGGACCGCATCGCGCAACATCGTGGCCCCGATAGCGTCGCCCACCATATTCTAACCGCAGCGCCCAAAGGTGCGGACCATATCGCATTACTTCAGAACGTTGTGGGCGGGCTATTGGTCGCGAGCCTGCACATCAATGCGCTGTCACTGTTCTGGGCGCTGACCCAAATCGCTGAAGACGACGATCTGCAAAAACGGCTGTCGTTTGAGGGGCGCGTCTGGGAAGACACGCCGCGTCGCGCTGTTGATACGCCGCTTGCCTATGCTTGTGTGCGTGAATCCCAACGGATTAAACCGGTGATGGCCTTTATTGAACGGCAAGTCGCCCAAACCATTGATATTGATAACCATCAACTGACTGCGGGTGACACTGTTTTGTTCTCGCCTTGGCTTGTGCAGCGCAATAGCGCTATGTGGACTGATCCGCTGACGTTCAACCCTGATAACTTTGCCAAAGGCGTGCGTCATCCGGTTGGATCATACCTGCCTTTTGGTCTTGGCGCGCGGCAATGTCCTGGCACCAATCTGGTGAACCAGCAGCTGACCTTTGCGATCTCTGGTGTGTTTCAAAAACTGCAACTGGCCCCCAACCCCGAAACACGCCCAGGCGATATCGCCCCGATGTTCCGCGTGAACCTAGAGCCAAGAGGCCAAGTACGCCTTAACGCAACACCCATCTGTTCAACCCAAGAGAAGGTAAAACTATGACAATGAGCTTAAGTGAACGCTTCGATACGCTGTCCAACTTCTGCAAAACAAAGGGCAATCAGCCCGCGTTGATTGGGGAAAAAGGCCGTCTTTCTTATGAAGACTTAGGCGCACGCTGTCAGGGTCTGTATAACGCGATGCAGGATGCGCCTGCCGGCATGGTTTTGATTCACGGTCACAAAGAACTTGATATCGTGCCAGCCATGATGGCCGCGACGTTTGCCGGACGTGGGTTTGTGTTCGCCGACATCACCTATCCGCTGTCACGCGTGCAACAAATCGTTGAAACATGTGATTGCGGCGTGGTTTTGCGCACCGATCCATTGGCTGCGCAAACAGAGCTGACAACCATCGACACCACCACCGTGGCGAACACGCCGCTGCAAAACCTGCGTTTGAAGGCTGCGGACGAAGAGACATATTTCTATGTCACCTTCACATCAGGCTCAACGGGTATCCCAAAAGGCATCCCCACAACACGCGCAAGCTATGCCGCCCTTGCAGGGTGGTTTGAGCCGCAGAATACCAACGCTGCAGGCGGGCAATACGCCCATGTCAACCACGCCAGCATGGCGTTTGATATGTCGATGTCTGACATCTGGACCACCCTTTTTGCCGGTCGTCCGCTGTATCTGCTTGATCACACCAATACGCTGAACCCCCGCGCCAATATCCGGCATATTACCAACTCTACCGACGCCCCTGCTGGTGGGCTGGCGGCGACACCTGCGTTTTATGCGCTGATGCTGGAGGATCCGCAGTTTTCCGAGAAACACCTGCCCACGCTTCTTGGCTTCTGGATCGGCGGCGAATCTGTGCCGCGCCCTTTGCTGCGTGATCTGCGCAGCCGCTTTCCGAACTGCGAAATCTATCACGCTTATGGCCCGTCTGAGGCGGCCTGCATCACCCATTCACAGCTTTTGTCTGACGACGACCTGAACTCTGAACAACCGCTTCCGCTGGGTGCGCCGCAATCAGGTTGTGGTGTGCTGGTCAAAACCGATGACGGTTTCAAGACGCATGGCGAAGGCGAAATCATCCTTGTCGGGCCACAAGTGGCGGCATGCTACTGGCCGATTGATCACGCGAACAACACCAACTTTGGGATGATCGGCGAACACCGCAGCTATAACACAGGCGACCACGGCCACCTTGATGCAGACGGCGTGATGACAATTCACGGGCGTATCGACAATCAGATCAAAGTCAATGGCTTCCGTATCGAGCTTGGCGAGATTGAGCGCAGCGCGATGCAGGTCGTGGGCGTAAAAGTGGCCGTTGCGATGAAAGCGCAAGAAGGCTGCACCAAGGGCGGGATCATTCTGGTGCTAAGTGGTGACATGGTCACTGAAGCGCATATCGACAAGGTGCGGACACATCTGCAACGTGCATTGCCGCCGTTTATGGTGCCTGCAAGTATCCGCATCGAAAAGACACTCCCCATGAGCCACGCTGGTAAAATCGACCGCAAAAGCTTGGCCCAGTTGCACGCCAGTATTTAGGTTTCATTTTCTGGTTGAACTATTGTAGTGCTGTGGACATATAATTTGTCTTTCCCTTGGGTCCGCAGCACATGCTTTCACTCCCACTGCCCTTTGTTGTTGTTATGTTTCTTGGCCTGTTTCTGGCCAAATTGATCGTCAACGATCGGGCGTGGACACGGCCCCGCATTGTCTTTGTCTCCCTGCTTGGGCTTTGTGTGGTGCACGGCATCATAACGGGTCTTGTCTGGAACTACAGCGTTACGGTTTTGCGGCCCTTTTTGCCGATTATCGCATCGACGCTTCCTGTGTGTACGTGGCTCGCGTTTCAAAGCATGGCGCATGACCAACCGCTGTCATGGTGGCGGATCAGCCTGCGGTTTTTACCCACTTTAGTGTTGATCCCGTTTGCCTTTACCGGTGCGCTTTTGATCGATCCGATCATTATCGCGACCTTTATCTTTCACGGTGCAAGCCTGATTGTGCTGGCATCCAATGGTCCCGACGGCTTTCAAAAAGCACGGTTGCACCAGTCCACATCTGCCTCACATGCCGCAAGGATTGCCGGCGTTCTGTTGATCGCCAATGGTCTGGTCGACGTGTTGATCATCGTGGATTTCCAGATGACCGGCGGCAAGAATGTCGTGGGCATTTTGTCTGCGATTTCGGTGTTTATCCTGCTCGCACTTGGTGCTGTGTCTGTCACGGGCACCGATGCGGCTGACGACGACGAAGAGACACCCAGCACGCGTTCTACCAGTACCGGGGTCGCAACCGCCACCCTTAGTGAGGCAGATATGGCGGGGATTTTGAAGACAACCGATACCGTGCTGCGCGACCGCAAACTGTTTACCGATCCTGACCTCACGCTTGTGAAAATCGCCCGTAAAACAGGCCTGACCGCCCGCGATATTTCAACCGCCGTGAACCGTCAGCACAGCATGAACGTGTCGCAATATGTCAACGGGTTCCGCCTGTCAGAGGCGTGCAGGCTTCTCGCTGAAACCGAGGATTCCATCACCAATATTCACATGGACAGCGGCTTTCAGACCAAGTCGAACTTCAACCGTGAATTCAAACGGCAATACGGCTGTTCACCGACGCAGTGGCGCTCCGAACACCGCCGCGAACGCGCACCAGCCGCCCAATAGGTCAAACGCAAAAGCCCCACGCAATCTGCGCAGGGCCTATTTTTTTATGTGTGATCGCAGCCCCTTAGCTACGACCCGTCATGGCAAGGCGTAGTGGAATGCGCGTGGCGTTCATCGCTGGTAATCCGCCACCAATGGCACCAATGCACAGCGCCAGAATAACCGCTTGGCCAATCAAATCGGGGGTCAACATCAGTTGGAACCCGATTTGCGTCTGATCGGCACTGGTCGTTGACGCAGTCCAGCCATCAAGCGCGAGATAGGCAAAGGTCACACCAACCGCGCAGCCGATAATCGTCAGCACCATTGCCTCGATCCACGTGCCCACAAAGGCCGCTGTGCGAGAGAAACCAATCGTGCGCACCGTTGCGATCTCAGTTGAGCGGTCCGAAACGCTTGAGTACATCGTTGTCAGCGCACCAATGACCGCACCTGCTGCCATCGTGATCGCCAAAGGCCAGCCGAGATACAAGATCAACTGCGACGTGCTTTGCGCCATGCCGGAAAAGTAGTCGACTTCGCTTTTCAAGGGCAGTGACACTTGCGGCGTGTCTTGCGCAAATGCGGTCAACGGGGCCAATGCGTCAGGCGACACCATTTTAATCCGCGCTGATTGGATCAGGTTCGGACGGTTGAACAACGTTTGCACGATCTGCGCATCTGCGAACATCTCGGATTCGAACACCGATCCTCCGGCAGAAAAGACACCAACAACGGTCCACATGGATGATCCGAACGTCACCTCATCGCCAAGCGCCAACCCCTCGTAGGCGGCAGCAAGGCGTGAGCCGACAACAATTTCAGCAGCCCCTGGGGTAAAGGTGCGGCCTTGCGTGATCTCTACCGAAGGACGTACTGCAAATCCGTTTGCTGAAATCCCGCGCAAGGACAGTGTTTCAAAAAGACCGGACCCTTTTTCAGTCGCATCAACAGGCACAACCAACTCGGTTGAGATAATCGGCTGACCGTTTGCATCCCGCGTGATCCCTTCGGCTTGCGCTAGAAAATGCAGTTGCGACGGCTCGATCTGACTGCCCAGTTCGGTCGCGGCACCCGTGCCCAGCACAATCGCGATATCAGGCGACCCTGCTTGTTGAAGTGAACTGCGAAAGCCGTTGGACATCGCCAAGAAGCCAAGCAAGACGGTCACAACCAATGCGACAGAAAAGATGAGCGATGCAGAAATCCATGCGCGTCGCGGTAGGCTTTTTATGTTGGCCACCGACAAGGCCACCGATTGTTTGATAAGTGACATATCTTAGTTTCCTTTCAGTGCGGCTGCGGATGGTGTGAGCATGGCGTTCATCGCGGGCAGTCCGCCAGTAAGCACCGCAAACACGGCCGCTAGGCCAACTGCATTCAGCATGATGGGGGCAGAAATTGTGAGGCTCGGCACGATTGTGGACAAAGGCCCAGACAAGACAGTCGCCGCACCATATGCCGCCACAAGCCCAAGTCCGACACCAAGCGCAAACAACCAAACCGTCTCGGCCAGAACTGCCACAAGGATGTAAACACGGCCGAACCCAAGTACCTTCAGCACACCGATTTCCAACGTCCGTTCACGGATCGCAAAGAACATTGTGTTCGCCACAATCATCAAGATGGTGACAAAGGACGCCCCAACAATCAGACGCACGATCATCGTGATGTCTGCAAACTGTGACACAAAGGCTTTCATAAATTCGCTTTCGGTGCGGGTGCGTGTCTCAAAGGCAGAGTTTGCAAACCGCTCGTCCACCGCTTTGATCAGATCAGCGGCACGCACACCCTCAGCAGGGAGAATGCCAAAGTTGCTTACCGTGTCACGATCATACGCCCGTGTGGCGTTGAACGCGTCATAGCGGATCACAACAAAGTTGGTATCAACCGCCGCCCCAATACCATCAAAGACGCCAACGATCTGGAACGACCAGTCCGAATTGCCATCGGATTTCACCGCATTTGTTGCCGTCAAAACAATCCGCTGGCCGACTTCCCACCCTTCGCGCAGGGCTAGTGCTTGACCGACGATCACACCGTCTCTGGTGCTTTCAAGGGCTGCAACCGTCGCTTCGGGAAAGTCGTATTGCTCTGCAAAAAAGGCCGCATAGTTGCGTGGGTCAACCGCATTTGCGCCAAGGAAATTCGTAGGCTCGCGGTAGGTGGCACGCATCCGTGTCATGTAGCTAACTGTGCCAACCTCAGCCATTTGGTCAAGCCTGCTTGCATAACTGATCGGCAAAGTCAGCGAACTGCCTGCCTTGTTTGTGGCGATCAAACGCTCTGTCTGGACTTCGCCACCGTTGAAACCATGCTCAAAACTCGCAAGCAGTGAGTAGATGAAAAACGCAATGCCAATGGACAACACCAGCAGCACGCTGCGGGCCTTCTTTCGCGCCATATTCCGGCGTATCAATGTGAAACTGTTCATGGCTTACCTCATGCAGCCGATTTCAGGGGGGCGTCTTCGATGAACTGACCTTTGTTCAGGCGCAACGTGCGATTTGCAAAACGGCAGGCGCTGTCATCGTGCGTGACCATGACAATCGTTTTGCCCATCTCTTTGTTGAGCACCTGAAGCATCTCGAGAATTTCATCCGCACTCTTGCGGTCCAAATCACCTGTCGGCTCGTCGCACAGCAACAATACAGGATCAGCCGCCAAAGCACGGGCAATACCCACGCGCTGCATCTGACCACCAGAAAGTTCAGACGGCAGGTGGTCTTTGCGTTCGCTCAACCCGACAAGGTTCAAAATGGTCTCAACACGTTCGCGGCGTTGACGCTTCGTGAGGCTCGTCAACAGAAGTGGAAGTTCGACGTTCTGCGCGGCTGTCAGCATCGGCATCAGGTTGTAGAACTGAAACACAAACCCAACCTTGGAACCGCGCCATTGGCTTAATGCGCTTTCCGACATCGTGTCGATCCGCGTGTTGCCAAAGTTGATCACACCGCTGTCAGGGCGATCAATGCCACCAACCAGATTCAGCAGCGTCGATTTACCAGACCCCGATGGCCCCATCACCGCGACAAAGTCGCCCTTTGGAATGTCGAGCGTGAGATTGTCGAAAATCGTCACACTTTGGTTTCCGATCTTATAGCCTTTTTGAACATTCCGAATGGAGATGCTGTTATCTTCGATCGCTTGCGTCATTTTTCAAATTCCTCTTAAAGATTCTCTGTTGTGGACAGCGGCGCCGTAAATGTGACCTTTGCAGCCATGTTCGCAAATACGCCCAATGGGGGGGTCTCAAATGAGAGGCGGACCTGCACCGTGCCCCGCTGGATTGAAGCCTTTGGCGCGATTGTGATGACCTGCGCTTCAAAGGATTGGTTCGGCCACGCGTCCAATGAAACAAGGGCTTTTTGACCAACAGACAGGCTGGAAAGGTTGTTTTCAGCGACGTCAACTTCGACCGTCAACGCGGTTGGATCGATCAAAGTCACGATTCCGGCGGTTTCGCCTTGCAGGCCAGATGTCGCGATATCGCCTTCGTTCAGGTTACGCGCGATGACCACGCCCGAAAACGGTGCTGTTACGACATGAAGGTCCAGAATGTCCTGTTGTTTCGCAACGTCCAGATCGGCAATAGCGGTGGCTTGCTGGGCCACGGCAAGGTCGCCCTCCAAGCGCTGCACAGTCAACCGCGCCTCGTTCACCGCGACTGGCGCAAGGTTGCCGCGCTCTGCCAGCGTGGTCTTCATCTCAACATCGGCACGGGCTTGGGCAAGGGCGGCAACAGCAACCGTTTCACGGGCCTGCGCCATCGCAAAGTTGGCTTGCATGATCCGCAGATCAGCCGCTGCCGCGTCACTGTTCAACACGGCAATCACATCACCCTGTTGCACCGCATCACCAATCGCGACATGCAGTGCAATCAGACGACCAGACACATCTGGCGTCACGCTGGTTTCGCGATCCGCAAGCACGTAACCAGACCCAACAACACTTGGCGCAACCACCGGCACGACAACCGCAGGTCTCGCGATATCCAATTGCACTGGCGCGGCAGTCGCGGTGACAACAGGCGCTTCAACCACCGCTTCGGTTTGAGCGAAGATATCGTTGTAGATGGCTGTTGGGTCCACATCGTTATACCATGCAGACGCCCCAAGTGCGGCAACCATGCCCGTCAGAACCATTGCTTTCCATGGGAATTTCTTGCCACGCGAAGACGATGACGCGGCTTGCATAGGGGCACGGTCAGCGCCATCAATCGTCAAAGACTTAAGCTGATTTACCATGTCGGAAGTAGGGGTATGTGCGTTCATTGGGTGACCTCATTTGCTGCGTTGAGATCGGTTGTGCCCATCTTTGGAATGTGCTGCGACCTAGAACATGATCTAGTCGGCACGGATCACGATTTAGCACCTTTGCAAAACGCTACGTATCGTTAACATATTGAAATTATGTAGATAAATCACATTAAAAACGCAAAGATCCAATCCTGAACCCCACGACCTAAATCGTGTTCTGCACCCTATTCGCTTGACCTATACTGTGTTTTTACGTCATCGAGCACGTCAGATGGAGCACCTCACCCCTCATACCTTGCCCGCCGTCTCGCAGGGATTCTTGTCTGCCCCTGAGATCGACATCTGCGGTGGCAAAGTCATCGTGCGTGCGCGATTTGATCTGTCGGCGTTCGATCCAAGCCTGTTTGCCAATCTCGGGATCAAGCGGCCTGAGACCCTGCGCAGCGCAATCCCCAAACGCTTGGCTGAATTTCTTGCTGGGCGCACATTGGCCCGTCTCGCGCAAGAGGCGCTTGGGCACCGCGCCACGCAAATCGCCATCGGCGCAGATCGCGCCCCGATCTGGCCTGCGCAGCTGAGCGGATCGATCTCGCATGCGCGTGGGTATTGTGCCTGTATCGCCCAAGATGCGGCCCTTGGGCATCTTGGTATCGACATTGATCTTGTGACGCAAAATCAAGCTCTAGAGGCGGTGTTGCGCTTAGTCGTCAACGCCGACGAACGCGCCGTTCTAGACGCAGCCCCCCTGCCCCTTAACCTTGGTGCGACCCTTGTTTTTTCCGCGAAAGAAACCCTGTTCAAAGCGCTGTTCCCCGTCGTGCAACGCCACTTTGGTTTCCCTGCCGCCGCACTGCGCACCCCTCCTGCCAACGGTCGCTTGCGGCTCTACCTGACCGAAGACCTGCATCCAACGCTGCCTGCCGACACGTATTTCGACGTCACTTATGACAGTGACGCCGATCATGTGTGCACGTGGTTGGTACACTCGCGCGCCTAATCACCCCCCTCATTTGTGTGCCCCCAAACCGATAACCCCTGCGGCGGATCATGCACACGCGGCTTCTGTTTGCTAAAAATCCGCAACAAATCACTCTCCTTGTGTAGGAAACACCTATGTCAAAGTTCAAAATAGCAACTGCAGCAGCTCTTACTCTTGGGATCGGGATTTTTGCCTATAATGACTACCGCACACCCGTCTACGAAGGCACTGCCGGCATAGAATTTCGGGCCGCCTATGCGCCCGCACGTGCGACAAGTGTCGACTTTCATGTCTGGTATCCGGCGAACGCAGGTGGTCGTTTGATCACCGTCGGCGGGAACGGCGTGTTTCATGGCACCGAAGCGGGGATCAACGCGCCACATCTGTCTGGCAAACATCCCTTGGTGCTGATTTCGCATGGGTCAGGCGGGAACGCGGGTCAATTCGGCTGGATCGCTTCGCGTCTTGCTGAGGCGGGCTATGTTGTGGCCCTGCCCAATCATCCAGGAACAACAACGGGCAATGCGTCAGCCGAAGATGCTGTGCGTGTCTGGGAAAGGCCTGCCGACCTCTCGGCCGTCTTAGACGAGATCATTTCAGAGCCGGAAAAATACCCCTACATCGACACATCGCGCATCGCAGCCCTTGGGTTCTCGGCTGGCGGGTATACCGCGATGGCCGTGTCTGGTGCGCGAGTTGCCCCCCAAGCCTTGCAGGAATTCTGTGACACCACCGATCACGGCATGTCCGATTGCAGGTTTCTAGAACGAGGCGGCGTTGATCTGCATGCGATGGACCTGTCCCCTGCCAGCCAAGATCACAAAGACCCCCGCATTTCCGCAGCGGTCATCATTGATCCGGGCATCGTTGAAACCCTGACTGACGAAAGTCTCAGAGAAATCGACATTCCAATGCTCATTATGAACCTTGGTGCTGTCGGAGAAGTCCCCGCAGGTGTCGACGCCACCCATGCCACATCCCTGATCCCCGACGCGCAATTTGACCGGATTGATGACACCACCCACTTTAGCTTTCTTGCGGAGTGCACAGAGATTGGTCCAGAAATCCTTGCCAAAGAGGGCGAAGAAGACCCGCTTTGCGAAGATGCAGGCGGACGTGATCGCGCCGCACTTCACGACGAAATGCAGGCGAAAATCGTCACCTATCTCGACGGTGTGATGTAGCCCTGATCCTCCCCCACTGAAGTGGTCCGCCGCTATGTTTAGAAAACGGAGGATTCACGATGGGAAATAAGCGACACAAGCCCGAGGAAATTGTCACGAAGTTACGGCAGGTTGAGGTGCTTGT
>Ga0189288_10250_pt1 | contig 32415 bp, 27 predicted proteins | sample UW105minimetaG_FD_130316 | JGI IMG/M metagenome (GOLD analysis project Ga0189288, IMG submission 130316) | Marine microbial communities from the Costa Rica Dome - UW105 mini metaG | ecosystem: Environmental > Aquatic > Marine > Oceanic > Photic zone | place: Costa Rica: the Eastern Pacific... | reverse complement strand
GTGAAATCCACCGTGTAGCTTTATGCCCTGAAGACCACCCCGGAACCATGCGTTCCAGCGTGTGAGATACTGTTCAAGGGGTGTCGGTTGGTTCCGACGCCCCTTTTGCTCATAAAGCCGAACAGCGGTCTCATGCATCTTACAGAGTGTTTTTGAGGCCGCGCGAACACGTCGTTCAAGCATACCCTGTCAAGCAGCTCAAAGCGATAGCTGTTGGTGAACAGATTATCTTGGATCCGCCTCTTTTCCACATTCCAGTTGGGGCGAAATGGCCAGATGTCGGCAGTGGCGAGATAGTCTCGCCGCCGATGGCAAAGCCACGCATAGGCTTCGTCCAAAACAGCATCAGAGGCTATCTGCTCAATTAGCATAGCCGGCACGCGCTTTGATGGACGCAAAGGTCAATAAGGGCTCGAAGCGGCCATTTCACCTCGGCCCTTCGATGATCCAACTCTGACCTTTGCCCGCAATAGGCTGGTGCGGTGGCTTCTTGATGCCTAGCAGTCGGTGCTCTCGTTCCAGCACAAACCCGTTGTGAAGCGGGGGCGGGTGACAGCAAAATTCTCAAGCTCCATCGTCGACATGCCGACCTCGAAGAGCGGCTCATGGGAAAGGACATTTTCCACAAGGATCAAACTGTCAAAACGGTTTGCGAGCGGCAGCTTGTCCCGCATGGCCTCAAGCTCTTCGTCATCCATCTCGGGATAGTGGTCGCCACGTTCCTTTGACCAACTCACAGAATAGACATCATCATCAGGGTCATAGTTGACAACCGTGACCCGGATATTGGTGGATGTCCGTCCGCCTGTCATCAACCAAGCTAGCTCGTTCAGGCGTTTCAGCTCATTAGTGTCCACCGTTGCCGCACGGGATAAGGCATCAGCAATTGTATACCCGGCTTTGATGTTGAGGCTCTTCATGCGGACGGCATCGAAGTAGACGTAGGTGGCAAGAAGCGCCCAGATCATGATCGGCAAGATGATCACTGCTTCGGCGGACATTGAGCCCTCGACACCACTTCGAAAGGTGGCGAGGCGTGCCCTGAACGGCCCGCCAATGCGCTTCATTTTGGCCAGTGCCCTGCGAGGAAACTTACTCTTCATTCCGGTTCACTCACGAAGGCAGTCATCGCGGTAAGGGCGTAGCTGTCGCCATTGTCGAAGGCCTCAGCGAGTTGGTAACCGAGCCCGGTGGTCGGGAAGAATGGGTCAAACAAGAAACAAACGCGCACAAGCATCAGATCGCCCGCTTGACCATATGTCCATTCGCGCACGGGCGACACCTCCTCAGACCGGTCGATGCAGTCGGCCTCACCGATCCCCGTCAAGCTTACATTGGGTGGCATGCGCAGCATTTCTAACTTTAGGTGCTGATCGCAATCGGAAAGGATCAGGCTGTTGGTACAGATGCTTTCGCGGATGTTTTCATAGCTTGGCGCACCAACCGTTGAAATACGCACTTCCCGAATGGCGAGGTCTAACCCACGTTCCAACATTGTGTGGCGCAGCTGGAGCATGCCCAGTTCAAATGAGGCCAGCCAAATCATGATGAAAACCGGAAACACCAAGACAAATTCGATTGTTGCGCTGCCATCGGAGCGGCTCAGGAATTGTCGCAAATGATGTCTGATTTCCATTGGCGCCAAAACCGTTTACTGGGTCAGCTTCAGCTGGTTGATATTGCGGCCAATCGCTTCGAAAGCCAGTACGATCGAGTCGTTGTCAACTTCGTAGTAGTGGGCTGCAGAGGATGCGCAGTATCTCATGAGATCTTCGCCAGCGGACGGCGCAGAGAACGCGACCGCATAGATGGTTATGCCGGCATTCTTGGAGGCATTGCAAATCGCGCGTGTCTGCGTGTCTAGGTCCCCGTAAGATTTGTAGATTTCATGGGCATTACTGTAAGGATACCCATTCGAGTAGTAGATATAATCGCTATATCCGGGAACACCGTTGCCATAGATTTCGTGGCCAATATGCTCGATCGAAGCCAGGTGAAACAATTCAGTATTCGCCATTCGGTAGTGACTTTGCTCCCAGGAGACGAATGGGTTCTGTCTGTAATAACTGCCGTAATAGGGGAACCACCACGGGCGGCCCGAACCAGCTCGCTCTGGTATGTAGACGGCGTAGGCAGCACTGACACCGTTTCTGAAGTAGTTCTTATAACCGGGCGCGTAATAAACATTGGACATCCCGGTTTTGAATTGTCTTTTCAAATCATACTGACGCGTGTTCTCACCATCCGTCATCAGCACCAGAACCTTGGTGTTCCGGGCGCCGGACGTTTCAACGTAGTCCTTCGGCAGATCGATGGCGCGTTCGGCTAGGTGCCCATCGGCTTGCATTGCGTTTGTTGCGTCACGTGTTGAACCATCGAGCAAAGCGGCGCCAAATTTGGCGCCCAGCGAAATTGCCGTCCAACCATCCGCTTCGAGCTCGTCGATGTGGTCTTTCAATTCATCAGCGTCGGCTGAGTGCAGCATGATCGAATTGGTGTCATCGGTCGGGCATTGGGGGCTGATGATCGGCGAGTCAGTTGTCTCGTTAAACCTATCAAAGTGGCCGATACGTTCGATCTCGTTATTCAAGTTTAGCACCGGCGACGAAAAGCTGTTGGAGGGCAGGCGCGCGCAGTGGCTGTAGTCATGGGTTTCTTCAAGGTTGAAGTAAGGCGCCGCCACGGCACCGAGGTTGACCATGCCGTTGTAGGGAATGAGAGAGATTGTGGGGCGTTCGGCTTCATCGATGGTCTCATCGGGCAAAACCGTATCAACGAACTGTTTTGCCGCTGATTTCATACGTGTCACCCGGCTGCCAGCCATCGAGCCTGACACGTCGAGCACCATGGAAATCTCGATATCGCCTTTGTCCTGACGGGCGGTTGAGGCAACTTGGACGTCGAGGCTATCCAAGCCAACCATGCGCATAAAGGCAGTATCAAATTGCAGGCCCGCCTTTGCCGATACAAGCCTCGAGTTGACTGACTCTTGCACAAGCACCCCGTTGTCGTAGCCGTCGCCTTCGTCATTAGGGTCCAACAGCGATGGATCGGTGTTTTGCGACAGTCCGCCTAAGTGATCCCCGAAGCCGCTCGCTTCGAAGAAATCGCGCACCACGAAGTCGGGATCAAAGTCATTGTTCAGGTTTGCGGCGGCCAAGGTCGCGTTGTCCGCAATGCCCTGCATCTGCGTCCGTATCTGTTCGTGACGCATGAGATCATATGCGAGCCCGCCTACCATCAGCATCGCCATGAAGATGAACAGCGAAAAAACAATGATCGAGCCGTCTTCATCAGATGCAAACCCCGTCCGGGTTCTGATCCTTTGGCGTTTGATCCAACTAACCAGGCGGCTTGGTGCTTTTTGCGTGGCCAGCCCGCCCGCAAGGCGCTTCTCTTCGCTCAACATTTTTCGCTCCGCTCCCCGCGCCCCCTCACTCACCACGGACGCAAATTAGGATTTCCCCCACTCCCAAGGCGGAGTTTGGCAAAAATTGTGGCTGAACTTGGGCAAGTCGGCGCAAAAGTGGCGAAATCGCGGTTTGTCCCCCGTTCTGAGCGTTGTCGCGGTGCAAAACCGGCAATTGTCCGCGCATGCCAAACAGCTCATGCCTTTTCCCCCCCCCCTCTGAAACATGCTCTGGTGCCGAATCAATTCTCATGCAAAAGGTGCCCAAAATTTAATCGATAGGGAGGCCGAAGATGCAGGCCAACAGAACAGAGCCGAGTTTCCGCGAGAGTGTGGATCTCATGTTCAACCGGGCCGTCGGCCTCATGGATTTGTCCCCCGGGCTCGAGCAAAAAATCCGGGTTTGTAATGCCACTTACACCGTGCGCTTCGGGGTGCGTCTGCGCGGAGAGATCCACACATTTACCGGGTACAGATCCGTTCATTCCGAGCATATGGAGCCGGTCAAAGGCGGCATCCGCTTTGCGACATCTGTGAATCAAGACGAGGTCGAGGCGCTTGCGGCATTGATGACCTACAAATGCGCCCTCGTGGAAACGCCGTTTGGTGGCTCAAAGGGTGGATTGTGTATCGATCCGCGCGAATGGGACGCCCATGAAATGGAGCAAATCACGCGCCGCTTTGCCTATGAGCTGATCAAGCGTGACCTGATCAATCCGGCCCAAAACGTACCCGCCCCCGATATGGGCACGGGCGCCCGCGAGATGGCATGGGTGGTCGATCAATACACCCGCATGAACACCACGGACATCAATGCGCGTGCCTGCGTTACGGGTAAGCCTCTCAATTCTGGTGGTATTCAAGGCCGGGTGGAGGCCACAGGGCGCGGCGTTCAATATGCCTTGCGGGAATTTTTCCGAAACCCGGAAGACGTGAAACTTGCCGGCCTGAGCGGGGGGCTCGAAGGCAAGCGCGTGATCGTTCAGGGGCTTGGGAATGTGGGGTTTCATGCCGCAAAGTTCCTCGACACCGAAGACGGCTGCCGCGTGATTGGCATTATCGAGCGGGACGGAGCCCTGTTTGATGAAAAGGGGTTGGATGTCGATGAGGTGCAGGCCTGGATTGCGGCCCATGGTGGGGTAAAAGGCTATGCCCAAAACACCTTCGTGGAAGACGGCGCGAAGCTGTTGGAGGAGGCGTGCGATATCCTCATCCCAGCCGCCTTGGAGGGCGTGATCAACCTCGACAACGCTGAAAACATCAAAGCACCGCTGATTGTTGAGGCGGCAAATGGCCCGGTGACGGCCGGGGCAGATGAAATCCTGCGCGCAAAGGGCGCCGTGATCATTCCTGACATGTACGCCAACGCCGGCGGTGTGACGGTGTCCTATTTCGAGTGGGTCAAGAACCTCAGCCATATCCGCTTTGGCCGGATGCAGCGCCGTCAGGAAGAGGCGCGGCACGAGCTGATCGTGTCCGAGTTGGAGCGGCTGAGCGAGCATCTGGGGGATGCCTGGACGATGACGCCCAATTTCAAGGCAAAGTATCTGCGCGGCGCGGATGAATTGGAGCTTGTGCGGTCTGGGCTGGATGACACCATGCGGATCGCCTACCAATCCATGCGAGAGGTCTGGCACGGGCGGGGGGATGTTCAGGATCTGCGCACCGCAGCCTATCTGGTGGCGATCGACCGGGTCGCCAAAAGCTATGAAGCGAAGGGGTTGTGAAGGTTTATGGGAACACTGGAGACGACCTGCCGCTGCGGCGAAGTTGTCGTTCGGCTAGACGTGCCCCGAAAAGGCGGCTGCACCCGAACGGTGTGCTATTGCGATGATTGTCAAACCGCGCCGCGCGCGCTTGGGGCTGAGGCACATGTTCTTGGCCCGGGCAGCGGAACGGATCTCGTGCAATCCACGCCTGATTTGCTGCATATCGACAAAGGCGCTGACAAACTTGGGGTATTGCGCTTAAGCCCCAAGGGCCTTTTTCGGTGGTATGCGCGGTGCTGTGATACGCCGATGTTCAACACGCTCGCGAACCTGAAACTGGGGTTCGTGGGCGTGATCATCCCGGCGGAGGCGTCGAAGCAGGTAGACGCCGCCTTCGGGGCGCCGCGTGCCCATGTTTTCACCACCACCGCGCGGCCCCGCAGCGAAGCCCCGCGCAAGGATGTGGGCTTTTCGGTTGCCGGCTACGGGGTGCTCAGCCGTTTGATCGCGGCCAAGATCTCGGGGCGGTCTAAGCACAGCCCTCTGATGCAGGAAGACGGGACGCCCATCGCAGAGATCCGCGTCTTGACCAAGGAAGAGCGCCACGACGCACGCCCCGGCTAGCCGCGGTGGTGGTCTTTGTCAGGGCAGCGATCGCGCCATGGCAGTGGAGCACCATCTAACCGCCTATCCTAGAGGCGCCGAACAGCTTTCGCGCGATCTACTTTGCCAGCAGAACTCTTCGGGTTGCGTGCGGCGGTAGCCTGATTGGAACTTTTGTGCTTCCTTTTGGGAAGCGCATTCTTGGCGCTGTGTATGTCAACCAATGTGGGAGTTTGTCCAATGACACCCTTTTTCGCCCGGCTTGGAGCCGTTTCTATCGCACTCACAATTAACGCTGGATTATCTGCAGCCGCCACTTTTAGCGGCTTCTCCAGCACACTGGTAAACAATCCGTCACCTGGGGCGGTCAGCATCAACGCGACCTTGCCGGACAGCGACACTCTGAATATCTCCGCAAGTTGGACTCAGCCTGGGCTCAATGGGTACGTCTCCTTCACGGCTGCGGACAATTTTGATATTTTTCTCACAGATTACATAGATCTCGAGGATGTCCCGCAGGTGTCTGCATTCTCTTTGGAAACTGTCAGTGGCGCGGGTGATTTCAGCCAGTTTTTTGAAGGCGAAACACGCAGTTTCCTAGAAGGCGATGCAGACAGTTGTTCAAGTTTGCTTCCCAATGGGTGCTTCATCGTGACCAATACAACCGCAACATCCGGGCCGTTTGTCGGCGATGGCGGAACGATTAATCTGGGTCTCGTAGAGATCGCCTATCAACCAAGCGAAAGCACATCGATCGTTAGTGGCCTTGCGCCGGGCGATTACCGCTTCTGGTTTGCGGAAAGCGGCTCTCCCGCTGTCGGGAATGTATCGTTTGACCTGCGTACAACGCCGGTGCCATTGCCTGCCTCCGTGCTCATCCTTCTGGGCGGCGTAGGCGCCTTGGGGGCGATGGGCGCCCGAAAAGGCTAAGCCTCCTGCTTTGGCGTGTCCCGCCGGGGAAATCCGGTGGGCGCACCGCAGGCCTCGACCTGCCCAAAAGTCATGCGCAGACCGCTTTTCACGCCCCCATGTCGTCACATCACAGATGTTTGCCGCAGATGCGCTTGCACAGTACGCGCCAACCTGATGCAGTACGCCGGACAGGGAGTCGGTTGATGCGCTATTCAGCACTGGAAATTCTCAAGCAGGGCCTGACGGGCAACAAAGGGTGGCGGCCTGCCTGGCGGTCGCCCGAGCCGAAGTCTGCCTATGATATCATCATCATTGGCGGGGGTGGGCACGGCTTGGCCACGGCCTACTACTTGGCGGCCAAACATGGGCTGACAAATATTGCTGTTCTTGAAAAGGGTTATCTAGGTGGCGGCAATATCGGCCGCAATACCACCATTGTGCGCGCCAATTACGGCCTGCCCGGCAATTCGGAGTTCTATTCCCATTCGCTCAAGCTGTGGGAAGGCCTCGAAAGCGAGTTGAACTACAATGTCATGCACTCCCAGCGTGGCATCATCAACCTGTTCCATTCTGATGGTCAGCGCGATGCATATGCCCGCCGTGGCAATGCGATCATAAATCAGGGAGATGACGCGATCCTGCTCGACACCGACCAGTTGCGGGACATGCTGCCCTATCTCGACTATGACCAGACCCGCTTTCCGATCTATGGCGGCTTGTATCACCCGCGCGGTGGTACCGCGCGCCATGATGCGGTGGCCTGGGGCTATGCGAGAGGTGCCGACAAGCGCGGTGTCGACCTGATCCAGAACTGTGAAGTCACCGGTATCGACGTCGAAAACGGCAAGGTCACCGGCGTGCAAACCACCCGCGGCGCGATCAAGGCACGCAAGGTGGGCGTCGTGGTTGCCGGCCGCTCGAGCCAGGTGGCGGCGATGGCAGGTATGCGCCTGCCAATCGAAAGCCATGTGCTTCAGGCCTTTGTCACAGAGGGCCTCAAACCCTGTATCGACACGGTCATCACCTACGGTATGGGCCATTTCTACATCAGCCAGTCAGACAAGGGCGGTCTGGTCTTCGGGGGCGATCTTGATTTCTATCCGTCTTATGCGCAGCGGGGCAATCTGCCCATGGCCGAGCATGTGATCGAAGCCGGCATGACCCTTATGCCGATGATTGGAAAAGCACGTCTGCTGCGCAGTTGGGGCGGGATCATGGATATGTCAGCGGATGGCTCTCCGATTATTGACCGCACCCATATCGAGGGTCTCTACCTGAACTGCGGCTGGTGTTACGGGGGCTTCAAGGCGGTGCCTGGCTCTGGCGATGTGTTCGCCCATTTGCTCGCCACGGACACCTACCATGAGAATGCCACGCGCTACCGCCTCGATCGCTTCTCCACCGGGCATGGCCTGATGGATGAGGAAGCGACAGGCAGCCAGCACAATCTGCACTGAGGACAAACCACATGCTTATCAACTGTCCCTTTTGCGGCCCGCGTGATCTGCGAGAGTTCTCGATCCGGGGGGCGGATGTTGCCCTCGACCGCCCCGAAGGCACGGAATGGTCCGAGGCGTGGCAAGACTATCTGCATCTGCGGGAAAATCCTGCGGGTGTGTCCCAAGAGCTTTGGCAACATACCGGGGGCTGTGGCGCTTGGCTCGTGGTAACCCGGGACACCCGCACGCATGAGATCATCTCGGTGCGCAGCGCGCGGGAGGCTGCGACATGAGAATTCCGGGTCTTGGTCACGGCATTGACCGCAACCGCAAAGTTGGATTTTCGTTCAATCACCGGCGCCTGACTGGGTTTGGGGGCGACACAGTTGCCTCGGCCCTGTTGGCCAAAGACATCAAGCTGGTCGCCCGGTCATTCAAGTATCATAGGCCGCGCGGTGTCATGGCGCTGGGCTCGGAGGAGCCGAACGCGCTGATCACGGTGGGCACGGGTGACGCGGCCATGCCCAATCTGCGTGCAACGCAGGTCGAGCTTATGGCCGGGCTGAAGATCCGCTCGCAAAACGCCTGGCCCAGCATTGAGGCCGATTTCCTGGCCGTGAATGACTTTGTTTCCCCATTCCTGAGTGCGGGCTTTTACTACAAGACATTCATGTGGCCGCGGGGCTTCTGGGAAAAGCTCTATGAGCCCTTCATCCGGCGGGCCGCAGGGCTTGGCAAACTTCCCATGGCCCATGATCTGACCCCCCACGAAAAAGCCTTTGCCCATTGTGATGTGTTGGTGATCGGCTCGGGCCCCACTGGTTTGATTGCCGCATGGGCTGCGGCTGAGGCCGGGGCCGACGTCATCCTGTGTGAAGAAGACACGATGCTGGGCGGCCGCCTCCTGCACGAAAACGAAGAGGTGGATGGCACGGCGGGTCACCTGTGGGCCGCGGCTATGTCAGAACGATTGGCCGCGATGCCCAATGTACGGATTATGACCCGCACCACCGTGACAGGCGCCTATGACACGGGCGTATACGGCGCGTTGGAGCGCGTTGGCCGGCATGTCTTTTCGCCGGATGAGGCCCTGCCGATGGAGTGTTTCTGGCGCATCACTGCACGCGCCACAGTGCTGGCCGCTGGTGCCCTCGAGCGCCCGATTGCCTTTGAGAACAACGACAGGCCCGGGATCCTTCTGTCTGCAGCGACGCGGGGCTATCTACATCGCTATGGCGTCGCGCCGGGCAGCCGGGTGGCTGTGTTTGGCACGGGGCCCGATGCGCATCGCACAGCGCGCGATCTGAAGGCCGCGGGCGTGGAGGTGCCATATCTGGTGGACACACGCAGTGATGCGCCCGCCCTTGAGGATACGGAAGTGATTTCTGGCGCGCGGGTCACGGGCACGCGTGGTCGCAAGGCCTTGCGCAGCATAACGGTTGGCGCGCGCAAGCTCGAGGTGGATGCGCTCGCGGTGGCTGGGGGGTGGACACCCTCTGTGCATCTGACTTGCCACATGAACCACCGTCCCGTGTGGGATGAGGGTGTTCAGGCCTTTGTGCCTGCAGAGGGTGCGGTGCCGGGCATGGTGCCTGCCGGGGCGTGCCTAGGGGTCTACAGCACGGCTGGTTGCCTGCAAGACGGACTGCGGGCCGCATCGGACGTGTTGGATATGGTCGGGCTGACACCGCTGTCATTGGCGCTGCCCGCAGCGGAGCACGGCGCAGAGGTGCCGACGCCGCTCTGGCATGTTCCCGGCCAGGGGCGCGCGTGGTTGGATTTCCAAAACGATGTCACCGTCAAAGACGTCAAGCTGGCCGCAGCGGAAAACTACGCCTCGGTCGAGCATATGAAACGCTACACCACCCAGGGCATGGCTCCGGATCAGGGCAAAAACTCCAACTTGAATGCGCTGGCCGTTCTGGCCGAGGCAACCGGGCGTTCGATACCGGAGACCGGCACCACCACGTTCCGGCCGCCCTATGTGCCCGTTGCGCTGGGCGCGATAGGGGCAGGGGCGCGGGGCGCAGGATTTGCGCCACGCAGATTGACCACCTCTGACCCTGACAGCCGAGCGATGGGCGCGCCGATGATTGAGGCGGGCCTGTGGTTCCGCCCCAGCTATTTCCCGCGGTCCGGAGAAACCCACTGGCGGGACAGCTGTGACCGCGAAGTTAAGATGGTGCGGGAAACCGTTGGGGTGACCGATGTGTCGACCCTAGGAAAGATCGATATTCAGGGGGCTGATGCCGCCCGTTTCCTGGATCTTGTCTATGCCAACAAATTCTCGACCTTGAAGCCGGGCAAGGCGCGTTACGGCCTGATGCTGCGCGAAGATGGCCATGTGATGGACGATGGCACGACCGCGTGCCTCGGGGACGGCCATTACATGATGACGACCACGACAGCCGCAGCAGGGCCCGTCATGTCTCATCTGGAATTCGTTGCCCAGTGTCTGGTGCCAAACTGGGATGTGCACCTGATCTCTGCCACAGAGCAGTGGGCCCAGTTTGCCGTTGCGGGCCCCATGGCACGCGCCATGCTGGAGACCCTCGTCGACGACGCCATCGATGACGCCACGCTGCCTTTCATGGGCTGGATGGACGTGACCGTTGGCGGCGTTGCAGGGCGTCTTTTCCGGATCAGCTTCTCTGGTGAGATGGGCTTTGAGATCGCTGTGCCCGCCCGCTATGGCGCCAGCCTGTTTCGGCTGCTCATCGCGCAGGCAGGGGCCTTCGGCGGAGGGGCTTACGGCATGGAAGCGCTCAATGTGCTGCGCATCGAGAAGGGCTTTATCACCCATTCCGAAATCCACGGCCGCGTCACCGCCTTCGATGTGGGCATGGAAGGCATGGTGTCAAAGAAGAAAGATTGTATTGGCTTTGCGGCTTCGCGCCGGGATGGGCTTCTCAGAGATGACCGTGAACGGCTGATCGGTCTGAAACCCGTGGCCAAAGACGGGCAATTGTTGGCTGGCGCCCACCTCTTCATCCAGGGCGACAAGCCCATACGCGTCAATGATCAGGGCTATGTGACCTCGGTGGGCTATTCGCCCAGCCTTGGCTGCATGATCGGATTGGGTTTCCTGCGCAGCGGCCCTGACAGGATTGGCGAGCGTGTCCGGATGGTGGACCACCTGCGCAAGGTGACCACCGAGGTAGAGATTTGCGCACCTGTCTTCCTTGATCCTGAAGGAGAACGCGCCCGTGGTTAAGCTGGTCCCCCAATCGCCGCTTGGCGACCTTGATGTCACCGTTGGCACAGTGCGTCTGCGCGAAGAGCATATCGATGCGATCTGGTCACTCTCTGCCGGGACGGGCGGCGACTCTGCGCTGTCTGCTGCGCTTGTCGATCAAACGGGGCTGCCCTTTCCGGACCCTGGTGAACTTTATGAAGACGGCGATGTGAGCACCTGCTGGACAGGTCCGCAGCAGGCGTTTCTGCTTGGGGCGGCGCCTTCAGGGGCCGTCTTGGCGGCCGGTGTGGCGACACCACAGACGGATGCCTGGGCGGTGATGCGGCTTTCCGGGGCCGACAGTGCTGATGTGCTGGCCCGGCTGGTGGCGGTTGATCTTCGTCCGCAGTGCCTTGGGCCGGGCCATGTGGCACGGTGCCAGTTGGGCCATATGGCCTGCATCCTCGGCCATCTTGAGGACGGAAGCTGGCGGATCATGGTGTTTCGCTCCATGGCAAAGCACGCGGCGGAAGAAATCCACCACGCGATGGACGGTGTCGCGGCCCGGGCAGCGCGCCCGAACTGATGGTGCGGGGGGGCGCGTGGCCCCGGCTTTCAGTCACCTGAAAAGGATCGGTCGGTAAACCATGCGCCATTGGGGCGCTTGGCACGCGGGCGCGGCTGTGGCACTTCTGGGATATGTCGCTGCCCCCGGGATTCTTGGACGAACTGCGCAACCGCACCTCCCTGAGCGAGGTCGTCGGGCGCAAAGTCGTGTGGGATACGCGGAAATCCAACCCGTCCAAGGGCGACATGTGGGCGCCTTGCCCATTTCATCAGGAAAAAACCGCCTCTTTCCACGTGGATGACCGCAAGGGCTATTACTATTGCTTCGGCTGCCACGAAAAGGGGGATGCGATCTCCTTTTTGCGCGACACCGACAACATGTCATTCATGGAGGCGGTCCAAACGCTGGCAACGATTTCTGGCCTCGAAATGCCGGCCCAAGACCCCAGGGCCAAAGAAAAGCGGGACAGGCGGGCCGAACTGACGGATGTGATGGAAATGGCGGTGCGCCATTTCCGCCTGAACCTTGCTGGTGGGGCAGGGGCGGCTGCGCGCGATTATCTGGCGGGCCGCGCGCTGACCGGGCCTGCGCTCGAGCGATGGGATATCGGCTTTGCCAAGGATGGCTGGCAAGGCCTTTGGGATCATCTGCGCGATCAGGGCGTGGCGGAAGACCTGATCCTTGAATGCGGATTGGCGCGCCCCTCCAACAAGGGGGGCAAACCCTATGATACCTTCCGCAACCGGATCATGTATCCGATCCGGGATGCGCAGGGGCGCTGCATTGCCTTCGGTGGCAGGGCCATGGATCCGGGCGACACAGCAAAGTACATAAACTCGCCCGATACGCTTTTGTTCGATAAGGGCCGCAGTCTTTATAACCATGGGCCTGCACGCTCTGCGGCGGGCAAGGACGGTCCGCTGATCGTGGCTGAGGGCTACATGGATGTCATTGCCCTGTCTGAGGCGGGGTTTGCATGCACCGTCGCCCCCCTCGGCACTGCGATCACCGAAGACCAGTTGCGCCTGATGTGGCGCATGGCGGATGAACCCATCATCGCGCTGGATGGCGACAAGGCTGGCCTGCGCGCCGCAATGCGGCTGATCGATCTGGCGCTGCCGATGTTGGAGCCCGGACGCTCTTTGCGGTTTTGCGTTCTGCCCCAGGGCCAGGACCCTGATGATCTGCTGAAATCTGGCGGGGCTGCAGCGATGTCGGCGTTGCTCGATAAAGCCACACCTTTGGTAGAGATGCTCTGGCAGCGGGAATTGGAGGGGCGTAACCTCGACAGCCCGGAACGGCGCGCGGCGCTGGATCGGGATCTGCGGTTTGCCGTCGCCAAGATCCAGGATGCCTCCCTGAAGGGGCATTATAACGATGCGCTGCGCGCCCGGCGGGATACCCTGTTTGGCAAGAATAAGCCGCAAAGGGGCTTTGCCGATGCCCGGAGCACCCCTTGGCGCGGCAAGGGCCAGCCCGTATCGCGCGCGGCAACTGCAGCCGCACGCGCCAGTGCCTTGGCTGCCGGGGCAGGGCAATCAACCGATGAGTTGCGCGAAGCCGTGATCCTTGCGAGTTGCCTCTATCACCCAACCCAGATCGACGAACATGCCGCTGCACTGGAAGAAATTGATTTCATCGGACCAGGTCATGCGGCCATCGCAGCCGCTCTTCTCGACAGTCGCACACAAGACCCAGAAGCCCTGCGAGCGGAACTTTCTGCGCGATTGGGCGCCGGGGCCCTTGAAAGCCTTCTGGCGCGCCCTCATGTAGCCACAGCACCGCCGGTCATGAACCCTTCGAACAGTGAAATCGCGCGCCTCTGTGTGGCAGAGGAAGTGGCGAAATTGTCAGCGTCGCGAGGGGTTGCCCAAGAGGTTGCGGATGCAACAGAAGCCCTGTCGGGTGAAGCAGATGAGTGGGTGACCTGGCGGCTTGGCCAAGCGGCTGAAGCACAGCATAAGGCGCATAGTAGCCAGGATGGAGACAAGGCAGAATTCGACATTGCACCCAACGGAGTGCGTCTGGATCGGGACGAACGGGCCGCAATGGACAGGCTTTTTGATCAGATCCAGTTCGCTAAATCGGACAAATATAAACCCTGACTAGGAAAACCTTAACGCAAAGAAGGTTAACCGGGGTGGAAACTCTCGTGATTCGCGTTATTGATTCGAATCCAGCACATACCGCGAATCGCCCTTTTCGCGACGCTAGAAATGGAGCACTGAATGGCTGCCAAAGACACGGACGATCGCAAGACGGACAACGCTGACGCCGACATCTCGCTCGACATGAGCCAGGCGGCCGTCAAACGGATGATCGCTGACGCGCGTGAGCGTGGCTACATCACCTACGACCAGCTCAACGAGGTCTTGCCGCCTGATCAGGCATCCTCGGACCAGATCGAAGACGTGATGTCGATGCTGTCGGAAATGGGCATTCAGGTCACTGAGGAAGAAGAGACCGAGGAAGAAGACGCCGAAAAGAAGGGCTCGACCGCTGTTGTCGAAACCTCGACCTCACGGGAAGTGGCGGTTGCCACGACAGAAACTGAAAAGCTTGATCGCACCGATGATCCGGTTCGGATGTATCTGCGTGAGATGGGCAGCGTCGAACTGCTGTCGCGTGAAGGTGAGATCGCGATTGCAAAGCGCATCGAGGCTGGCCGCAAAACGATGATTGCCGGGCTCTGCGAAAGCCCGCTCACCTTTCAGGCAATCACGATCTGGCGCGACGAACTTCTGTCGGAAGACATTTTGCTGCGCGACGTGATCGACCTCGAAACCACATTTGGTCGTGGTGTCGATGGCGAAGAAGATGATGACGAGCCGGTTGTGGCCAATGTTGCAGCAGCTGCTGCACCGGCCGACAACAAGAACGCCCAGCCCACACAAGAGCTGGACGCAGACGGCAATCCCATTGCGAGCGACGATGAGGATGATGAGGATGAGCAGGCCAACATGAGCCTTGCGGCCATGGAAGCGGCCCTTAAGCCCCGTGTGCTGGAAATCCTCGACAACATTGCACGCGACTACACCGAGCTGGCTGATATGCAGGACGAGCGCATGTCAGCAACGTTGAATGAGGATGGCTCCTTCTCAGCTTCGGATGAAGCCCGCTACCAGAAACTGCGTTCCGAGATTGTTGAGTTGGTGAACGAACTCCACCTGCACAACAACCGGATCGAAGCGCTGATCGATCAGCTTTACGGGATCAACCGTCGTATCATGTCGATCGACAGCAATATGGTGAAACTGGCTGATCAGGCACGCATCAACCGCCGGGAATTCATCGAAGAATACCGCGATTACGAGCTTGATCCGACGTGGATGGACCGGATGCGCGCCAAGTCGGGCCGTGGCTGGACAGCGCTGTTTGAACGCTCCTCGGAGAAGGTGGCGGAACTGCGGGTCGAAATGGCCCAGGTCGGCCAGTATGTGGGCGTCGATATCCCGGAATTCCGGCGCATTGTGCAGCAGGTTCAAAAGGGTGAAAAGGAAGCGCGTCAGGCCAAGAAAGAAATGGTCGAAGCAAACCTGCGCCTCGTCATCTCGATCGCCAAGAAATATACAAACCGTGGCTTGCAGTTCCTTGATCTGATCCAGGAAGGCAACATCGGCTTGATGAAGGCCGTCGACAAATTTGAATATCGTCGGGGCTACAAGTTCTCCACATATGCCACCTGGTGGATCCGGCAGGCCATCACCCGCTCCATCGCGGATCAGGCCCGCACGATCCGGATCCCGGTGCATATGATCGAAACGATCAACAAGCTGGTGCGGACCGGCCGCCAGATGCTGCATGAAATCGGCCGGGAGCCGACGCCGGAAGAACTGGCAGAGAAGTTGCAGATGCCGCTGGAAAAGGTTCGCAAGGTGATGAAAATCGCCAAGGAGCCGATCTCTCTGGAAACGCCCATTGGCGACGAAGAAGACAGTCAACTGGGCGATTTCATCGAGGACAAGAACGCGGTTCTTCCCTTGGATTCTGCGATTCAAGAGAATCTCAAGGAAACCACCACCCGCGTACTGGCCTCACTCACCCCGAGGGAGGAGCGTGTGCTGCGTATGCGCTTCGGAATCGGCATGAACACCGATCACACCTTGGAAGAAGTGGGTCAGCAGTTCTCTGTGACCCGTGAACGGATTCGTCAGATCGAGGCCAAGGCTCTGCGCAAGCTCAAGCATCCCTCGCGTTCGCGCAAGCTGCGCAGCTTCCTTGACCAGTAAGCCACGGCCCGAGCGGAGCAAGGTCTGGAGAGGCGCCTTTTAGGGCGCCTTTTTCATGCGTGCCACTGCCAGCTTGCGCCATTGCCGCCCGCGTTGACCTAGGCTACCACCTTGGGGACCACAGGAGGGAGGCCGGGATCCATGTCCTTTTTCAAGAAATTATTTGGCGGCGGGGCTGGCGGCGCTGCGGCTGAGCCTGAAGCCATCGAATACAAGGGGTTTCGCATTACCCCTACGCCAATGGCGGAGGGCTCTGAGTTTCGCCTCTGCGGCAAGATCGAGTTGGAACAGGATGGGCAGACATTGTCCCACACCTTGATCCGGGCCGATATGATCCGGTCTCGCGAGGCAGCTGAGGAAGCGGTGATCCTGAAGGCCAAGCAGATGATCGACCAGCAAGGTATCAGGCTGTTTGGGTGATTTGGCTGCCATGCTTGCGGGCGAGGCGGCAGACTGTTTGATCGCATTTAGGCCCCCAACATGTTGCGTTGGGCCAGTGTGAATTGACAATTGGTGGGGCTTCCCGCACCATTGGCGCATGATCAATCCCGAAGTTTTACCTGAAGCAGCCGCCCTTTTATTGGGCGTGTGTGTCATCCTCCTTCTGCTGGCTCTGCATGCCTTTTCCGGCCGCTCGGAGGCCCGACGGCGTCTCGTTCAAGCCAAGGATGCGCAGGATGCAGCTGCGCGGCGCATAGAAGATCTCGAGCGGGATGTTTCGCAAGCCGCGCAGAGCCATGCGCAGCTGGAACAAGAGCAATCGCAGTCCCTCGCCCAGTTGCAGGATGCGCATCGGGACGCGGAAGACAGCGCCCGCCGTCTGGCTGTCCTCAACAACGAGATCGAGCACGCCAACAGAGCACAGGAACGGCTCGAGCGTGATCTTGTGGGGCAGCGGGACGCGCGCGCGGATGCCGAGGTAAAGGCCACGCAGATGGGGGAGCGGATTGCCGCCTTGCAGACTGAGCTGTCGCAATCTCAAAAGCACAATGCAGAGACGCTCAAGCGCGTGTCAGACATGAACGCGGCCATGGAAGAGCGCTTCAAGCAGATGGCAGAGGCCAGTGTACAGGCCCAAGGCGACAGGCTCTCCAAGATGAGCAATGCCCAGCTGACGGCGCTGCTCTCTCCCCTCAAGGATCATATTGGCCGGTTTGAGACGGAACTGCGCGGCGTGCACAAGAAGGCAGATGAAGAGCGCAGCCTGCTCAAGCAGGAGATCGGGCTTCTCACGCAGCGATCTCAGCAATTGTCGCAAGATGCCCAATCCCTGACAAAGGCCCTGCGCGGTGATAGCCAGAAACAGGGCGCTTGGGGCGAAATGGTCCTCGAACGGCTGTTGGAAAGTTCGGGGCTCGAGAAGGGTGTGCATTACGAAACGCAAGTCAGTGCCGAGACCGAGAGTGGCAAGCGCGCCCGGCCAGATGTAATCGTGCGCTTGCCGGAGGACAGGCTTCTTGTGATCGATAGCAAGGTCAGCCTCGTCTCCTATGAGCGCGCGCTTGCTTCAGAAGACGCGGAAGTTCAGGCCCGAGAGATGGACGGCCATGTGGTGTCGCTGCGCCGGCATATCGATCAACTCTCAGCCAAAGCCTACGAGACGATCGATGGCAGTATGCCCGACTACGTTGTGATGTTTGTCCCGATTGAGGGCGCGCTGTCGGACGCGTTGCGCCACGCCAAAGATCTCACAACTTATGCGCTTGAGAAGAATGTCACCATCGCCACGCCTACGACCCTGATGATGGCCCTGCGCACGATCTCTCATGTTTGGCTCGTTGATACGCGCAACCGCAATGCGGAGCTGATCGCCCAAGAGGCCGGTCGCCTCTATGACAAACTGTCTGGGTTCACTGACAATATGGCGAAGGTCGGTCGCGCGCTTGAGCAGGCCAGCAAGGCCCACGACGAGGCCGTGGGCCAACTCAGCACCGGGCGGGGCAATGCCCTTGCAAAGGCCGAGAAGATCAAGGCCATGGGTGCAAAGACGACCAAGACTCTCGCCTACGAAACCGATCCTGATGTCGATCCTTTGTCTGTGCTGGACGGCGGCAAAGCGTAGCTTGGCCATAATTCTGGCGCATTCTGTCGCTAAAAAGCTGCAAAGCGGCTTTGGGCCGCGATAGGGAAACGGATTGCACAATGGCTGATATCAAACCTGCACCTCGTCTGCGGCGCGCAACTGCCGCTCTGGCAATGGCTGTGTTCATGGCCCCCGCACTGGCGGGCGCAAATACCTATGATTGTGGTGGCTCCAACATGGCGTCATTCGTCGTCAGCGTGGCAGAGTCTGTCTGCACAATTGATGCGGACTCCGCTGTGGCAGCAGAGCTGTCGCCGCTTGAGTGCCACTATGAACCGCCAGCGATGAAAGTGTTCAAGCTTGCCGGTGACATGACCTTCACGATCACCAATGAAGGGCTGCAAACGGCGGTGGGCACCTGCGCCCTGCGCCAGTAAACACACGCAGTTCGGCAGGTGATCATGCACCGCGCGTTGCAAATCAGGACGCACGGCCCCGGCTTTCATGAGATCACGCTGCAGGTTGCCGAAGCCGTACAGTCTGTCCGTTCGGATGGGGTGCTCACCCTATTCGTACGGCACAGTTCTGCATCTCTCTTGATCCAGGAGAATGCAGATCCTGAGGTGCAGACAGATCTTCTGGCCTATCTCGGGCGTCTTGTGCCCCGCTCGGATCAACCGGAAATGTCCTATCTGACGCACACCTATGAGGGGCCAGACGACATGCCGGGCCATATCAAAGCGGCTCTGCTGCCCGTGTCGTTGCAGGTGCCTGTCTCTGAGGGGCGTATGCTACTGGGACGGTGGCAGGGTATATACCTTGTCGAGCACCGCGATGCGCCCCACACGCGAGAAATCATTCTCAGCCTACCGTCAGACACATCCTGCTAAACACCGGTGTTTCCGCGCTCCTGCGGCGTATCTGCATCGCTTGATCAGAACTAAGGGCTGTATCCAGATTTCGCCTCTACCCAAACTGTAGAGGCCTCCCTATAGTGGCTGTGGATAGGATGGGGTAGAGGCCCAGCCATACCCGGCTGACCCACCCCGACCCAAATATTGGGAGGAGCGGATGCGCTGCCCGTTCTGTGGAAACGTAGATACGCAGGTCAAAGACTCGCGACCCGCCGAAGATCATGTCGCCATTCGTCGACGCAGGTTTTGTCCTGCATGTGGTGGCCGGTTCACCACCTATGAAAGGGTCCAATTGCGTGACCTGATCGTGATCAAGTCAAATGGACGCCGCGAGGATTTCGATCGTGACAAGCTGGAACGTTCGATCCGCATTGCTTTGCAAAAGCGCCCGGTTGATCCCGAGCGGGTCGATCAGATGATTTCTGGCATTGTGCGCCGTCTTGAAAGCATGGGTGAAACAGACCTCAAGTCCAACATCATCGGCGAGATTGTGATGGAAAGCTTGGCGCGGATCGACACCGTCGCCTATGTGCGATTTGCAAGCGTTTACAAGAACTTCCAGGCCATCGATGATTTCGAAAGCTTCGTGAGCGAACTGCGTCCCCCATCCCCTTCAGAGGAATGAACCCAACTGGGATGTCGCTGTCTCTTTCTCCGTCTGATGTAGACAAACGCTACATGGAGCTTGCGCTGGCGCTCGGCCGGCGCGGGCAGGGGAACGTCTGGCCCAACCCGGCTGTGGGCTGCGTGATCGTGCAGGGCAATCGGATTGTTGGGCGCGGATGGACAGCGCCCGGGGGCCGCCCACATGCAGAGCCTCAGGCGTTGGCCCAGGCAGGGGACGCGGCGCGAGGCGCCACGGTTTATGTGACATTGGAGCCCTGCGCACATACGGGCAAGACGCCCCCTTGCGCAAAAGCCCTCATCGAGGCCGGTGTCGGCCGCGTTGTTTGTGCCCTTGGTGATCCGGATCCGCGCGTCGATGGTGGTGGCTTTGCCATGTTGCGTGCAGCTGGCATCGCAGTCACCGAAGATGTGTGCCGCGCGCAGGCGGCCCGGGATCACGCAGGCTTTCTGTCGCGGCTGCAAAACGGGCGTCCGACCGTGACTTTGAAACTGGCCACAAGCCTCGATGGGCGCATTGCAACAGCCAGCGGCGATAGCCAATGGATCACTGGCCCACAGGCACGGCGCCATGTGCATGCCTTGCGCGCCTGCCATGATGCAGTGCTTGTTGGGGCAGGTACGGCGCGCGACGATGATCCCTCGCTGACGGTCCGCGGACTTGGCGTTGCCCATCAGCCTGTGCGCGTTGTGGTGGCCTCCCGGCTTGCCCTTTCGCTCGACAGCCAACTGGCGCGCAGTGCGCGTGAGGTGCCTGTGTGGCTTGTACACGGCCCTGATGCGCCCGCAGAACGCATCGCCGCATGGCGCGAGACGGGCGCGCACTGCATGGAGGTGTCAACCGCCAACGGCGCGCGCGTGCAGCTTTCTGCGGCTTTGCAGGCCTTAGGTGCGGCGGGTCTGACCCGTGTTTTCTGCGAGGGCGGGGGGCTTGTGGCATCGGCCCTGCTGCAGGAACACCTCGCTGATAGGCTTGTGCTCTTTACCGGCGGAGTCGCGATCGGCGCCGAGGGCCGGACCTCTCTGGGCCCATTGGGGTTGGGACGCCTGTCGGAGGGACCCCGCTTTGCGCTTCAGGACAGCATCGCGATTGCTGGCGATGTTATGCAGACATGGGAGCGCGCCTGATCAGGGGCATCGGGCAAACGAAGCCCCTGGGGCGGGCGCTCAGTTATGCTCTGCCAAGCGCACCACCTTGCCGGGATTCAAGATGTTTTGCGGATCCATAGAACGCTTGATCTGTGCCATCACAGACCATGCCAGCCCGTGTTCAGAGGCCATCAGGTCAAGCTTGCCCATCCCGATGCCGTGTTCGCCGGTGATCGTTCCGCCATGGAGCAAGGCGCGGTCTGCCATGCGTTTGGCCAGGTCTTTGGCCTGCGCCAATTCGGCAGGATTTTCCTCATCCACTAGCAGAATTGCGTGAAAGTTCCCGTCTCCCACATGACCCAGAATGGGTCCGGCGATGGGGCTGTCTGCGATGTCTGCCCGGGTTTCCTCGACAGCCTGGGCCAGGCGTGAAATCGGCACGCAGATGTCGGTGACCACGGCGGTTGCACCTTTTCGACTGGCGAGAATTGCGAAATAGGCATTGTGCCGCATCGTCCACAGGGCGTTGCGCTCTTCTGTCTGGCTGGCCCATTCGAACCCGGCGCCGCCCATGTCTTCAACGATTTCCCCAAACCGTTCCACATCATTTACGACACCGTCTTCTGTGCCGTGAAACTCCACCATCAGGTGCGGCATTTCTGGGAATCCCGTGCCCGAATAGGCATTGCAGGCCGCAACGGTGTCGGCATCAAGGAACTCGATCCGGGCCATTGGCAGGCCCATCTGGATCGTGGTCTGTACGGCCTCAACGGCCGCATCCATTTTTGGAAAGGCGCATACGGCTGCAACGATCTTTTCCGGCTGGCCATGCAAGCGCAGAGTGATCTCAGTGATCAGCCCAAGCGTGCCCTCTGATCCAACAAAAAGGTGCGTGAGGTCATAGCCAGCGGCTGATTTGCGGGCCCGTGTGCCCGTTTCGATCACCTTTCCATCCGCAAGTACAACCTTCAGCGCAAGGACCTGCTCGCGCATTGTGCCATAGCGCACGGCCGTGGTGCCCGAAGCGCGCGTGCTCGTCATGCCACCGATGGAGGCATTTGCGCCGGGATCGACAGGAAAAAACAGCCCCGTATCCCGTAGCGCTATGTTCAACTCCTCACGGGTCAGCCCAGGCTGAACAACCACATCCATGTCTTCGGCATTGATCTGAAGTACTGCGTTCATGAGGCGAAAATCGACGCATACGCCTCCCTTCACTGCCAAAGCGTTGCCTTCAACAGACGTGCCAGCCCCCCATCCCACAACCGGGCAGCCGTTTCTATTGCAGATCCGCAAGATCGCCGAAACCTCCTCGGTTGTGCGCGGATAGGCGACAGCATCTGGGGGGCGCGCTGAAAAGTAGCTCTCTGATCGGCCATGTTCGGCCAGATCGGACTTGGAGCGGCTCAGCCGATCGCCTAACAGTGTGGATAATTCTTCAAGTGTGATTGCAATCGGCACTTGGACACCTCCCGTGTTCCACCACCCGGCGCGAGCCTAGGAGATGGGGCGCAACTGTTAAAGCCTTAAGCCGTTAAAACGGCGTGAAAACCGAGCGAAAAAGCCAGATGCAAGACGGGCAGAGCACGTTTTCGAACCAACTGCGCGAAACCCGCAGAAGCTTTGAACGCGGGTGGTCCTTGGTGCGCCATCAAGGGCCGGGCCAAATACGTTTCTGGTTTATTGCTCTGGCGGTGGGAATTGCGGCTGGGCTGGTGACGCTCGGCTTTCGGTTTTGCATCGCCGAATTGCAACAGGCCGTCTATGGCAACGAAGACGTCAAGCTGCTCCATAGCTTTGCCGAGACACTGCCGTGGTGGTTCCTGCTGCTGACGCCCTGCGTTGGGGGGCTGGCCGTCGGTATTATTTTGCACTTCTTCACCAAGGATGGGCGTGTGCGCTCCGTCGCGGATGTGATCGAAGGCGCGGCTCTGCGGGATGGACGCGTAGAAAAACGCGAGGGCATTGCATCCGCGTTTGCCTCGCTGATCACGCTGTCCACCGGCGGCTCAACGGGGCGCGAGGGCCCTGTGGTGCATCTTTCGGGGGTAGTCGCTACATGGGTCAGTGACCGGATCAAGGCCGATGGTATCACCGGGCGCGATCTTCTGGGGTGTGCCGTTGCTGCCGCAGTGTCTGCCTCGTTCAACGCGCCGATTGCCGGCGCGCTCTTTGCGCTGGAGGTGGTGTTGCGCCATTTCGCCGTGCATGCCTTTGCCCCGATCGTGATTGCGAGCGTTGCAGGCACGGTGATCAGCCGGGTTGGCTTTGGGGATGTGACAGAGTTCCGCCTCGCTGAGGAGGGGGCGTTGCAATTCTATGTGGAATTGCCCGCCTTCCTGCTGCTGGGTCTTGTTTGCGGTCTGGTTGCCGTGTTGTTCATGCGGGGTTTGTTTTTTGCCGATGACGTCGCCAATAATCTGCAGGCGCGCACCGGCTTGCCTGGTTGGGCACGCCCGGCCGTGGCTGGCTTGTTGGTCGGCGCGCTCGCGATATGGTTCCCCCATGTGATCGGCGTGGGCTATGAGACGACGGCGCGCGCGCTCACGGCTGATCTCGGGTTTACGGCAGCCTTTGTTTACTGCGTGGTGAAGGCGGCTGCGGTTGCCATCACGGTGGCTGGGCGCATGGGGGGCGGGGTGTTTTCGCCGTCGCTTATGATTGGCGCGCTGACCGGATTGTCTTTCGGGCTTGTGGCGACACAGCTGTTCCCCGAGGTGTCAGGCACGGTGGGCCTTTACGCCTTGGCGGGCATGGGGGGGGTCGCCGCGGCTGTGCTGGGCGCACCGATCTCGACGACGCTGATTGTGTTTGAGCTGACCGGCGACTGGCAGACAGGCCTTGCCGTGATGGTCGCGGTGTCCATGTCGACCGCGCTTGCAAGCCGCATGGTGGACCGATCTTATTTCCTAACGCAGTTGGAACGGCGCAACATCCACGTTGCTGCCGGGCCGCAGGCCTATCTTCTGTCTCTACACTCTGCAGCAGTGATCATGCGGGCCATGGACAGCCCGCGCGCGGCAAGTGCAGAGCAGTGCGAAGCCTTGATCGCGCAGGGTCTATTCCTGCAACCGGATGCGACGCTGGAAACGGCCATGCCGATGTTTGACAAGAGCGGCGAAGCCTTCATCCCCGTGCTTGCCCCCCCGGCGCCGGGCGGGCAGGAGGGGCAGCTCATGGGGGCGGTATTCCACGTAGATGCCTTGCGGGCCTATAACCGCTCCCTTGCCGCAACTGCTGCTGAAGAACATTCCTGATCACCAGATGCGGGGCGATGTGCTGGTTCAGACCTGTTCGACCGTCACTCGGGACGTGTCGAAAGCCAGCAGGCTGGCAATATCTGCGACAGCATCGATTGGGGCCTCATAGCTCCAGACCGAGTCTGGCAGGGGGCCACTTTTGGCCTGAATGCTGTAATAGCTGGCCTCGCCTTTATGGGGGCAGGTTGTTTTGGTGTCGGACGGGTCGAGGAAAGCCATCGCGATGTCGGCGCGGGGAAAATAGATGACATCGGGATAGTCCCCTTCGGCAAGGGCCATCGCTGCCTTGCTTTCCCCCAGAACAGCACCGCCAGCGCGCACAACCCATGTTCCCGCCGCTTTGCGGATCTTAATATGCTCAGCCATCTCTGCGCGTCCCCCTACGGTGCAATCGTTCTTTGTATCGGATAGTTATAGCGCTCCGGATATGACAGGTCTATGTCACAGCGTGGTTGCCGTCGCGGCGCGCGGCTCAGCACGGCTTGCTAAAGCGGCGCGGTGGCCGCTGCAAGCCACTGTGCTGGTGTGCCTTCCAGGCGGGGCCCGATGCGTTGCGCTACCTCTGCGTGATAGGCATCAATCCAAGTGATCTCATCGGGGCTTAGCGCAGATTTCAGAATCATGCGGCGGTCAAAAGGCACCCAGGTGAGGGTTTCAAAACTCAGCATGGTGCGGGCATCCTGACCGTCGATCTCTGGCGCTGGTGTGACAACGATCAGGTTCTCAAGGCGGATGCCGAAAGCGCCTTCCTTGTAGTAGCCGGGCTCGTTCGACAGGATCATGCCGCTTTCAAGGGCCACGTGGGAGACGCGCGAAATTCTTTGTGGCCCCTCATGAACAGACAGGAACGCACCGACCCCGTGGCCCGTGCCGTGATCGTAGTCACGGCCAGCTGTCCACAAAGGAAAGCGGGCCAGAGGATCCAGATCCCGGCCCGCGAGGCCTTCCGGCCAGCGCGCCCGTGAGATTGCAATCACGCCCTGCAGAACCCGGGTGTAGCAGTCTTTCTCCAGGTGTCCGATCTGGTCTGGGGCCCCAATGGGGATCGTGCGGGTAATGTCGGTGGTGCCATCAAGATACTGACCGCCACTGTCGACCAGCAGCAGTTCTCCGGCGCTCAGGCTGCGGTTTGTCTGTTCCGTCACCCGGTAATGGACGACGGCGCCATGGGGGCCGGAGCCTACAATGCTATCAAAGGAGATGTCGCGCAGGGCGTTGTCTTCCCGCCGAAATCCTTCGAGTGCCTTGGCAATGTCGATCTCAGTGAGGTTGGGGCCAGGCGTTTGGGCATCCAGCCAGGCAAGGAAGCGGACCATTGCCACCGCGTCACGGGCATGGGCAGCGCGCATGCCCTCCAGTTCGGCAGGGTTCTTGCGCGCTTTGGGCATCAGGCATGGGTCTTCGGCGTGGTGCACGCTGGCGTTTGCCCCCAAAGACCGTTCCAGCGCCACGGGGCCTGTGGCAGGGTCAATCTGGAGCTGACCGGAAAACGCAGCAAGGGCAGTGTGCAACCCATCCTCGCCGTGCAGGGTGACACAGTTGGGCAGATGCGCGCGGGTGTCTTCGGTGATCTTTGCGGGATCGCAGAACAGGTCTACCTCGGCCGAGCGGTGCAGGATGGCCATCGCGTGTGGCACCGGGTTGCGAGGTATGTCGCTGCCGCGCACGTTGAGCAGCCAGGCGATGCTGTCGGGCTGAGTGATGAGGGCTGCGTCTGCCTTCAAAGCCTGAGACAGATGAGTGATCTTGTCTTGGGCGGATTGGCCGGAAAATTCGAGCGGATGGGGCAGGATTGGAGCGCAGGGCGGGGCGGGCTGATCGGGCCAGATCGCATCTATGAGGTTGTCTACCGCGACGAATTCCAAGTCGGCAGAGGCGCTGTCGGCGGTCAGCTTTTCCAGCTCGGATGCGCTGTGCAGCCAGGGATCAAAGCCGATGCGGCCCCCTTTCGGTGCTGTCTGCGCCAGCCAGTGGCCCACGCGTGTGGCCGGCCAGGGCAGGGGCGTGAAGAGATCGGTATCGACTTGCGTGCGCACCTGCACCGTGTAGCGGCCATCGACGAATATACCGGCCTGCTGTGCGAGGACGGCGCAAAACCCAGCAGATCCGGTGAAGCCTGTCAGCCAGGCGAGGCGTTCATCGCAAGGGGCAACATATTCCCCCATGAAACGGTCCGCCCGCGGAATGAGAAACCCATCGAGCTTTTGCGCGGCAAGCTTGGCACGCAATGCGGACAGGCGGGGGATGGCCTGCTCGGGGCGGGCGGTTTCCGTGTAGGTTTGGAACATGAGCTGCAGTCCTCATCAGGCGGTCGTCATCGGCGCGCAATATCGATCAGATCAAAAAGGGGCTGGCGTGCAGGGGGCTCTGCCCCTGACGGCCCTGCGGGCCGCCCACCCTGGAGTATTTTACAGACAAAGAGTTCTGATGGCGTGTGTCCGGTCAACTGGCCCGCTTGAGCCCCATGACGCGGGCCCGCGCGCGCGGGTCAGCATCGAAGAGCGAGGCAAGCTGCTCTGTCATGGCCCCGGCCAGTTGTTCAACATCCGTAATGGTGACCGCCCGTTCATAGTAGCGGGTCACGTCATGCCCGATGCCGATGGCCAAAAGCTCAACCTGTTTGCGTTTCTCCACCATGGCAATCACATCGCGGAGGTGTTTTTCCAGATAGTTGGCAGGATTGACCGAGAGGGTGCTATCATCAACCGGAGCGCCATCGGAGATCACCATCAGGATCTTGCGTGCCTCGTGGCGCGCTGTGATCCGGCGGTGAGCCCATTCGAGGGCTTCGCCGTCGATGTTTTCTTTCAAAAGCCCTTCCTTCATCATCAGGCCGAGGTTTGGCCGCACGCGGCGCCATGGGGCATCGGCGCCTTTGTAGATGATGTGGCGCAGGTCATTGAGGCGACCGGGCTGGTGCTGGCGGCCGGCGGCCAGCCAATCCTCGCGGCTGAGCCCGCCTTTCCAGGCGCGGGTCGTGAAGCCGAGGATCTCCACCTTCACCTGGCAGCGCTCGAGGGTCCGGGCCAGCACGTCGGCGCAAATCGCGGCGATTGAAATCGGGCGGCCCCGCATGGAGCCGGAGTTGTCGAGCAGCAAGGTCACGACGGTATCGCGGAACTCGGTATCTTTCTCAATCTTGAAGGAGAGAGGGGTGGTTGGGTTTGCCACCACGCGGGCCAAACGGCCGGCGTCGAGGATGCCCTCTTCGCGGTCAAACTCCCAGCTGCGGTTTTGCTGGGCTTGCAGGCGGCGCTGGAGCTTGTTCGCGAGGCGTGACACGGCGCCTTTCAGAGGCTCAAGCTGTTGATCAAGATAGGCGCGCAGCCGCTCCAGCTCGGCCGGTTCGGCAAGATCTTCGGCGCGGATCTCTTCATCATACGCGTTTGTGTAGACCTCATAATTGGGATCTGCATCGGATACGGGCGCGGGGGGCGGCGGGTCCAGTGGGCTTTCGCCCTCTGGCATCTCGGCTTCTTCGCCCATTTCGGTATCGGCCATGTCGTCAAGCGTGACAGTGGCCTCAGTCTGATCCTGGGTGCTGTCCTGTTCCTGCTCGGCGGTGCTGTCTTCGTCCTCGGCCGCATCTTCATCCTGCTGGCCGTCATCGGAGGTGTCTTCCGCGTCTTCCTCGGCCTGCTGCTCGTTTTCGTCGTCTTCGCTGGCGTCGGGATCGTCGCCCAGCTGATCGCCATAGCCCAAATCATCAATCACCTGCCGGGCAAACCGCGCGAAGGCGGTTTGATCTTCCAGGCAGGTCTCGAGCCCGTCCAAGGTATCGGCTGCAGAGCCCTCCAGATGCTCGCGCCACAAGTCGAGGACGTTCTGGGCGCCTTCAGGAAGGTCTCGCCCCGTGGCGAGGTTTCGGATCAAGTAGCCGGCTGCGACGGCGAGAGGGGCTTCGGAAGCGTTGGTGATCTGGTTGTAGCCGCGCCGCTCTGCTTCGTTGAGGATTTTTGCGTCGATATTGCCGGCTGTGCCTGGCATGGCGCGGGCCCCAACGGCTTCGCAGCGGGCGGTTTCCATGGCCTCATAGAGGTCACGGGCCATCTGGCCTTGGGGTTCATAGCGGGCATGGGTGCCCGCATCATGATAGCGGTGCCGCATGGCATAAGCGTCGGCCGTGCCGCGCGCCAAAAGCACCTCCTGTTTGGACATGCGGCGCGATACTTGGGGCAGGCGCAACTGGTCGTTTGACAGCCCGGGGGGATCTACGGAATAGACCACGCCGAGTTCGGCATCATCGGCCAAAACGCGCGTGGCCTCAGCCAGCGCTTTCTTGAACGGTTCGGACGGGTTGTCAGGCTGGCTCATGAACGCATTCCTTTCGCCCCCGTTATCCTAGGACGCGCACCGGATTTCCATAGGGGCAATGCGAAAAAACATGCGAAGTCATCTTAGGATGGGTGGGGAAGTCGTGGTGGCGCGGCCTACACCCCAAGAAGCAGCCGGTCGCAATGGGCGAGCCGTGCCTCGATGGCCGCTTGTGCCGGCGCGGCGCGCTCATGTTCTTGGCTGAATTTAGCGGCTGACAGCAGCGTGCGCATATCGGCCCGGGCCTGAACGCGGGTTGCGGTAATGTCGACTTTGCGCAGGCCATAGGCGAGGGCGTGCGGGTGCACAGCATCGAGCAGTTGCGCAAAGTCCGCGCGTCTTTTTGCGGCCAATTCAGTGGCTTCACTGTCAAACATTGCGCTGTGCTCGGCCACTGCGGTGTAGGCGCCGGTGCAGAGGGCGAAGGCCGATGCGCGTTGCCCCACGGAGATGGGGAACCCGTCTGCCATCGACGGCCCGGATGTCAGGATTGCGAGAGCCATTGCGAGCGCTAATGTTTTTAATCTGCCCATAAAGTATACTTTACGGGCAATTTGACGCTAATCAATCTTGCAGTTTGAAAACTTTTGAACCTGTGATGCGGTGCTGGCCCAATGTGCACCGAGGCAAAGCCGAACTATGGACTGGCCGCGGTCTTACCTGCCTTTGCGCGATATCTGCCCCATCGCCACGATCTTTGAGGTGCCAATGTAAAAGGGCGCAGTTTCCACTGCGCCCTGTGTCGAAGTCTAGGTCAGGTTTCCGGGTCAGGTGGCCTGTGCGACGGCGCTTTCCGGAAGTTCCTCATTGAAGCAGCGCTGATAGAATTCCGCCACGGTTTGACGCTCGAGTTCATCACATTTGTTGAGGAAGGTCAGGCGGAACGCATACCCCACATCGCGGAAAATCTGCGCATTTTGCGCCCATGCAATCACCGTGCGCGGGCTCATGACCGTGGAGAGGTCGCCATTCATGAAGGCGGTGCGGGACAGTTCGGCGACGGTCACCATGTGTCCGATCGTCTTGCGGCCTTCTGCGGTGTTATATTGCGGAGCCTTGCTCAGAACGATCGCGGTTTCCGCGTCATGGGACAGGTAGTTGAGCGTGGCAACGAGGCTCCAGCGGTCCATCTGGCCTTGGTTGATTTGCTGCGTGCCGTGATAGAGCCCGGTCGTATCCCCAAGGCCTACTGTGTTCGAGGTGGCGAACAGGCGGAAGTGTGGGTTGGGTGTGATCACTTCGTTCTGATCGAGTAGGGTGAGTTTGCCGTCAACCTCCAGCACGCGCTGGATAACAAACATCACGTCGGCGCGACCGGCATCGTATTCGTCGAATACAATGGCAGTGGGGTTGCGCAGGGCCCAGGGCAGAATTCCTTCCTGGAATTCGGTCACCTGCACGCCGTCGCGCAGTTTGATTGCGTCCTTGCCGATCAGATCGATCCGGCTGATGTGGCTGTCGAGGTTGACGCGCACACAGGGCCAATTGAGACGGCTTGCAACCTGTTCAATATGGGTCGACTTGCCGGTCCCGTGGTAGCCCTGGACCATGACACGGCGGTTATGGGAAAACCCTGCCAAAATGGCCAGTGTGGTGTCTGGGTCAAACTTGTAGGTGTCATCGCGCTCGGGCACCCGGTCGGACACCTCCGCAAAGCCCTTTACCACCATGTCGGTATCGATGCCGAACACTTCGCGCACGTGGATGTCTTCGGTGGGTTTGGCGTTTACGTCCATGCTCTTGTCCACTTGTCCGTGATTGACTTTTCTACAATTGGGGCGCGCTGGCACTGCCCCCCGGGACAAATGCAACAATAAGTTGCCAAGGCAAGGGGCGGCGTGGCTGCGTGCCGCATGTCGTGCATTATTCCGAAGGGGGCCGCAAGAGCCGGGGCTATTGTTTCGTTCCGATTCTGGAAAATCTGTCTTAGGCTGTTCAATCAATGCACGAAATGCTGTGGCTTTGATCTCGCCAAACCTTGTCCAATTGTTTCCAGGCGTGGCGAGATATCGGCATGATTCCGCTCAAATGGTGGGCTGTGGCGGTGTTTGGCCGTTTGTCTTATGGCAGTAGCGGTGACACCATCTCATTAAGACGCTAGAGCGACAGTATGTGGTCCGATTGTAAGATATTTGAAGGTTTATACCAAGCGCACTCCTTTGCTTTGAAGCGGCTTGGCTTGATCTTTATGGTGCTGGCTGTGGCGGCTGTCGTACTGCCTCCTGAAAAGGCTCGCGCGGAATTCACATTGATCGACCGTGCTGACGCATGGTTCTTCTACATGCAAAGGGGCGTTGGGCGCGCCTATGCTGCATGTCAGGTCGTCTCTTGTGAGAGTGGAACATGTACCCCAAATTCCAGTTCACGTACTCAATTCTCGTTATACGATGCCCGGGATGGACATGGCGTAATGCCCGAGTTCGTTTCGCCCAAGCGCATTGCGCCCGGTGAAATTGCGATACTTACGTTGCGCGGTCAGCAGTACGAATTGGTGAATCGGCTCAGTTCTCCTCAGTATTACCTCCAGGCGGAAAACGGTGAAGTGTCCGCGTCAATCGTTCAAGCTCTTGTCGATTTGGAGAGCGAGGAGCGGTTGGGGAAGTTTACGATAACAGAACCGTCCGGCCGAGAATATCCTTTCACGGTGCGGGGCGTCACCGAAAGCCTCGCGCGTATGGAGCGTCGCTGCACGCGCCGCTATTGAGGACATCGCAGACGTATCAGGTGCGTATCATGTGAACGCCGGGCATTTTAGCGATACGGTCAAGGTCCAGTTCGTAAGCCCGCGTGAGTTCCCAGATCGTTGCGTCCGTCCATCCGGGCAAGTCAAATTTTTCTTCGAAAGCTTTGGGATCTGCGAACTTGTCGAGAAAGATGTCCGTAATCTTTTGCCGACCTGCACGATCGAGATTTGGACGCTCTTCGAAATAGGCTCTTAATCGCTGCATACCTGCCGGTTTGATGACGCCTTTTAGCAGTTCTTCAGTGCCAGATAGCGTGATTTCAGAGGGGAGACCGGATACGCCCTGAAGGATGTCAGGCCAAATGAACGGTGTATCTTCATTTGCCCATACAATGACCTTGGAATGTGGCGCAGCCTTTCGAATCATAGCGATCGTTTCCGACCATCGTAGAGCTTTTAGATCGACTGGAGCGATAAGCCTTTCGAAGCTAATGTCGGCACTCATGGCGTTGTGCAGGGCAGGTATGAAAGTTGCCGGATTGCGGACGCCAATTGAAAACTGTGTCTCTTGGTCAGGGAACAGACCCTGCATTGCATTTATGCGATCGCCGATCTGAGGATAAATTCTCCGCGGCCCAATGGCGAACCGTGGCGCACACAGAAAACCATCCAGACTCAGAAAGAGGCGATTTGCACTTGTGCCGCCAAGGATCTGTTTGCGAAATGTATCAACCATTTCGGGTGTTGCGTCTGCACCGCGCAATTTCGCAAGAGCCTCTCGAAGAAGAGGCCGATAGCGTTTGGGGGCAGGTACCGCGATGCCGCTGCGGGCAAGCGCATGTTTGTTTTTCAGGAGCGCTTTAAGAAGGCGGTCCTCGTCGGTGCAATGGGCCCCGAGATGAAAGGCAATTTGCATGTTTTTCGCATTCTCCGATGCGTGTTCCGCGCGGTTGGGCCGCGTAGGCTTCGCTTTAGCCTATGCACAAAGCGCAGTGATGGGAACCGTCATCTTTTTTCAGCATAGGCGCTTAAGCGCTGTACTAGACCGCGCAGGTTAAAAAGATCATATCTTGGCGCTTCACCTCTTGAAGAGGACCACAACCATGCGGTATGCGCTGCCGCAGTGCCGGTCTAGCTCAGCTGGTAGAGCGTCTGATTTGTAATCAGGGGGTCGGGGGTTCGAGTCCCTCGACCGGCACCACACTATCTCTCATTCTTGTAGTAGAGTCAGAGGGATAGACCAATGGAGGCGCTCAGCGCCGTTTGCCAAGAATATTAAGGCCTTAGGGGAATGAACCCGAAACCAGCCGTACAGTCTGTAGAACGACTCGTTGAGGTTGTCTGTCTGACATCAGCACCTGTGGGCCTGATTGAGGGATTTGCATAACGGAAGGTTTCTGGCTCATCTGAACCGTCAAGGAGTGAAGATGAGACGGAAAGCTGGAACCGACAAACCGACGGCCG